>JGI24539J26755_10000222_pt1 | contig 26356 bp, 24 predicted proteins | sample NorSeaMetagenome_2_FD_26755 | JGI IMG/M metagenome (IMG submission 26755) | reverse complement strand
AAAAAAGTAGCCATTCAATATTGCAAGTTTTATTTTCATAAGCATAAAAAAACCCTGCCGAAGCAGGGTTCAAATTTATTCTAAAATTGTTAGAAATTATTTCATTACGTTGATTGTTTTTGTGATAACAGTGTTACCAGCTTTAACTTTTACGTAGTATAAACCGTTGTTAAGTTCTCTAGTTGATATATTAACCAATTGAGATCCGTTTTGGTTTGCTAAGTTTTCAGTATGAACTAAAGCTCCAACTGTGTTTAAAACAATGATTTCAACATTATTGTTTGTTCCTAGTTCAAATGCAACATTGAAATTATCTGTTGCTGGACTTGGGTAAACTTTAACGCTGTTTGTTACGATAGCTGAAACAGCTGAAACATCTAAATCAACATCAAAATCAACTGTTTCTTCAGTGTCATTGTTGTCTTCATCAGTAGCAATTACTTTAAAAGTGTAATCATCACCCGATGTAGTCGGAGTCCATTTGCCAGTATAAGTAGTTCCATCTTTTGTAGTTACAACAGTTGAAACTATACTTGCTCCTTTGTATACTTCGAAAACAACATTTGTAACAGCACCACCATCAGTAGCAGTTGCTTCAAAAGTAATTTCTTCTGTATTGATGTAAGTTCCACTATTAGTAGGAGTGATAATTGTTACTTCTGGAGGTCCACATTCTGTAACAGTTACAGATGCTTCTGTTCTTCCACATGATGCATTTGCACCAGTTTCGATTTTCCAGTTAAAGAATGGTCCGTAAGAAGTCCACCATGATTGACCTAAGTCACCTGCGTTAAAGTTTGGAAACCCATCTAATTCTTCAGAAGCTTGGAATGTAGATCCTTTTAAGTCGTATACTCCTGATTCAACTGACTCCTCAGTATGATTTAAAACTAAACCATAGTTTCCATTGTCTCCAGTTGTAGTAGGCTCAACATAAATTAAGTATGTTCCTGGTTCTAAATCGATGTTTACATCAAAATCGAATAAGTTCCCCGCCCATGTTGCAGCAGTTCCGTCAGCAGGACTAGTAAATGGTCCAGCACTAGTGACGTTTGCAAAGTTTGGTGGGTTTTTAGCATCGATCACTTTTACATTAAAAGTAATACCGTATTTAGCACTTGCTAAAATTCTTAATGATTTGATTGATAAGTCTTTTTCAACCTCAATCATTTGAGCACATCTATAAGTGTATTCACTACCAGCCCATGCATAACTCTTTTGTCCTTCTTCAGGATCAGAAGGATTCTTGTCTGGAACTTGAATTGGAGAGGTTGTATAATTATCAACACCGTCTGCAGCTTCTTCAACATAAACAGTTGTAGATGAGGCGAAAATATCAGAATAGCTAGTGCCTGTTTCTAATAAATCACCAGCAGTTGCTTGATTGTACCATTTGTACGTTTTTCCACTAACCGGGCTGTTTACTGAAAGAGTTAATGATTCATCATCACATCCTGAAGCATTTTGTACAGTTACTGAAGATCCTGAAACGATAATGATTTCGTCTTCTTTAGTGCAATTACCATTTGTAATAGAAACTTTGTATGTTCCAGCTTCTGAAACAGATAATATTTGGTTTGAACTAACAGAAGATCCTCCGTCTTTTGTCCAAGTAAATTCTAATCCTGAACCAGTAACACCTGGATCTAAAGTAACTGAATTCGGTGCACATACCCCTTTGTCAGCACCTAAGTTTGGCTTAGAAATTGGACAAACTTGATTTACTTTAGTATCGATAACATCTAATAAAGAGTAATCACCTTCAGGTCTATCTTGACCTAAATCCCAGATTAAAATACCTCTAGCTCCTTTTTCAACAGCTAAATCAATTTTAGCTTCTAAAGTTGATTTACCATTGAAGTAGTAAGTCCCATTATTATCGCTTGTGTAGTTTGAGGAAGCATTACCTGATAAGTTGTCATATTCTTTTTCTCCAGTTCTTGCGGCATCACGACCGTAAAAAGGAACACCTAATAACATTTTGTCATAAGCCATGCCTTTATTTTTCCAACCATCCATTGAACCTTCAGCATCAGCTAAAGAAGAGTGGTTTGCATTATAGCTATTTGGGAAATCATAAGCCATTACATGCCACTCATCAACTAAATGTTCTTTTGAAGTAAATAAGCTAGAGCTCACATAACCTAAGTGGTTAGCACTTCCTTTATATTCTCCACCAACGGCAACAGAAACTTTAAGGTTTGCATTTTGAGCAGTAATTTGATCATCAATAGCTTCTAATAATAATACGTGGTTTGCTATTTGAGCTCCATCAGGGAATTCCCAGTCAACTGAAATACCATAAACACCATTGTTTTTACAGAATGTAACTAAATCTGTAGCTAATTTTACTCTGTACGTTGCGTTAGCAGAAACATCTCCTAATCTGTTATCTCTTGCATGATTCTTATCAGCTCCTCCAAGTGCAACCCATAGGTTTGTTCCAGCGGAAGCACAACCATCTTTAATGATTGTGAATTTGTTCATGTCAAATCCAAAAACAGGATCGGAATAATAACCAGTTGTTTTTAAAGATCCATCCCAGTTTGGGTTAATAAATGAGTAAGCTACATCTGTAAGCTTGTCAAACTGAATACCTCCAGTTGAACGGTACTGTGGGAAATACCCAAGTACTTGTACGTTTTGCGCATAAACACTAAAGGCAGTGGATACGGCTAAAAGGACTCCTAATAGTCTTTTTTTCATAGTAATAAGGATTAAAATTAAGTTAGTTAATAGCTTAAATATTTAGTAGGGTGTTGTTTAAGCGTTCCTAAGTTAATGAAAAAAAACACGAAGTAAAGTTGTTGACAATCATTTTTGATGTTCATTATTATTAATTTTGTTGAAATTCAACTTAAGTTTCTGATTACTACGAACCTGAATGTTGATAAGTAATAGTATACCTCAAAATAAATTAGATGAGAGTTAATATTCTTTTAGCCGTAATTGCATTTATAGTTGGATCATGTACGACAAAAGTGTCCAAAGTAAACGCTCTAAATTTGTCTTCGACTATATTAACAGATTCTGTTTTCACAGGTGGAATAGAAGGTCCTGCAGTAAATGAGAACGGTGACTTATTTGTGGTGAATTACCAAAATAATGGAACGATTGGTATCAAGAAATCTAATGTAGACTCGTTCACGTTGTTTTTAAAATTACCAGATAATAGTATTGGAAACGCAATTGGGTTTGATAGGAATGGAGATATGTTTGTAGCCGATTATGTTAATCACAATATATTAAAGGTTGAAAAAGGAACAAAGCAAGTTGAAGTTTTTGCGCATGATTCAACCATGAACCAACCGAACGATTTAACCTTAATGGATAATGGAATAGGTTTTACTTCGGATCCTAATTGGGGTGCTTCAGATGGGAACTTGTGGAGGTTTTCAAAAGAGACTGGTTTTGAATTGGTTGAATCAAATATGGGGACTACAAATGGTGTAGAGGTTAGTCCGGACAATAAAAAATTGTACGTGAATGAAAGTGTCCAACGAAAAGTTTGGAGTTATGATTTACGTATTGATGGGAGTCTATCGAATAAAAAATTGTTAATTGAGTTTCCTGATTTTGGATTGGATGGTATGCGATGTGATGAGGATGGAAATCTTTACATCGCGAGATATGGTAAAGGCGTAATTGCTGTTGTTTCTCCCAATGGTGAATTACTATATGAGATTAAATTGAACGGGATTAAACCAACTAACGTTGCCTTTGATAAAAAAACATGGAAGACTTTGTATGTAACGATGCAAGAAAAAAAATGGGTGGAAGTTGTTAAACTCCCGTAGTCTTAATTCGTTTGATATCTGAGATAAATATGACGAGTAGAACCGAATACTCCAAAACGATAAAGAGTTGTTTTGTTAAGGCAGATAGTTGACTGTCGTAAAATGAGTAGGATATAAAAATTAGCATACTCCATGCTATTGGGTAGCGTAGTTTTGAAATGATCCCAAGTCCTAGAGGAATAATTGCATACCAAGGATGAACAATTGGAGAGAAAAACAGATATGAGCTTATTATAAAGGTTAATCCTGTAAAAATCACTCTTCGGTTACGATATCTATACTTCCAACTGATTATTAAAATAATAGCCAGCGAAACAAGTGATAAAAAAGGGCCAGATATATTGATTAGATCGTATCCTACTAGCTGAAATCCAGTCCATTTTACCAGATTAAAAATACTTCCATTAAATTCAAAGGTTTGAAAGTAAAGGTTTAAACTATCCAATAGCTGAGAAAAGTTATCGAAATTAATAAAGGGTAAAAAAGCGATTAGGAACAGAGGAATGATTCCTAGCATTAATTTTAACCATCGATGACCTGCTCCTTTTAGTAGAATCAAGGGTAAAAACATTAAACTAAAAAGTTTGCTGCAAAAAGAAAGAGCTAGTAATAAACCTCCTTTTAGATCTTTTAACTGGGTAACGGAAAGTAAACCGGAAAGCAAGAAAAACAGCAAAGTTCCTTCTGCATGTAAGTTCCCTGTAATCTCAATAATTACTAGAGGGTTAAACCAGTACCAAATTATTTTATTGTGGTTTAAACTAAAGCGAGATATAATTTTTGAGAGCATAAAAAATGTCGCTATCTCAAAAGCCAGTAGAATAAGTCTTATTATAATAATTCCACCAAAAACACTTTGTGGCAATGCCGCTAGGTAATATATCCATTGACTTACTGGTGGGTGTATTGAATAATAATTGGGTGTATTTATGCCTTTGTATAATTCCTGAGCAAAACTATTATCTATAAATAGAGAAGTGATTTCGGTAGGTTTAAATTCAAATGGATTGATGCCTTGATTACTTAAAAATCCATCCCATAGGAACCTAAAGTAATCATCACTTAGAATTGGAACTGAAAAGATTAGCGTAATTCTGAATGCAATTCCAATAAATAACAGCGATTTAAAGCTAAAGTTGAGTTTGCTTAGAATGCATACCCCCGAACATCCTAAAGTGAAAAAGGCGATTAATAAGCTGAAATCTCCTCGCTGAAGTATATACCCGAGCAAGATAACACTTATAGATATAAGTGAAATTCCAACTGATTTTTTTAAACCATTTTCCAGATGAAGCATTAATTACTGAGTACTGTGTTTGTATGAAAAAAAGGCAACATAACCGAAGCCTAAGGCTAACATACAATGAAAAGGTAGTAATCCAAAATCTTTTAAGACAAAGGCTGAGTAAATCCCGAGAAAGGCGTAAAAACACATCAATAATTCTAAAAAAGTTAAAGAGTTAAAAGTGCTTTTAATGTATTGCTTTTTATCCTTCCAACTTCCTCCAGATTCTGTGATGTTAAATTTTGGAGTTCTCACGAAAGGCGATTTGATTCCAAGATACCCTTCAAAAACAGCAATAGCATTGTGAAGAGATAGTCCCATAATTACGCTTAAAAACAGCGGGAATTGAAAGAAGAATTTAAAACCTGATGCGTTTTTATCGCGACGTTTTAAAGAGACGTAATAATATAGACCTAAAACAAGTGAACTTACAATTAAAATAGAAGCTATTTGGTATAACAAATTTAGTTCTGGGGTGTTTTGCTTGATATATAATATGGGAATACTCAAGATAGAAGTCATGAAAATACAGATAAATAGGAAGCTGTTTAATAAGTGAAAAGTCCCGTGAATTTTGGTTGCGACGCTAAGTCCTTTTGTAGTTAAGAATTTCCCTAAATTCTTTTTTGCGGTTTCGGCAGCACCTTTAGTCCATCTGAATTGCTGGGTTTTTAAGGCATTCATAGCAACAGGTAATTTTGCCGGACATCCAACTTCCTCTAGGAATTTAAATTTCCAACCTTTCATTTGAGCGCGGTAAGTCAAGTCTAAGTCTCCCGTTATCGTGTCGCTTTGCCATCCACCAGCGTCTTCAATACATGATTTCCTCCAAACCCGAGCTGCAGCATTAAAATTAATGAAATGGTTCACTGAATTTTTAGCACTTTGTTCAATGGTAAAATGAGCATCCAATCCAAAAGCTTGTAATTTTGTGTGTAAAATTACCTTTTTCGTTGTAATATTTCCAATGAAGAGCTTGCTTGTTTTTAACCATCCAACCTTCTGAAATTAAAATGTCAGGAGTATAGTTTTTCCAAAAGCCATCTTTAAGATTATTGGCGTTTTCTCCTTCAGACGATATTGTTTCTTTTGAATCATAATAGATCCAATGTCCAGATTTTAAACCATCGTAGTAAAAAACTTCTGATTGTTTGGAGCCATTCATATTGTAGTAAATCCAAAAACCGGATTTTTTATTTTCAGAAAAAGCACCTTCCTCAATTAATATTCCATTTAAAGAATAGTATTTCCAACAACCTTGTCTGATTTATCCAACTTTCCAGCCTTCTTCAATAATCTTTTTGGTCGGGCTAATTATTTTATGACAGAACTGATTATTGGGATAGACTTTTACGAATTCAGAAGTGTCAGCTTTTGAATTTAAAGTGAGTATAATAAGCGATACGATAACGAAAATTCGCATGTTGGAAATATACCCTGAATTATTTCACTAGTTTGCCGTTGACTTTACTAATTAAACTTTTACAGATTTATTCTCCTCTGTGTATATGAGGTAAGTTTGTATATTCTTGAAGTTTAGCGTAGTTAATAAATCTTTATAATTGTTAATCTGCTTTGCATCTTTTTTAAGCACTGATCCCGTTTTAAAATCAATCAAATAAGTAACGTTGTCGATTGATATAATTCGATCAGGTCTGTAGGAAGAACCGTCTTTTGTGATAATCTCTTTTTCTATGATATGTTTCCCTTTTACCCATATCGATTTAAGAGGCTCTAGTTTTAGTGTATTTGCAACTAAAGCTTTAATATGCTCTACATCGGTTTTTTCAATCATTCCATCATTTACCATTTGAGCAATCGTTTCCTCAATGTTTAAATCTGCATTTAATCTTGCGAAAATTGAATGAATTAAATTACCGAATTTTCGAGGATCGGATTTTATAAATGATTCTTCAGAGTTTTGAGGGACGTTCCAAATAGCAGGTGCAGAAAAACTTATTTTAATTTTACTTCTCCAGTTTTCTTGTTTAAGATCTTTGATTTCAATCGCAGTTGACTTGAATTTAGATGCCTTGGGGTTTTTGTTGTCCTTGATTGTTTTTGCACCAAACGAAAATGTTTGCTCATCAACAGGATTTAAAGCATTTAAAACAGGATGGAAAAATGTTTCAATTCCTTTTATTTCTTTTGGTTCCTTACTTGGCTGTTCTATTGTGATATAAGTTTCTTCCGCAGCTCTTGTTAAGGCTACATAAAGCACGTTGAGTTCATCAAGCGTTATTTTTAAATTTTCTTGCTCAGAATTTTCAGAATAGTCTGTTTTTAAAATAGACTTATTATTGGATGTTAAAGAAGTTGGTATTCCAAATTCCTTACTTGATGTATCCAACCATAACCAAGCACTCCTAACAGGTTTTCGATTGGCGAAAGGTAATATTACAACTGGAAATTCTAATCCTTTCGAACTATGAACTGTCATTAAAGTAACAGCATTATTTGTTTCTGGAGTTGCAATTTTAATTTTGTCTTTTTTATCATTCCAAAATTCGATGAATTCTGAGGCACTTGATAATCCAGATTTTTGCCGCACATTATCCAAGAATGTCTGAATAAATGGCGTGTTTTTTTGAATAGAAAAAGTACTTATAATCTCCTCAAATGCTTCGTAAATAGACATTCCAGATGTTCCAGGTAATTTAACATCAAAACCAGTATCTAATAAGTTAACGAGAACTTGAAAAGGTTGTGTGTTTTTATTAAAAAGCTTGAAAAAATCAACAGCTTCTTGCTGATTTAGGTAAGTTCCAATTTGGATAATAGCATCAATATCTTGGTTATTCATGATAACCTTAAATACATTTACTAAAAAGTTAACTTCAGGAGATTGGTCGAGGTTTAAACTCTCATTGGATAAAACTTCAATATTCTCTTTGGTTAAATGCTCAGCTATTAAAGCTAAATCAGCATTTCTTCTTGATAATACGCAAATTTCAGATCGCTTACGTCCTCTGGCATCGTTATCTCTAATTACTTTTAATATTTCATCAAGAGAATTTTCGATGTAACCTTCTTTTTTTAAAAGTTTAATTTGTGCGTACCCCCCTGTTTTTTTTGTTCCAACCTCTTGATGGTATTCAGCATAATATGTATCGAAGAAATCAGGAAGTTGAGATAGTAATTCTTTAAAAAATAGGTTATTAAATTCAATAGTCTCTTTTGTTGATCGATAATTACTATCCAAGTTTTTAGGATTGAATTGGCGCTTTAATGTTTGAATTCTTTCCTGTATAATTTCATTGTCTGCAAATTGAGGTGCTTCAGGTAAAAGTGCAAATTGATCAACATCTCCGCCTCTCCATCTATAAATGGCTTGTTTAGCATCACCAACGATAAGGTTTCGATTGTTGTAAGCCAACGAGTTTTCTACCAATGGCAATAAATTTTGCCATTGGAGGGTAGAGGTGTCTTGAAATTCATCAATTAAATAGTTATTGTATTTTTCTCCAATTCGTTCGTATATAAATGGAATAGGTTGTTCGATAACTACTTCGGCTACCTTTTTATTGAATTCGGATATATGAATGAAGTTTTGTTCTTCTCTGATAATCTCAACTTGTTTTTCAATTTCATTTAGTAAACCAAGTTGAAATAGGTTTTTGTGTACGTTTTGTTTTAAAACATAAGCACTAAGGTGCTCTTTCTTATATTCTTCTAAATCCGTAAATAAGTTGCTTAGTTCACTTTGGATTTTGGAATCAATACTTCCTTCATTTCCTTTAGACCCCCATTCTTCGTCTTCAATATTTTTAAAATAAGTAGGAGCAGCAGGATCTGTAAATAGTTTAGAGTTTATTTTTTCATCTTTGAAATACGCCCAAATATTACCCCTCGTTTTTCCTTTTAAAGATTCGGGCGTTAGGTTAGCCTTTTTTAAAGCGGCATGTCCCAATTTATATTTATTAGTAACGGCTTCTTCGTATTTTTGGATATCCTTTCCAATCTCAGCTTTTACCTTTACGAAATCTTCTAGCTTATACTTACTTAATAGTTTTGTTTGCTCAACAGAGTCTTCATTTAATGATAATTCAGCAATTTTCAACAGACTTGTTTGGATATTCCAGCTTTCATCATTTTGAGCCAACTGTTTGATGTAATTAACTAAAAAAGCAGTTAGTTTTTTATCTTTTCCTGTTTCGGATAATAAATTGTTAATGGCTTGATTTAGCAAACTTTTACCATCTAGTTCAACCTCAAAATTATAAGGTAATTGAAGGTCAAATGAAAAGCTTCTAATGATTTTTAAAATGAATTTGTCAATTGTAGTGATATTGAAATCGGAGTAATTGTGTAAAATGGATTGCAACATAATAAACGACCTTTTTTGTAATTGGTCTTCCTTTATTACGATAGATTCACATAAATTATCAAACATCAACCTTTCGCCATCTTGTAATAATTCTGGTTGGCAAAATGATTTTAAATAAAAAGTAACCCTGTCTTTCATTTCTGCAGCTGCCTTATTGGTAAAGGTGATTGCTAAAATGTTTTTATACCTTTCGGGTGATTTATCTGATAAAGCGATGGTTAAGTATTCTTTTACTAGTGTATATGTTTTACCTGACCCAGCAGAAGATTTATAAACGAGGAAATTTTTGTTTGAATTCATCACCACTAAAATATAGGATTATGTTAAATATTTAAAATATAGTTCTGAACACTTTTAATATCATTATTTTTGCATCATTCATGAAACTTATAGTTAGCATTTTTTTATTCGTCATTTCCTTGCAAAGCTTTGCATGCGATGGTTGTAATATATCTACCGGTTTGGTCAATTCTGATCCCGTTGATTATTTATCTGTCAAGCATCGAAATGTATATTATTCAGGTGAGCAAATGCCATTTTTCCGACATACTGGAGAAGGTGGGGCTTTAGCTGAAACCTACCGGTCTTATGATTTAATAGGGAAATATTTTTCCCATCGAAGATTTTACGTTCAGGGATTGCTATCAATAAGCGATATAAAGATTGAATCTCATGAGTTAGATACTAATATTTCTGGATTATCTGATCCTGTATTGCTCCTGGGTTATCAAAATATAGCTGTATTTGAAAAATGGCAATTGACTTATAACTTTTTTGGAGGGTTTGATTTTGGAATCGGCGAATATGATGTTTCTATGCCAAATGATTTAGATTTTATAGAGTTTTCACCAGGAAGTAAAAGTTCCGATGCATTAATTGGAGCTGAATTTATGGCGAAATTTAAAAAAGTTGGAATTTTATCTAAATCCAACCTTAAAGTGGGCCTTTTGAATAATGATAAATATAGGTTTGGGCAAGTAATAAATTCATCATTTGCAACAGCATACTATCACGAGCGGGAGAAGCTAATGTATGTCCCATATATTGGGATTACTTATGAAAACGACCTACGTGATCAGTCAATTGAATTGGATGTACTAAACTCTTCTTCAGAAGTGTTGTACGGAGATTTGGGAGTGAATTTGTTCTTCAATAAAAAAATATTGCTTGGAGGTAAGTATCAATTTAGGCTTTATAAGGACGTTCCAGGCTGGAAATCACTCGACATTAGTGGTTTTGAAATAGAGCTAACGTACGTTTTTGGAAGGTAAGAAATAAGGAACTTAATTATTCTTGTTTTTTTTAGAAATCAAAACATTTGATAAATTACGACCTAAAATTGAGAAAGTGCTAAGTGAGTGCAAAATAACATCAGAAAAATCTATAAACTATAAACTTTAGGTATTTCTTTGTGATAGTTTCGTGATAATTGAATTTTACTTTTATATCAGAATTTAAAGGCAGATTGTTATGGATATTTCTAGAGCGTATACTTCGAATACAAATCAAGAAGAAATTTTAAAAGTAACCAAAAGCTTCAGGAAAGATCAGGCCGTTTATCAGCAAGGGGATAGTGCCATTAAGTATTACAAAGTTACCTCAGGAATTGTAGTGATAGGAAGCTATACTAACGAAGGGAAAATGGTTTATAAGAGCTTAGTTCATGAAAATGCATTTTTTGGTGATGAGGTTGTAAGCGGCTTGAAAGAGAGAGTGAATTTTGCTTTGGCTTTTTCTAAAGACTTAGTGATTGAGGAATATAAGCAAGATTCATTTTGGATTAACCAATTTCATCAAAAGGAAGTATTAAAAAGTAGTTTACAAAGGAATCTTAATATTCAACACACCATGGAAGTGAATTCTTCTATGGCTGTAGAGGATAGAGTTCGTCATTTCTTAATAGGTTTAGCCGATAAAAAGTCCATTAAATTACTTTTGGGTGAGGTTATGGTTCGGATGCATGTGAAACATAAAGAACTTGCATTTGCCTGTAATTCATCAAGACAATGTGTATCGTCCATAATAAGTAAGTTTCAGAAAGAAGGGGGGCTTCGAATGGATCGAACTTCTTTTATTTTATCATCAGATTTTTAAAGGTGAAATCAATATTTGTCGTGTTAATCTTCTTTTCTTCTCTTTTTTTAGGACATGGAGATTCTATTCATGAATAATAATACATTTATTGACTTCAAGTTAGAGATTTATACACAGTCTGTTCAATTAATATCTACTTCTTTAAATGCTAAATCTTCCTTTAAAGTCGATTCAGCTGGATTGTAATTAGTGAAGATTTTTGTTGTATCAACTGTGATTACTCAAAAAGTATTTGTGCAGTAACAATTCATTAATGTATTTAATAATTTAAATTTGTCGCATAAGTATGATGCGACTTTTTTTTATCTTTTTTTTCATCTCCGGATTAACCATTGCCCAAGAAGTTGTTCAGGATACAGCTATTATTGATACGGGTTATCAAAAAATAAGATTAAAGAAACGTCAAATAAAAGCTGTTTTTGGATTTTTAGGACAAGACGGCGATCACTCAGCTGTTACAGGGGGTAAAGGAACAGAGGAACTACACGTTCAATCTATTAGGATTATCTATTTAAAGAAAACTAAAAAGAATAATCAATGGAATATAAAAGGTGGGTTGGATCAAATCACCTCTGCTTCTACAGATAAAATAGATTTTATTAAGTCCTCTGCAAGTTACCATGATTTAAGAGGCCAAGTTAATGTTGGATTTGCCTATTCAGATTCGACCGATACCAATACCTATATTGGAGCTATTGGCTCATCTTTAGAATCTGATTACTGGAGTAGGCAGTTTGGTGTGAAATACAAACGGAAAACGAAGTACGGAGGGATACTTCAACTTAAATTAAATTATAATTGGGATGAATTACGATGGGGAATAGTAACAGCTGGTATTTTCGATTTTACAACAATGGTTTATCCTTCTGAACTTCGAGGGACAAATTGGTTTAATAAAAGCCACAGAAATTCTTTAACTTTATCATCGAAGTACACCTTGATTTCTAGTCAAAGAAGCCGATTAGGTTTTATGTTTGATTTAACTATTCAAGAAGGAATCTTAAGCACACCTTTTCATCGTGTTTACTTTAATAATGATGACTTAAGAGTTGAGAAATTACCTTTTAAAAGAGTTAAATTGCCCTTGAGTGTACAGTATAATTATTTTATTTCCAATGGCTTGATAATTAAAAATTACTTTCGGTATTATTGGGATTCGTTTGGAATGAATAGTTATACTTATTCGCTTAAAGCTCCAATTAAAGTTAAGTATTGGCTGTGGTTGAAACCCTTTTTAAGGTTTTACCATCAAAGTGGGATTAATTATTTTAACCATTATGCAAACCATTCGTCGAGCCAGCGTTACTATACATCAGATTATGATTTAAGTAAGTTTAATTCTATTAATTATGGATTGGGTTTAAAGTTCAAAAAGCGGCCGAGTTGGGATAGGGTTAACGGTTATGTATTTAACCTTGAAAATTATTTAAGATCTGATGGGTTAAGTTTTTGGCAAACTTCTTTTAAAATTGATGTTTCCTTTTGATATTTATAATTGCATGGCAAAAGAAATTATTTTCATAAGACATTCAAGTTTATCCGTTCCAAGGGGTATTTGTTATGGGTTCTCTAATATTGATGTTTCTCACAATTTTGCCAATGAAGCAGATAAACTTCATCGAAATTTAAACGGTTTTAAGCCTGACTTGGTGATTAGTTCGCCGCTTCAACGTTGTGTTAAGTTGGCCACAAGAACGTTTGATTCTGACCTTGAAATCAATCAAGGTCTTAAGGAGGTGAATTACGGTGATTGGGAGGGTAAATTGTGGGAGGAAATTAAAGTGAAAGGAGATAACCTTTGGATGTACGCCAATACGAGTAATCAACCTCCAAATGGCGAAAGCTTTGCGGAACTTAAAGATAGAGTCGTAATGCAGCTAGACTCGATTTTAAATCGAAAAGAAGATAAGATTGCCGTCATCTGCCATGGTGGTGTAATAAGATCAGTACTCTCTCATTTATTAAAAACACCTTTGGAAGTGACACGAAGTTACCACATCCATTATACTGGATTTGTAAAGTTTATGAATACTAAAGAAGGTTGGAGGTTAAGCGAATTAAATTCTGGGGAATTATAATTACTCAATAATCATAGCGGCTAATTTCACTTTTTCGGCAACTAGCTGAGCGATTTCAATAGAGTTTAATGCTTTAGGTATTGTTAAATCATTGTCTAAGTTGTTTACAATACTTTCAACAAACATTTTAACTTCTTCCTGAATAGGATTGCTTTTTGCAAGATCTGGTTTTTGATAAAAAACTTCTTTCTCAACACCATCAGCAAGTTTCAAGGTCATTGCACCTTTTCCTTTATTATCACCTGATTTCATTTGAAACAGGTGAGCTATGTTCTCTTGGAAATCTACATTAACGTATGAGTTTCTTTGGAAGAAGCGCATTTTATGCATTGGATTTAAGCTGATTCTACTGGCGGTTAAATTCGCAACACAACCATTGTCAAATTCGATTCTAGCATTTGTTATATCAGGAGTTCCATTAACAACAGCAACACCGTTTGCACTTATTTTTTTAACAGAAGACTGAACGATACTTAGAATAACATCAATATCCTTTATCATTAAGTTTTGAATAACAGATGTATTTGTTAATTCGCTATTAATGCTTTGAAGTTGATGACTTTCGATAAACATTGGAGAATCAAACTTATCTTTTATTCCCAAGTAAACGGGGGTGAATTTAAGTGGGTTTCCTACTTGTAATTTAATGTTAGCCTCGTGTGCTAAATTCATTAATTCGTTTCCTCTATCGGTATCAATAATAAAAGGAAATTCAACAAGGGTATGGATTTGATTTTTTATTGATCGTTCAATCACATCTTCGTGATTGGCCGATTTACTACTTATGTATACTGCGTCTGTAGCTAATAGTAATTCATTTAATGATGAAAATCGGGCAAAGTTATTGGCGAAATTTTCATCGTTGATGCAATGAAATCCAATAAACTGGATTTCCTCCATTTCAGCGATTGAAAAGCATAATTTGGGCAATTCACTTACTACACCTATAATTCCTATTCTTAACATAAAAATGTTTGTACTTAGCAAATGTAGCAGACCTGATCAAAGTTTGTTGCAAGTACTTTTGTAAAGAATTAACAAGTGATTTTTAAAATCTTAGTATGATCGACACTTATAGGCACAAAGGAATGCGTAAAAATATGCTTGAAGAATTGAGGCTGAAAGGCATTAAGGATGAAAACGTATTGGAAGCAATGGACAAAGTGCCAAGGCACTGGTTTTTAGATGAAGCTTTCCTTGAGATATCGTATCAAAACACGGCCTTCCCAATTGGTTGTGAGCAGACGATTTCGCACCCCTATACAGTTGCTCGTCAATCGGAAATTTTAGGTATAAAAAAAGGAGACAAAGTTTTAGAAATTGGAACTGGCTGTGGGTATCAGACTTCGATTCTGTTTTTTTTAGGAGCGAAAGTTTTTAGTATTGAACGTCAAAAAGACCTTCATGTGAAAACAAAAAAGATGCTTGATGAATTAAGATATCGCGCGCATCTTAAATATGGTGACGGCTATAAAGGTTTGCCTACTTACGGACCTTTTGATAAGATAATAGTAACTGCAGGAGCTCCTTTTATCCCTAATCCTTTGTTACAACAACTTACTATTGGTGGTCGATTAGTTATTCCAATTGGGGATGGAAAGCAAATTATGACTGTAATCGATCGTGTTGCTGAAACAGAGTTTGAAAAACAAGAACTTGGTGAGTTTGCTTTTGTTCCTATGTTAGAGAAGAAGGTATAGTATTTTTAAAGCTAGTTAGTTCGAACGCTGAATCAATTATTGAATTCAGAGTAAATCAAGTTTAAAACGGATTAGGGCATGAATGTCCTTTTTTTAAGAAGCTAATTTTATTTTTCCAAATAGGATAAAAAGTGATTCTAATCTGGTATTTATTAGGCGTGAAAGAGCCTGAAGCGACTTCGATATTACCTTCGTTTGAAACGTAAGTTTTATATTCTCCCATTTTCGAAATAGGAATAAATGTATAATCAAGTCCAATCCTGAAATGAAATTTGCTGTTTTTTTCTTCTAATAAATCTATTCCTAAAGTTAATTCTGGATAGATTAACCAAGATGTTTTAAATTTTGATATGTATTTATTGGTGCCAGCGAAACCTGTTTTTTCTTGAAACAAATTAGCAGAAGATAATGCTATACCTAGTTTAAAAAACATATAAGAATAATTAGGAATAGGATAATTAATACTAGCCGGAATGGATAAGTGTAAGAAATGATATTGTCCGTTTTTTTGACTTTCCCCGTAATGAAAATGGTATTGTTGGTATTTTAATTCTGTACCAATGTGGGTGTCGTATGCTTTTCCAAATCTCTTCCAATAGTCAAAACCGCCACCTATTCCGTATTCAGCATGAGGGTCATCTTTATCATCCTCAAAAACATGCCCGTCTCCGCCAGTTGGTAGTATAGGAGTGAAACTAATTCCAAGCATTCCGTTTTTAGGTGCCTTATTGCTAAAGCCAAAACAAAAATTACTTCCCATTAATAGAATTATTCCAAATAATATAGTGACTGACTTATTCAAGTGTCTATAATGCGATGTTTAGCTTTTTAGGATGTTTTACTTCAAATTCAAAAAAGGTAGATTGTTTAGTATTTGCAGGGATTTCTAAATTCCATTCAAGTATTCCTGTCTCTTCATTAATTTTTAAACCTTTACCTAGTTTGTAATCTACTTTTATTTTATTGTTTTTAGAAATTGGAACTTGGTCAAGAACTTCAATTGAAATTGCTTTGTTTCGATTGTTCTTAACTGTTATTTGATATCCTCGTTTTTTTACAGCTCCTAAAATGGTTGAATTATTCATGCATTTTTCTTCTTGCTTAACACGATCAACTAAAATACTTTGATCCTTTCCTAAAGAAATAGCAAAGGTGTCTTCCATTATTTTAGGGTTTAAAAATGACTTACCTACAAAAGTTTCATCAAAGTAAATGTGATACTTACCTGGAATTAACGGCATTTTTTCTAACTGTGTAACTTCGGCTACTAAGAAAACATCGTTGTTTACTTTAGGAATAGAATAGTAATGGAAGGTTGCAGGTAAATCTCTTTTTAAAAGAGTTACTCTTTTTTCTCCCGATCCAGTATTGAGGGAGAATAATTGTGGTACTTGAAAGGAACTGAAAGTTAGATTCTGAGTTTGGACTACTTTGCGTTTTTGGTAACGGTTTATTTGGTTTTCTTTGTCTTCAGAGTCTTTATTTAAATCATCCACTATTTCATCAGATTTATAATTATCTAATNTTAAATTTGCATTAAAATAGGATAATGATTGTTGATTTAACCTCCATGGGTTTAAGTGTGGTTTATTTCCATTTAAAACAGGATTTCCGGTAGCAATTGTCAATTCAATACCATCCCAATTAACCGCCGTGTTTTGGAAAACCATTGCGTTGTATTCAAAATTAATTGGTAAATCAATATTTGAAGCTCTCATGTTATAAAGTGGTTGCCATCCGCATTTGTAAACATGGTAAGAAATGTTAAGTTTTGATTTTGTGCTTTTACCCGATTGAACCAATATTTCGATTTCGCCTGTTTTGGATGACTTTACTTTTTGCAATTCGTTTTGTTGCTTAGCTAATTTATTACGAACATCTTGAAACTTGCCCAATTGATGTTTGTTGTCTGTTATTTTTTTTATCAATTCGGGGAGCTTTGATTTATAGTAAAACACAAAATCTTTTACATCATCCACATCCAATGTGGAATTTCCTTTAATGGATTGATTAACTAAAATTAAATCATATTCTATTTGCAAATATTCCAATTGATCTTTAATGTTTAATACATCTAAATCTATTTGCCTAATAGACGATTTAAGTTGTTTTAATTTAGGCTCATCTTTTGTCTCTTTTAGGTAATTGATGGTGAATTTTACATCAAGGATTTTAACTCCTGGGATTTTGGCTTGAATTGTATTGTTATTTATATAAGGTGAAATTCCCGATATTTTAATCGTATCGATTCCTTGTTTAATTTGAATATTTTGGCTTCTTTTTATTTCTGCTCCCTGAGAGAAAACCTTAACAGCGCTGATTTTTGGGGTTATTTGAGCAAAAATTCCAATTGAAAGTAACTGAAGAAGTAAAATAAGGTTTATTTTAAAGTTCATTTTGTGAGAGTTTGAAGTATTAAATTTAATGATGATCTACCTTTGAATACGTACTTGTTGATGGAATCTTGGTTATTTGTTGAAAACTTTTGGATTTAGTAATTAGATTTGTCGAGGAACACCACTTTTAAGTATATTATGGCAGAAATAAGGCCTTTGATTTTAGTAGTCAACGATGATGGAATTACTGCTCCAGGAATCAGAGCGTTAATTTCCTTTGTTAAAGAATTTGGAGATATTATTGTTGTTGCACCAGATAAAGCTATGAGCGGAATGGGACATGCAATTACAATTAATGCTACTCTACGTTTGAATAAATTAAATAGTGATTTAGGAATTGAAGAGTATAGCTGTTCAGGAACTCCTGTGGATTGTGTGAAATTTGGAACAAAAGTTGTCGCTGCAGATCGTAAGATTGATTTAGTGGTAAGTGGGATAAATCATGGGACGAACTCATCGATTAATGTTATTTATTCTGGTACTATGTCNGCTGCTGTTGAGGGTTCGGTTGAAGGTATTCCTAGTGTTGGTTTTTCTTTAGATAATCACGCTTTAGATGCCGATTTTTCAGCATGTGAGAGTTATGTGAAAGCTATTGTTCGAAAAATGTTAGACGATTCTATTGGAAAAGGATTTTCATTAAATGTAAATTTCCCCAATGTTTCTAAAGAAAAAATAAAAGGATTGAAGGTTTGTCGACAAGCAAAAGCATATTGGGAGGAGACTTTTGATGAACGAAAAGATCCTTCTGGGGGAAGTTATTATTGGTTGACAGGCGAGTTTAAGTATCAAGATAATGGAGAGGATACGGATATTTGGGCACTGAGAAATAATTATGTTTCAGTGGTGCCTACTAAATTTGATTTGACAGATTACGCTGCTGTTAAAATGTTAAATAGTTGGAATGAAAATAAGTAAAGATCAAAAGAAGGAAAGGCTGGTTGGAGTCCTTATAGGAACTTTACTTCCTGTGGTGACGCTTCTAATTGCAAATTATGTGTTGTTACAATACTATCCGATTACGATTGATGAATTTGGATTAATACGTGTTCAAAGAGATTATAGCGCTTTTTTATGGGAGAATATTGCCGAAGCTGGTAAGTACGCAGTGTTCTTTTGTTTATCTATAAATATGCCTTTGGTAATGCTTTTATCTCAAAGNAAGTTGTTATTTATGGCCAATGGAGTTGTAATTCCNACNGTGCTTTNTTCTGTTGTATTAGTTTTTTTAAGGATCTTATTATGAGATATTATATTGTTGCAGGAGAAGCGTCAGGCGACCTTCACGGAAGTAATTTAATGAAGGAATTAAAAAAGCAAGATTCAGCTGCTGAGTTTAGATTTTTTGGAGGAGATAAAATGAAAGCGGTTGGTGGTACTTTAGTAAACCATTATCGAGATACTGCCTTTATGGGATTTGTACCTGTAATCTTAAATCTGAGAACAATTTTAAGGAATATTAAAAACTGTCAGCAAGATGTTTTGGCATTTAATCCTGATGTATTGATTTTGATTGATTATCCCGGGTTTAATTTAAAAATTGCAAAATTTGCCTTCGAAAAAGGATTGCAGGTTCATTATTATATTTCACCTAAAATTTGGGCTTGGAAAGAATCAAGAATCAAACAAATTAAGGCTTACGTTCATAAGATGATTACTATTTTACCTTTTGAAACTGACTTTTACAAAAAGCATAACATGGAGGTTGATTATGTTGGAAATCCTCTTTTTGATCAAATTTCTATTTTTAAAGAGACATCCGAAAAAATTCAATCCGAAAAACCAATTATTGCCTTACTTCCTGGAAGTAGAAAAATGGAATTAGAGAATATGCTCCCAACGATGGCTAAGGCTGCCAAGTTGATGGAGGACGATTATGATATTTACATTGGTGGAACTTCAGATTTCACACAAGAGTTTTATGAATCATTTTTAGATGGGTTAAAAGTTAATTTTGTGTTTGAAGAGACATATAAATTGTTAAACTCTTCCAAATTAGCAATGGTCACAAGTGGTACTGCAACTTTGGAAACTGCTATTTTTAAGGTTCCACAAGTTATCGTTTATAAAGGGCCGCCAATTGTTGTAGCGCTTGCTAAACGATTTATTAAAGTTGATTTTATTGGATTGGCAAATCTTACTGTTGGAAGAGAAATTGTACGAGAATTAATTCAGCAAGATTTTACACCTGAAAATATTCAATCAGAATTAAAAAAGTTTGAAACAACTGAAGGTGCTGCTATTATTAATAAGGATTATAATGAGTTATTATCAATGATTGGAGGTGAAGGCGCAAGTAAAAAAGCTGCGAGAATAATCATAGAATCGATTAGTAAATAATTGATTACCGTAAGAAAATATAGCACAAAAAGGTTTGTATGTTTCGGAATGATCTTATTCTTCGCGTTACAAGTTAAGGGGGATAATTTATTGATTTCAATTTTGGGAGAGAAGACGATTAATAGTTTCTCAGTTAAGATAACCCGCGGTGCGTATTCAATAAAACAAAATAGTTCAGTTTATAATTTAAATAAAGGAGATAGATTAAAAATTAGAAGTGGGCTCATTGTTTCATTAAACGATTCTGTTGGGTTTGAAGCTGCAGGTTTTGAGTTGATTGGTCATGAGTATGTGAATCATTTTGAGATATTAACAGCCGATGGTCATACTTATAAGTATGATGATAACCTTCTGGTTAGCATGTTGACTGGAGAGGTAAAACTACTAAATAGGGTTGATTTGGATCATTATGTAGCTGGAGTTGTTGAAGGAGAGGCTGGATATGGTTTGCCTTTAGAGTATTATAAACTGCAAGCAATCCTATGCAGAACTTATGGTTTGAAGAATATCAACAGGCATAAGTCTGAAGGGTATAATTTATGCGACAAGGTGCATTGTCAGGTTTATCATAATAAGTGTAAAAAGAATGATATTATTAAAGCTACCGCAGCAACCAGTGGTTTGGTAGTTGTTGATCATGATTTAAACTTAATTAATACAACGTTCCATTCTAACTGTGGTGGGCAGACTTGTAATTCTGAAGATGTATGGGTTCGTCCTGTTAGTTACTTGAGGTCTATCAAGGATTCTTTTTGTTTAGGAGAGCCACATTCGGTTTGGAAAAAAAAGATAAATAAAGAGGATTTTAAAACAGTTTTTTCAAAAAATAGCCCAATAGATTCTTTAGAGTTCGACTCTGTATTGAATATTTGCCAGGATACAGCTCGATTTCCGCATAAAAAGATAATTTCAACCAAATTAACACGAGTTAGGAGCGAGTTGGATTTAAGGTCTACTTTTTTCTCTATTGAGCCAGATAGTAATCAATTATTATTGTTTGGTAAAGGTTTTGGGCACGGAGTAGGACTTTGTCAGGAGGGAGGAATAGTTATGGCAAGAAAGGAATACAGTTATGTAGATATTTTAAAATTCTATTATAACTCAGTTTTTATTGTCAACCAACGCGCGATTCTCTTTTTCAAGGAGTAATAAATGAAATGGAATCAGTTTCCAGCGCTAAGAGTTTTAATCTTTTACTTATTGTTTTATTTCCTTTTCAGTTATGGTCACTGGATTGGATCGGTAATTGGTGTTTTAGCATTGCTATTTTTAGGGTTGCTAAAAATTATTCAAGTTAAAGTGTGTTTTTTATTAATCGTTTTCCAACTTTTAATAATAGGAAGGCTTTCAATAGACGAATCTGTAAAGCTTCCAGATAATCATTATTTAGTAGAACGAGTATTAAAGGATAATGAAACAAAGACCACTTTAATTGCTAAGAATGCGCTTTTTAAGTATTTGATTTCAATAAAAAAGAAGGATTATAATTCTTCTTTTTTATTGAAAGGGGATGTTGTTTGGTGCGACGTGAAAGGTAAGTCGATTATGAATCCAAAGGATTTAAATGGGTTTATTTACAAAGATTATTTAAATGAATTGAGGGTCGATTCTGTGATTTACACAATGAGCACTCCATTACTTGTATTTAGAGATTTAAAATCTATCCAGTTTGCGGCTGCAAGATTAAAGCGGTTTTTCATATCTAAATACAAAGGAATTAATGAAGTAAGCCAAGAAACTCGAGGTGTTTTGATTGCGTTATTTTTTGGTGATAAATCATTTTTAGATATTGAGCACAAAACACTTTTTAAAGATGCAGGAGTAGTTCATGTTCTAGCTATTTCAGGTTTGCATGTTGGTATTTTATACGTTTCATTGGCATTTATTTTCGGGAAATTATTGAGATTTAAAAAGTGGAGTCGATTTGCCTTTGTATCAGGGATTTTAATATTCTATGCTTTTCTTACCGGCTTGTCGCCTTCAGTTTCAAGAGCAACGCTAATGTTTGTTCTGGTCTACTTTGGGAAGTCTATAAATAGTAAACCTACTTCGTTGAACATTGTTTTTACAACAGGACTTATGATGTTGTTTTATGAGCCAGAAGTACTGTATGATATTGGTTTTCAATTGTCCTTTTCAGCGGTTATAGGAATTTTAATTGTGAGCCAATACTCATTTTTGAATGTACGGCATAAAAATCAATACATAGAAGGTGTATTTGGTTTGATGAAAGTGAATTTTGCAGCCTTTATTTTTACGGCTCCAATAATCGTCTTTTATTTTCATACCATAAACTTCACCAGTCTTTGGGCAAGTTTTATTGTTGTGCCAATTATTACAGTTGTAATGTACATGGGTGTATTCTCAATTGGTGTGTTTTGGATTCCTGCTCTTTTTTTGTTTACAATAAAATGCCTTGATGCATTATTAGTTTTTTCAACTTTTCTACTTAAATTCATTGTCAATCATATTTTACTTCGAGAAGTTGCTGTTATGGATTTAACGTTGTTATTTGTGTCTTTAAGTTTAGTTGTCGTTCTTTTTTTTGTGCAATGGAGGATGTTAATTATTCCATGTGTGCTAATGCTTAGTGGCTTTTTTTTTCAGGATAGTAAAAAATTAAGATTTTTAAATAAAAAAGATGTTGTTCAAGTTAAATTTGATGAAAAGGTGGTTAATTTGGAATTAAATGAATGCTTTGTTTTGGACGGCTTGATTAGAGTTTGTAAAATGAAAAACGATGAGGTTCTATTCCATCGATTAACGGGTAGTGTTGACTTGAATATTCAGGGTGCAGAATTGTTTACAGAAGAAAATGATAGCGTATTTGTCAATTTTAATATTGATAATTATAAGACTTTAACTTTAGAGTTTTAGCTAAAGAATGCATACATTTAAAACGTGTTAATAAAAATAGGAACTATACTTTTTTTGTCTGGAATTGCATTTTCAGCTTGTACAAGTGATTCTTCCGGTTTCGGAGAGGAGCACTTATTAAATGGTGGACAAAAAAAATCTGACAGCACAGTTTTTGACTTTTCAACAGATTTTACTGACCTCGCGGATGATATCGCCGCTTATAAGACGGTAGTTAATATTATTAGAGAAACAGGTTTAGCGAAAAACTTTGTTGTTTTACCTGGAGATGTTGCTGATGTTAAATCTTATATTGAAAATAATGAGAGAATTCTTGAGTATAATCCAAACTTTATGGAGAAGCTTCAGGAAGACTCTAATTGGCATGGAATATCTGTTTTAGCTCGACAAATTGGTCATCACTTACCAAATCATGAATTAGAAGTAGGGCAAGCTGGTATAGACGAAGAGATAGAGGCAGATAAATATGCTGGTTTTGTTCTTTTCAAAATGGGCGCAAGTTTGGATAAAGCCATTCATGCTTTGGAAATTGTAATGAAGGAAGATCGTATTGGGAAAAGTGTTTCTCGAAACGCTCGTCTAGTGTCTTTAACTAAAGGTTGGAACAATGCTAAGCTATTAATGAGTGATGCAGTTATCGAAGAGATAGTTGTTGTTGATTCTATTCTTAAAGATGAATCAGTTGATCTTGTAGCTCTTAAAATATCAAATACTATTGAAGCTCCAGCTTATTTGTATAAAGTTTTTTTAGCAATAGATAAAACGATGTATTTTGTTGATTATAAAGGAGTTGTTTCTCAAGAAGTAGAGGGAGGACGGCATCCCGTAGGCTTTAAGAAAGATAGTGATAAGCTAGGATTCAACTGGATCTTTGTTAAAGAAGGTAATGCTTATGGGGTTGATTCAAAAGGTCGATTATGGGCTTTTTCAACTGATGGTGAATTTCATATTGTAGGTCAGGCAGTTAAATTTGCTGAGTAAATTTTAGATGTCATTTTAAATTAATTTTTAAGCATTTTTAGTGTGATTAGTCCATTCTAATTTATGCAATAAAAAAGTGTAACAAAACAACGTTCTGTGGTTATAAGTTTAAGGCTTTAATTTATTGAGGTTTTCTTTATCTTTGAACTATGAGGGTTTTTGTATCAGTCTTTATTCTATTTTTCTCTTTTAGTTTGTTCAGTCAAACTACTTGTAATTCCGCTCAGTTTATAAGAGAAATTAGTGTTTCAGAATCCAATTCTTCAAATGTTAATTGGTATAAGTTTAGAGCAAAAGGAAACATATTAGACTTTACAGGGGATTTAAAATCAGACAGTTTGTTTGAATACGAAATTTTTCCATTTACTAGTTGTAATCAAATTATTAATGGGCATACAATTCCAATTCGAAGTGTTAAAAAAGGAGTTGCTTTACTCACTGAAGAGCTTTGGGAAAAAGTAGTAGAAGAAGGTATTTGTGTTTGTGGAACTTGTTTAAGTAAAATAAAACTTAACAATAAAAAAGCTCTAAAAGTTAAACAAGGTGAATTCTATTTATTAAAAGTGTATGGTGGTACAACAGCCTTTGGGTTTAATCTTGCCTATTCTGATATTGACACTTTAAATCCAATTCAATTTTCATTAGATAGCCTCTCAATAAATGAAGTTGAAGTCGGAATGGTTTATCAATTGAAAGAAATATTCTTCATTCCTGGAACGGCTCAGTACTTACCAAAGTCTATCAAGGAATTAGAACGATTAAAGCAGTTCTTATTAAAACACGAAGTTTTAAAAGTGCAAGTTCGCGGACATGTTAATGGTCCTGCACAAACGAAACCTGAATTTTATCAAGAGCTATCGGACGCAAGAGCTAAAGCTATTAAACAATTTTTGGTTGGTAATGAAGTTGAAGAGGAAAGGGTTGATGAGAAGGGAATGTCTAATTTTCAAATGCGCTATTCATCACCCAAAACTGCTTTTGAGGCAGGTGAAAACAGAAGGGTGGAAATTATAATAACGGCTATTTAATGAGAGTTATTTTAGCTTTTTTGTCATGCTTATTAAGTTTTTTTGTTAATGCACAGCATTCATGTGAGAAGGCTATTGAATTAAGAGTAGATAGTTTAGCTTTAGTGACCGATTTTGGGGAGATTATTTATTTTAAAATAAAAAAAGATCTTATTTACCAGTCATTTAATGTCTCTGGGAACTACGAAAAAGTTGTCGTAAATCCATCTGAATGCGGCTTGAAGATAAAGGAGATTAAGATTGGTTCAAATGGAATTACAAGTATTTCAGATGAGTTAATTGATGCAGGTTATTGCTCATGTGCAACTTGTTTGAAACGTAATTCAGGGGTTAAATTAAATCGTGATTCGTTAGTTTTTGTGAAGTTTATTGGTGCTCAATCAATAAAAATCGAATTAAATAAAGCTATTCCGAAACAGAAACAGAAATGGTTTGAAAGAGAATTGGTTAAAGGCGATAAAATTAGACTGAAAAATATCCTATTTGTTGGCGGCGAAGCGAGATTTAGAGCTGTTAGCTACAAAGACCTCAATCAATTGTTGACAGTGATGAATGCTTATCCGAACTTGAAAATCTTAGTAGAAGGGCATGTTAATAGTCCTGGGAAAAGAAATACTAATACGAACCAAAATTTAAGCACACAAAGAGCAGAAGCTGTTGTAAAGTACCTTATTAAGAAAGGTATAGGTGAAGGGCGACTTAGTTTTATTGGTTTTGGAAACACAAAAATGATTTATCCGAATACGAAGTTGGAATACGAAATGCAATTTAATAGAAGGGTTGAAATTCTAGTTCAGTAATGGGGAAAGGTAAAAAATATTATATCATTTATAAGCCAAAAGGATGCTTATCCCAGTTTTCGAAGGAACATGGTAAACGGGCTTTAGGAGATGTTTTTGATTTACCTACGGATGTTTATCCTGTGGGTAGGCTAGATGAAGATTCGGAAGGGTTATTGTTGATTTCTAATGATAAATCAATTAATTCAAAATTATTAAATCCGTTAAACGGTCATTGGCGTACTTATTGGGTTCAGGTGTCTGGTCAGATTAATAAATCTGCTATAAAAGCCTTGGTGAATGGTGTTGATATTGTAGTAAAAGGGAAAATTCATTCTACACTTCCTGCTCGAGTTAAAAAAGGAAATCCGCCTAAGAATATATTACCGCTAAATGTTTCTGAAAAAGAAACCTCGTGGGTGAAAATTTCCCTTTGTGAGGGGAAATATCGTCAGGTAAGAAAAATGACAGCTAAGGTTGGTTTTCCAACATTACGTTTGGTTAGAACTCATATTGAGGAATTAGAACTTGGAGAACTTAAGCCTAGCGAGTTTAAATCGCTAGATAAGAAAGCTTTGTTTCATAAATTAAAATTATCAGTCGATTAACGATTGTGGTGGATAAGAATAGATGGTTTGTTAAGGTAAAGGTTAAGAACTTCAATGGTAAAAAAA
>JGI24539J26755_10000220_pt1 | contig 26450 bp, 23 predicted proteins | sample NorSeaMetagenome_2_FD_26755 | JGI IMG/M metagenome (IMG submission 26755) | reverse complement strand
ACACCTTTTGTATTTTACGATAACAAATCAAGAAAATATTGCTTTTATCATCCTTCTTCTCCTACTTCCTTTGGTAGTCATAGCACCTTAAATGAATATTCGAATGAATTTAACGTTACATGGGGATTTATATAAAATCCAAAAACCATTAAATTTTTGAAATTTAAACTTAAAATAGTCGCGAACTTCTAAAGTAAAATTAATTGACCCTTAACTTTTTAAATAGCTAATCACCCACTAATCTCGTTCATATGTAAGAGTACATCTCAAAAAAAAAGCCCTTCAAATAATACAATCACCGAAATAAATTCCTCGTTTAATCCTAAAAAAATAAAGCTTAAAATTTAAATATTGCTAATGAAACCGAATCTATGTTAACTGAATAGTTTTCTGAAAAAAATAACCAAAACTAACGAATTATCTGTTGTTATTTTTAATAAAACGTCCTTTATCAAACAATGATTTAAAAACATCACTTTTACTAGTTTACTAATCATCTTCACTCAAATAGTATAAAGAAAAATGCTAAAAACCATCACCTTGCTTATGGATATTTTCATTTTACAAGTAAAATTATTAAGAAGTTTTGGTACAATATTTTATTTTTTTGTTAACTTAAAAAAAAATAAACATGAAAAAATTGGCCTTAATTGTTGGAACAGCAACTCTTTTATCCTCTTGTGTTATAATTAATCCTGGTGAAGTTGGGGTACGTAAGACTTTGGGGAAACTTAAAAGTAATACCAAGATAGAGGGTTTTATGACTATAAATCCATTAATCACTCAGGTAGTAAAAGTTAAAACAAGTACTATAAATCGAGAGGTTAAATTAAACCTTCCATCAAAAGAAGGTTTAAATGTAAGCGCTGAAATATCAATTCTTTACCATATTCAGTCTGATAAAGTAACGACTATTCTTAAAGAGGTCGGTTTAGATTACGAAAGAATTCTTATATTAAGTTCTTTTAGATCCTCTGCTGCAGACGTTTGCGCAAAATATTACGCCAAAGACATGCACTCTGGAAAACGAGGGGAGATAGAGCAAGAAATTAAAAAGCTACTCGTCGATAGGCTTAAAGATAGAGGAGTAATTATTGAAAGCATAATGCTTAAAAGTATTTCACTTCCAGACAGACTTTACAGAGCTATTGAAGAAAAATTAAAAGCTGAGCAACAGGCGCAACAAATGCAGTTTGTGCTTGATCGAGAAAAATCTGAAGCTGAAAGAAAAAGAATTGAAGCCGAGGGAATCAAAAATGCTCAGCAGATTTTAAAAGAAGGAATTACAAAAGAGAATATTGAATGGAAAAGTTTAGAGGTGTTTAAAGAATTATCACAGTCTCCAAACACAAAAATAATAATCACTAATGGATCTACACCAATGATTATTGATGCTAAAAAAGAATAAATTTATTGATTTACAACTAATATTTAACGGCGAGTTTTTCTTGCCGTTTCTTCTAAATTTCTTTTATTACTCACTGCATCCGGTTCAATCCAGGAATAAACCAATATGAAGGATAAAACTATTATTGGATTACTCCGAAGGTTAAAATATTTCTAGATGATTATAAATCATAAATAAATCAACCATTATCATTAACGGAATGCTCTAGAAGCATTAATAACGATTAATGCATATTTATTAATTTAGAAACAAAATTTGTTGTGTAGTGATTCCAAACTCCAACAATTATTAAAGAGTCAAAGCCCTAAAAAAAAATCGCAAAGAAATAGAAAACTAGTTGAAAAGGTGTTTTTCGAGCAGGCACAAAACTATTGCCTACTCATAAATCCACAACATGACATCCTTTTTGGTTTTTAGTAGCGAATCCAAATACTTCATTTCATTGTCACTTACTGCGGGACAGCCCCAACTGTATGGAGAAGCTTCGGGGTAAACTTCATCGTCGCTGACAATGCTCCAACTATGCAATACCACTACTCTGTTAAATGCTTTATTATTAGTGGATTCTAAGCCGTGTATTTTGTAATTCACATGAATCCCCCAATTACTCCAGCCTCGGTTACCAATGCGGTACTTTCCTACTGAAGAGGAATGACTATTAGGTATATTGCTAAACACAGGTTTGTCGGCAGTACTCCAGTCTAATCCTTTCATCCCTGCGCTCCCGTGGGAGACCATCATTAAACGTTTTACTGAATCTCCTTTAAAATCCCAAACTACCATTCTTTTCTTTCCAGAATGCACACTCATATCAACCATGATGCAAAAACTCGTATCCATCTTATTCGTTTTACAATACTCAAAAGCTTCCTTTGATTTTTGCTGAAACGATGTATTCTTCTTTATGCCTTCACCCGAAATAATATTTACCAATACTGCTCCAGCGATTGTTGCTGCTAGTAGATTCATTAGTAAATTTTTGTTTTTAATTTCCATTTATTTAATAAGCTTGAATTATTAGTGATTTCACCGTAAACGTAGGAATTGGTAGCTGAGAAACCTTGTGATTTGAAAGCAAATTCTTTCACAACTTTATTTTTGAAATAATCGGAATGAATAAAGTAAACTTCGTTATTTTGAACTGCAATAAACCCAACATGATAATCTAAACCAACTACATATAATCGGTTTCCTTTTTTAGCTTTCAATTTATTTATTAAAGCCGATTTATCAGTGGAATAAGCTTTATTCTTACCACACAATACATCAATAACAACCGATGCTGCTTGCTGTCCTAATTTATAGCGGTTTAAATTAAAACCTACGTGCTTTAAAGTGGTACTTATAAAATAACCACAAGCAATTTCTCCTTGCTTTGGAACATTAGAAGTTCCATTAAAATCCCAATTAGTTCCCATCCAAGCTGGGAAAATTGAATCGATCATTGAGGTAAACAAAACTGAAGACATTACCGAATCACTTCGGGCGGCACGTAGGTTATTTTTTGCAGTTACTAACTTGGTTGAATAACTTGTACTGCTTGGCAGGGTTGCACTAAATATTAGCACAATCCCCATGAGGTAAAATAGTTTTTTCATAAGGCTTGATTTAGTTGATTTCTGACTGGAATGTGAACAACTTCCTACCTGCCTGTTCTCGTAATCCCTTAATCATTACATCATCAAGCATATTGGTGTCTAATTTTGAGACTTTTGCTTTTTCGGAGTTTACAAAAGCTTCCCGCTGTTTGTTTAAGAAGCTCATTTCCTTTTTAATAGCAGTTCGTTTACCTGCTAGTTCATTAATTCGAACTTTTAACTCAGTTGCTGTAAGCTGGGAAAGCGAATCGGGTAAATGAACCTTATTAATTTCCTCTATCTTAAAGCCTTTCTTTTTGGAAGCGTCTACTAAATCCCAACTTGAATTTTTGTAAACCTTACTGCTTTTTGATAAATATCGTTTAGTCGCATTTCCACTTCCGTAAAACGATGCATTTTGGTCTTCTTTAATTTGCTTGGCTTTTTTCTCAATTCCAATTTTATTAAACGAAACATAAGTACTGTTTAATTCTAAATTTAAATTGGAAATTTGCACATCGTAAGGTGATTTATAATGCACTGTTTTAGCATTACTATTTATACTGGCAAAATTACCACCTGTTAAATCGGCAGCATGTTTCCAAAATGTATTAATACCCTCTGATCTTTTTCCACAAAAAATGGTGTTTACAATCACATTCTTATTCTTTGCTACCGCACAAGCCGATTCATAACCAATTCCACCTTGATTAAACTCTTCATTTCCTGCAATATAAATCACTTGTAAGTCTCCAGGGTTGTTGCTCCATTCTAACTCATTTAAAGAAGTATTAATTACGGCTCCACAATATTCATTTCCACCATTTGTTCTTAAAGCAAAAAGCTTTTCTGATATTTCATCTAATTCTCCAGTAAAACTCTGAATCATTTGGATATATCCTTTTGAGATACTTAAGCTAGAGTTCCCATAGTGGTATAGAGCTAGCTCAATATCAGGATCTAAACCATCTGAATCTTTTGATTTTGCTAGTTCCATTACGATTTTCCACAATTGATTTTTGGTTTGCTCAATTAAACCATCCATACTACTACTTGTATCCAAAAGGATAGCTACTTTTATTTTCTTGCCTTTTTTAGTTTGAACAAAGGTTGCATCTGTTACTGCTGAATCTTGATTTACTACTGGGGATTCTATTCTTCTATTTATTGTTTCAGAATCGCATGAAAATAAACCTGCGGTTAAAATTCCGGATGCAATTAATGGGATCACTTTCGTCTTCATAATGGTTTGTTTATGTTTGTTTGCAGGACTAAATTTCCACCAATAAGAAGTGATAAAAAATGTAGATTTAGGGAGCAGTCCTTTTCATTTAGGGAACATGACTTACAATTTAGTTATTGGAATAAAACCACTACAAACCAATAGGAAATAAGGGTTTAAAGGATTTTAATATTTGGAAAAATCAATCTTTATTAGGATGTTTACAATCCAATAATTTCCAATCATGCTTAAAAAAGCAACTATATCTTTACTTAGTTTTCTAATCATCTCGTCATTTGTTTTTGCGGGTGAAAGGAAAGAATATTCAAAGACTGAATATGAGCAAAAGATGGCCAACATAAAAAAGAATTATCAGGTTAATAAAATAGGTTTGAATGGCCAACATATACAAACAATAAAGAGTATTCTTTTAAAAAGCTCTTTTACCGAAAAAGACTTAAAAAACATTGAAGAAATCACAAAAGCCTGTATCAACTTTAATTTACCGGAAGCCTTAAGTTGGTCGTACTATGGATCTGCTAAAATTTATAAGGAATTAAACCAACCTGTAGTTGCAATTCAGTATCTTAAATTGGCTCAAAAAAACCGTAAAAACCCTACCAATAAAATCCTGCTTCTTTACGCCGAACTTTTTGCTATTACAGGAGAATACGAAAGATCAAACAAAAACTTGTTGGCCTACCAAAGCAATCAAAAAAGTGCTAATTCTTTTAAGGAAGAGCTCCTTTATATTGACAACCACATTGCATTAAAAAACTATCAAAAATCAACGGATAAACTAATCAGTATACTTAATAAAAACCCTAATAATCAAAAACTTACTACAATATATAACAAATTGGCAATTTGCTATATATCTTCCGAACAAGTTGAAAAAGGAATTAAATACTATCAAAAAGCAATACAACTAACCGAAAACGAAAATTTAAAAATTGAAAACCAAGCAGAAGTTAAAAAATCGGTATCTAAAGCTTTAAAGAAAAAAGGGAGATTTAAAGAAGATGTTTACATCTTAAACAAGTCCATTTCTAGCTTTTCAAGTCAAGGTACAAGACTCTTTAACTCTCAAGAATTTTTAAGACTTGCTGAATCGTATTTCGAACTTGGGAAACTGGATCAAGCTTCCAATTCGATCAATCAATTTATAGCAAATCCGAACTATGATTTAATTGATAAAAGTGAAATTGAAATTATCAGAAAGATTTCCCGTTCAATGGATGATCTTGATCAAGCTTTAATATTTATAGATTTTTACACAGCATTAGANGATACAATTACTGCTAGGCGTTCGACTTTAAACAATTTAAAAAACGGAACACAAGGTTTACAAAATCTACTTCAGTTAGAAATGTTGAGAAAGGAAAAGGAACTCTCTCAAAACGCAATTAATCACCTTGTTGAAGAAGACTCTTTAAAGGAGGAAGTTTTAACTTACAGTCGCTGGGCTATTGGACTTTTATTGGGTTTAATTGTTATTGGTGTTTTAGGATCGAAATATATCTTGAAGGTTTCAAAACAGCGCAGAGTGGCAAATCAGCAATTAGCTTTAAGATCACTTCGATCTCAGATGAATCCTCATTTTATATTTAATGCGTTGAACTCGGTTAATAGTTTTATTTCGGAAAACGATCAACGATCTGCAAATAAATTCTTGTCTAACTTCTCTCGATTGATGCGGTTGGTTATGGAAAATTCCGAGCATAACTTTATTCCACTTCAAAAGGAATTAGAGATTTTAAAAATTTACTTACAACTGGAGCATTTTAGGTTTAAAGATCAATTTGAATACAACGTTACGATTAAAGAAGAAGTTGATGAGGAAGAATTTGAAATCCCACCGATGTTAATTCAGCCTTATATAGAGAATGCTATTTGGCATGGACTCCGCTATAAACCTTCAAGCGGATTACTAAACCTTCAACTTTCGGCAAAAGAAGATAATTTAATTGTAACGATTTCGGATAATGGGATTGGAAGAAAGAAGAGTGCGGAATTGAAAACGGATAATCAAAAGAAGAATAAGAGTACTGCATTAAAAAACATTCATCAACGAATTGAAATTTTCAATGATTTACATCAGCTTAAAATTGAGGTTATCATTAAGGATTTAAATGCGGATGGAACCGGAACTCATGTTGAATTAACAATTCCTCAAATGCGAAAGAACTATGAAAATTAAGGCAGTAATTATAGAAGACGAAGCAGCAAGCAGGTTAACATTAAGGAATTACCTCTTAAAATACTGTCCGCAGATTGAATTATTGGGTGAAGCTTCAAACATTAAAGAAGGCTATAATTTGATTCAGAAAACGCAACCACAATTGGTGTTTTTAGATATCGAGATGCCTTTTGGAAATGCTTTTGATTTGTTGGATAAATACGCTGAGATACCATTTGAAACTATTTTTGTGACGGCTTTTAGTAATTATGCGCTACAAGCTATTAATTTAAGTTCTTGCTCCTACTTGTTAAAGCCTGTTGACATTGATGAATTGATTATAGCAGTTGATAAAGTGGAGGAAAACCTTGTTCAACAATCGGGGTTTAAAACAGCTAATATTCTTTTAGAAAATCTTTCGATTGAAAATAAACAGCTTAAAAAAATTGTACTTCCTACTATGGAAGGATTTGATGTTGTAAAATTGAAAGACATTGTTCGTTGCAAAGCCAATGACAACCTTACAGACTTTTACCTTGCGGACGGGAAAAAGAAAACGGTTTGTAAAACGCTTAAGTTCTTTGAGGAGGCGCTTACTGAATTTGATTTTTTAAGGGTTCACAAAAGTCACATAGTCAACATCAACTATGTGGATTCTTATCAGAAAGGAAAAACAGGTGAAATTAAATTAAACAATGGAAGTTCTGTACCGCTCTCCTCTAGTAGAAAAGATAGTTTTATGTTAAAGTTTACATTATGATAAACTTTAACATAAAACTATCTTNAAGTAAATTTTAAAGAATGAAGTATCTAATTATATAATTGACCATCAAATAATAATAATAATGAAAAATATAATTTTAGCCCTATTAACCCTAGTTGTTTCGATTACAGCATTTGGTCAAAACAGTACTGCTAAAGACCTTATTAGAGAAGGCATCACATTTCATGACTCTGGTCAGTATAAAAAAGCAATCAAGAAATATAAAAAAGCTTTTGAAATAGATTCAACTAATGTATTGGTCCTTTATGAAATGGGATATTCAAGTTATATGCTAAAGGATTATGACGGAACTATTTTACTGTGTAAAAAAGCAATTCACCGTTTTCCGGATTCTAAAACATTAAAACAAGTTTTCACACTTTATGCCAACACACTCGACGTAACGGGAAATCCAAGAGAAGCAATTGATGTTTATGATCAAGCAATCTCAAAATTCCCTTCACATTATATGCTTCATTTTAACAAAGCAATTACTGCTTATGGTTTGAAAGATTATTATGAAGCGCGTATAGCTTTTCAAGCTTCTGCTAAATTAAATCCAAGACATGCAAGTTCTGTTTATTATTTAGGAGTTGTAGAAGACATTTTCGGAAATAAGATTTCTGCAATTTTAGCACTTTCAAGATTTATGATTTTAGAGCCTGAAGGAGAACGAGCACAAAGAATTCTTCCATTTCTAACAAACCAAGTCAACAAATTACCAGCGAAGAAAACAGGAAATGGGAACACGTTTACACTTGAAATAAATACTTCAAGGTTAGATACAATGCCTAATGAATTTCAAAGTATTGAAATGAGTATGTCGTTATTAGCTGTATTGGAAAATCCATTATCAGGGATGGAAAAAAAGCAGAAAAAAACCGAGCTTCAATATTTTGCAACTAATTTTAAGACCATTATTGAAATGATTGATGGAATTGAAGAGAAAAAGGAAGGGTTTAATAGTGAATACCTCATCCCTTTTTTTACGCAATTAGAAAAGAAGGATTACACCACAAGCTTTACATATCATATTAATTCCTTTGAGAACAAAATCAAAGAAGTTAAAAAATGGATAAAAAAGAACGATGAAGGTTTAAAAAAATATTACAGCTTCGCTGGTAATTATTCTTTCAAATAAAGGATTGATTGCCTATTAAATATGTTGTGGTACTACTTTAATTAAACTCGTTTTTCAATTGAGAAAAACGAGTTTTTTGTATCTTTATTTTGTGAAACTAAAAAGCGTACTTTATTCTTACGCTATCGGACTACCTGTTGGAGTGTCTTTTGGCTTAATTGCATTTTTCTCACCTAAACTTTATACTGGATTCGGATTTAGCATGATTCCTATGCATTTTATTTATGGAGCTCCCTCTATTGTTTTTTTAGTGGCGCTTGCTATCGCACTATTTCTTGCTGGAATAAAAATACCAACGCACCTTTCAAAGTATAAATTTTCAACAGCTTGTTTTCTTTATTCATTCAAAACAAACGCCATTGTATGGTCTTCATTTGCCCTTGCAACTTATATAAATCTGTTTAATAAATTAAAGTTTGCTAGATATTTCATTAATGATTTAGAAGAAAAAAAACTTCTGTTTACACTTATTCCAATCGCAATAGGAGTCGTTTCCGTAATTATCTGTTCATTTACTGTTGCCCCGCTTGTTTTGAGAAAAATTAAATAAAGATTAATCATTTTAATTTTTAGTTATTATCCATAACATTCCTTTTTAAACAAGTCAGATTAGTTTATTTTCGCGTTATTACAAGGATAAAATCTAGTGAAGGAATTAAAGGCGTTAAATAAATACTTGATTAAATATAAAGGGCGCCTACTTTTAGGTGTATTCTTTATTATTTGTGCCAATTGGTTTAACCTTTACCCTGCAAAAATTTTTAGAACTGCGATTGATATCGTAATCGAATCCTTAAACACCTATAACATGGTGGAAGGCTCATCTATCCAAAAAGATATTTATGATGAATTAGTCATGAGTTTATTACTATTTGGTGCTGCATTAATTGGCTTGGCATTAATAAAAGGTGTCTTCACTTTTTTTATGCGATACACCATTATAATGGTATCCCGATTTATCGAATTTGATTTAAAAAACGACATATACAACAAGTATCAGCAGTTGGACACTTCCTTTTATAAAATGAATAAAACAGGTGACATCATGAACCGAATTGGTGATGATGTTAGTAAAGTTAGAATGTACATTGGTCCTTCGATAATGTACTTAATTAATTTAATTGTATTGTTTGCTTTAGTCATTACCACAATGGTTAATATCAATCCTGAGTTGAGCTTATACATTTTGCTTCCACTCCCTATAATGTCTGTGACGATTTATTATGTTTCTAGACTAATTAATGTTAAAAGTGAACGCGTTCAAAATCAATTGTCTCGAATTTTTAGTTTAAGTCAGGAAACTTTTGCAGGAATCAGAGTTATTAAGGCTTACAACAAGTCTGAGGATACCATTCAAAATTTCAATGAAGAATCTAAGCAATACAAGGATACTGCAATGGACTTAGTGAAAACGGAATCTCTTTTTCACCCCATCATTTTATTCCTTCCTGTTTTAAGTACATTAATCACAATTTATGTTGGAGGACTTGAGGTCATAAAAGGAACCATCACTTATGGAAATATTGGAGAGTTTGTGATCTATATAAATCTATTAACATGGCCTGTTGCATCGCTAGGTTGGGTAACATCGTTAATTCAGCGCGCGGTTGCAAGTCAAAAGCGAATAAATGAGTTTTTAAAAATAGAGCCTAAAATTCAAAATAACAATCCTATACCAATAGATATAGTTGGAAATGTAGAATTTAAAAACGTTTCGTTCACTTACCCAGAAAGCGGAATTAGAGCGTTAAAAAATATTTCATTTAGCATTAAACCGGGAAAAACTTTAGCCATTGTTGGAAAAACTGGTTCTGGTAAATCCACAATCATCCAGCTATTAAATAGACTTTATGATTGTAATACTGGTGAAATATCGGTTGATAATCAAAATATTGAATCGATAAACTTGAATAGTTTAAGAAGTCAAACTGGTTGTGTACCACAAGAAGTTTTTTTATTCTCGGATACAATTTCGAATAACATCAGTTTTGGAACATTTGGGAATGAAGAAAACTCAAATACGGAAAAGGTTGAATGGGCAGCAAAACAGGCTGCTGTTCATGAAAACATCATTAATTTCGAAGATGGTTATAAAACTAAAGTTGGAGAAAGAGGTGTTACACTTTCGGGAGGTCAGAAACAAAGAATTAGTATTGCCAGAGCGATTTTAAAAAACCCAAGTATTTTAATTTTCGATGACTGTCTTTCAGCTGTGGATACGGAAACTGAAGAGGAAATCTTAGGTAACTTAAAGTCAATTATGGTTGATAAAACTACGATAATAGTTAGTCATCGAATTTCAACAATTCAAGATGCCGATCAAATTATTATGATTGATAATGGCGAAATCATTGAACAAGGAACCCATCAAGAATTAATTGCCCTCAATCGAAATTATAACAATTTATACAACAAGCAGCTCGTTGAAGAATAGTCGTCTTAATTTCAGGTGATTAATAGGAACTAGTACACGACTTAATTTTCACCTTTTAACAATAGATTTGTATACCTTGCGTTTTGAGCACTGATTATGAAAATATTTATTCAAATTACATTATTTATCTGTCTGTTTTTCAGCGTAAAAGCTCAAGAAAACAAGCACGTTACGCTTGTTTGGGAAAACGACATTACAGAAACATCAAGTAATTTAGAATCTATTAAGAAGCCCTATTTTAAAAAAGCATTTTATCAAACTGAAAATGGATTTCCATTCTATGTTGTTTCTAAAATAACACAGCAAAACGTTGATGATGCGAATATTACAATTATTGATACTCAATATGATAAGCTTACAGTAAGTTACCCTTGGTTACAATACGATAAAAAAATTCAAAAAATTATTAAAAAAAGTGGGGCAGAAACAATTATTCAGTTTTTAATTCCTGCAATTAGACAAAATGAAATTGGAATTTCAGAAAAACTGATCTCTTTTGATTATTCAATTACTATTGAAACAAATTCGATTAAACAACTTAGAACTCCTAATTTTAGATCATCTAAAAACTCTCCTCTGGCGACCGGTGATTGGTACAAAATAGGAGTAACATCAACTGGTATTCAGAAACTAAATAAGAGTTTCTTTTCAGATAACGGTATTCCAATCTCCAATGTAAATCCAAAAAACATTCGAATATTTGGATATTCGGAAGGTATGCTATCCGAAGACGCAACTTCTGGAACACCTTTATCAATTCCTGAAATACCCATTCATTTTGAAGGTAATAACGACGGTGTATTTAACACTAATGAATACTTACTTTTCTTTACTAAAGCAGCCAATGTTTGGGAATGGGATCAAACTAAAAAAGGATACAATCATGAAAAACATTTATATACTGACACTGTCTTTTATTATATCAACATCGATTCGGATGAAGGAAAAAGAATCCAACTAGTAAATGAATCAAGGTCACCATCTACTAACTCGGTTACAACTTACGAAAATCATCAGTTTCATGAATTGGATAAATACAACTTAATAAAAACGGGCAAGCAATGGTTTGGAGAACGTTTTGATTTATCTAATGGTTTAACACAGAGTTTCAACTTTTCTTTCCCAAATAAAGTAGCGGAAGAAAAAATCCGTTTAAAGACAAGAATAGCTGTGAGATCCACAACAAGTTACAATAATAACTTTGTAATCAAAGCAAATGGAACAACGATTAAAACATCTGCAAACGCATCAAGAATAGGTACCAGTTACACTGCGGAATACGCGGTAGATTTAAACGATACGGTTAGTTTTGATTTAGCTTCTTCCAACCTTAATTTATCATTTACTTACTCATTCCCTAACTCTAGTGCTACAGCTTGGTTTGATTACGTTGAGGTTAAAACCGATTGTGATTTACGTTTGAATTCTAATCAATTATTTTTCAGTCAACCTTCAACAGTTGGGTCTGGAAATATTAGTGAATTTCAAATTTCAAATACAACTTCAAGTTCGAAAGTATGGGATGTAACCAACCCATATAATACGCAAGAAGTTAATTGTAATTTAAACAGTGATGTTTTAAGTTTTAAAATTGAAACAGACTCGATAAAGGAGTTTGTTGTATTTAATCCGTCAATATCAAAAAAGCCTTTTTATGCAGGTAAAATCGCTAATCAAAATTTAGCTTCATATACTGACATTGATTACATTTTAATTTCTTTAAATGACTATTTGAACGAAACTAAAGAATTAGCCAACTTTCATAAAATCCACTCAAAACTCTCCACTAAAGTTGTTTCATTACAAGAGGTTTATAATGAATTTTCAAATGGTCACGCTGACATTACTGCAATTAGAAACTTCATCCAACATTTATATAAAAACGCAAGTAGCAGCGAAACTCGAATTAAATATTTATTCTTAATGGGAGATGGTTCATACGACCCTAAAAACCGAGTGAATAAAGGCCTGAAATACTTCCCATCCTTCCAATCAGAAAATTCAATTTCACCGACGAGAAGTTTTGTAAGTGATGATTATTTTGGAATGCTTAACGACGCTCATGATATTTATCATGAAAATGCATCTGTTGACATTGGAATAGGACGTTTTCCTGCTAGAAATTTAACTGATGCAAAAGGGTTTATCAAAAAAGTAAAACACTATGCGTCTTCCCAAAACAACATGGCTTATAATAAGTTGGAAGGAAACGATATAAAATCAACTTACGGAGATTGGAAAAACAACATACTATTTGTTGCTGATGATGGCTCGAGCTCAGATGGATATACCGTTGCCCATATGAACCAAACAGAAATGATTATTGACGCTTACCTCGATCAGGATAGCTCATTTAATTCACGAAAAGTTTATTTCGATGCTTACAATAAGGAGTCAACCGCTGGAGGCGGTAGATATCCTGATGTGAGCGAAGCCATAAGAATAACAATGAATGAAGGTGTTTTTTTCGTGAGTTATATCGGTCATGGTGGTGAAGCCGGATGGGGGGATGAAAGAGTTTTAAGTGTTAGTGATATTAACGCTTGGGATAACATAGATGGAATGCCTGTTTTTGTAACAGCTACCTGTGAGTTTAGTAGATATGATGATCCTGAACGAACTTCAGCTGGCGAGTTAGTTGTTTTAAATCCAAATGGTGGTGCAATAGGAATGATAACCACAACTCGATTAGTATATGGGGGAATATCAAATAATATTGGTTTTAGCATTAACTTTTTTGAAAGTGTTTTAAATGAATTGAATGGAGAAATGCCACGACTCGGTGATGCGATAAGACTTACCAAAGCTTTAAGTCCTTTAGGCACAAATTTTAACAATCGAAAATTTGTTTTATTAGGTGACCCTGCATTAAAAATGGCCTATCCAAAATACAACGTTGTTACAACAAAAATTAACGACACCGATATTTCAAACTCACCAGACACTTTAAAGGCTTTAGATAAAATTAAAATATCAGGAGAAATTAGAGACGACAATGGTCAACTTTCAATTATAGACGGTTTTATCTATCCCGTTGTTTATGATAAGCTTAATGAAACCTCTACGTTAAATAATAACGGAACTGGAAATATAGTCACTTTTTACAATAGGAATAGTATTATTTATAAAGGTGTAGCTACAGTTACTGATGGAAAATTTGACTTTGAATTCATAGTCCCAAAAGACATCAAATATACCTTTGGATCAGGAAGAATAAGTTATTACTTTGCCAACGATAGTGTTGATGGTAAAGGATTTTCCGAAGATTTAACGATTGGCGGCAGCTCATCAATCGCTACTAATGACGATATTAATCCAGTTGTTGAATTATTCATGAACGACACCAACTTCATATTCGGTGGATTAACAGATGAAGATCCCATCATAATAGCAAATATTAGTGATGACAATGGTATAAATACTTCAGGAACAAGCTTAGGTCATGATATTTCAGCTGTTTTAGATGAAGACTTCAGCAATCCAATCATACTTAACAACTACTATTCTTCTGCATTGAATGATTACAAAAGTGGAAATATCACCTACCCCCTAAATGAACTAAGTGATGGTCAACACAGCTTATCCTTAAAGGTTTGGGATGTAAATAATAATTCAGGAAAAGCGTACACAGAATTTATAGTTTCGTCTGATTCAAAACTAGCAATTGATCATATTTTCAACTATCCCAATCCATTTACAAACTACACTCAGTTTTATTTTGAACACAATCAAATTAATCAAGACTTAGACGTTTTAATCAAGATTTATACGATATCTGGAAAATTAGTGAAGTCTATTAAAACTCAAATTAACTCCTTAGGAAATAACAAACCAAACCCAATAGAATGGGATGGAAAAGATGATTTTGGTGATCAAATTGGTCGTGGTGTCTATATATATCAATTAGAAGTACAAACCCCAAATGGAGATTCCTCTAAAAAATTAGAAAAATTAGTAATACTTCGCTAAGTAAATTTGCGTTAAACTCTTATATTTGTTCCCTATGAAATTAAATAAGCAATTATCATTTCTTTTGATCTTAATGCTTTTAACCAATATTAAAGGTAAATCTCAAGGTGATGAAATTAATTACAGTCAATTTTTAAATACAATTACAACTGCAGTCCCTTTTCTAATGATAGGACCTGACTCTCGTGCAGGAGGAATGGGAGATGTTGGTGTAGCAACTTCGCCAGACGCAAGTTCGGCATATTGGAATACAGCGAAAACGGCATTTCTAGAGCAAGAACAAGCTTTGAGTATATCATACATTCCTTGGCTAAGAAGTTTAGTGAATGATATTAGCATGGCTCAAATTGGATATACCTGGAAACTAAATGAAAGAGTAAGTGTTTCTCATGGGTTAAGATATTTTTCTCTTGGAAAAATCGATTTTAGAGGTGAAGACGGTAATTTAACGCAAACTGTCAACCCAAATGAATTAGCAATTGACTTAGGAGGTATTGGATATAAAATGAGTAACACATTCGCAGGAGGTTTTGCTGTTCGTTATGTATTTAGCAACTTAACATCAGGTGCTGCAATTGGTGGTTCAGACTCTAAAGCTGGTCATGCCGTCGCTGTAGATTTAAATGGGATGTACCTAAAGCCTATTAAATTTGGAGATAAAGGAGCTGATGTTTCCTTTGGATTTAATATACAAAATATTGGAAATAAAATTTCATATAGTGAATCTGCAGAACGTGATTTTATTCCTATGAATTTAAAAATTGGCGGTGGATTAAATATTGAGATCGATGAATTTAATGAATTTGGATTTTACTTGGATATTAATAAACTTTTAGTCCCGACCCCTCCTGCCTATAAAAAGGACGAAAATAACGCTTATGTTTTAGATGCAAATGGAGATTATGAAATAGAATCAGGAGAGAATCCAAATGTTTCAGTAGCAGCAGGAATAGCCCAGTCTTTTCATGATGCTCCTGGAGGTATGGGTGAAGAGTTTAATGAGTTAAACTTCGCTGTTGGTGTAGAATATTGGTATGATAAGCAATTCGCTTTAAGAGCAGGATATTTTTACGAAAACCCCAATAAAGGAAATAGAAATCACCTAACAATGGGACTTGGTTTAAAATATAATATTTTTAACCTTGATTTTTCTTACTTAGTTCCTTTCAGCCAAAGAAACCCTTTAGAAAATACGTTAAGATTTACAATGAGTTTTGATTTTGCAGACATCAAAACAGAAGAAACAGGAAATTAATATGGCATTTAGAGTAGGATTTGGTTTTGATGTTCACCAATTAGCAAAAGGGGAAGAATTTTGGTTAGGAGGTATTTTATTAGAGCATTACAAAGGAGCTGTTGGTCACTCTGATGCAGATGTACTTATTCATGCTATCTGTGACGCTTTACTAGGTGCTGCTGCCTTAGGAGATATTGGTTACCACTTCCCTGACACATCAGACACCTACAAAGGTATCGACTCCAAAATTTTACTTAAAGAAGTTGTTCGATTAATCACTGAAAAAGGATACACAATTGGTAATGTAGATGCTACAATTAGCTTACAATTGCCAAAAGTTAAACCTCATATTTTAGCAATGCGTGAAAAACTTGCTGAAGTTATGGATATTGATGTAGATTTAGTTTCGGTTAAAGCTACAACTACTGAAAAGCTAGGTTATGTGGGTTCTGAGGATGGTGTAAATGCACACGCTGTTTGTTTGATTAATTCTTAGTCGATATTTTCGGAGAAATTAAGCTTTTACTAATAAAAGTCCATAAAAACGAATCATATTTTTAAAAAAAAGAAACATCTTTTCACCATCATTTTTTTAAAAAAAATTCTTATTGTTAATTATTTTTTTGATTCCCCGTTATTTTACCTAAACCGTAATCCAATGATGTTTTAGGTTTCCACTGTATAATTATCTCCTGTTTTACTAATAAATCAAACACCTTCTGTACTTTTTGAAAACCCATCTTTAAATAGCCAACTAAACAGTTGACTATTTAAAAATGAACATATATATTTTTTTATTGAACAACATTACTCAATTAGATAACGATGTAACCTAGTACTTATTCACAGCCGTAGAAGCCTATTAACATTAGCAGAACATAATATTAAAAAATTTTTTTTTCATTTACAGCTTTCAATTAAAAAATACAACCCTTAGGTTGCCCATTTAAAAGTCTCCTTTAATCTAATCTATTATTTTCCTTAATAGCTTCACCTCATGAGGCAGCTCATTTACATCATAATTGTTTTATTGTTTCCAAAAAAGTCAAACGGAAACAACGCGTTAATAGATTTTGTATCTAGTCAAAATAACAATCCATCACTTTTCGATTTTAAAAGTGCAAAACAAGTTTTTACACTCTATGAAAACAAGTATTTTTTACGGGAATGGAATTCAATTACAGCAGGAATTACAACTGGAGATTTAAAAAACGGAACCAGCTTAATTTACCAACAAAAGGGCAATTCAAAATTTGCAAAAAGTAAAATAAACTTTAATTACGCAAAATTATTAACACCCCAGTTTACTGCAGGAATTGGCGTAACCTTTATCTACTACCAACAAGCTGAGATTCAAAACAACCCAAAACAATTGAGTCCTTCTTTTGGTTTTAAATATCAAGCAAAACCAAATTTTACAATTTGGAGTTCCATCTACCAAGATGGTATAAACTTTTACTCTAACAGTTTACCAAACACAATTAACCTATCAGGAAAATACATTTTTAATGAATCATTTAAATCAACCTTAAGTTTTACATCCAGCTTGAAAAATGAGATCCAATTTGGTTTGTGGGGTAAGCTTGCTAAAACAATTGAAACAGGCGTTTTAGTATCAAACTCATCAGAACCTTTATCAGCAGTTATTATATTATTAAAAGGTAATATTACAATAGTTAATAGTTATGCTTATCATACAGCACTAGGAATCACATCTAACCTCGGATTAAGCTGTAAATGGGGAAGTTAATCGGTATAATACTAATTCTGTTTAGCCTAATTTCAAAAGCACAATCCCCTATTGATAAAGCTTTGGTTTTTTGGCAAGAAATGAATAATCAGGAAATTGAACTTGAAGAGTTTACCAATAACCTTCAATTCTACCTTGAGCATCCCATAAATGTAAATAACCTAACATTAGAGCAAATTCAAAACTTCCCACTCATTAACCTCAAACAATTTCTAATTATTCAACATTTTAAGCAAAAAAATGGTGATTACTTTTCTATTCAAGAATTTTATCTGCTTCCGCAATTCTCTAAGTTATATGTAGAAATATTAGCACCATTTATTTCCTTTACGCCTTCAATCCATAAAGAAAAATTACGATTCTATTTCTTATCAAGAATCATCCTCAAACCTGAAAACACAAAAGGCTTTCTAAAGAGTGATTCAGCGGGATATTTAGGCTCAAAACTTCATCTCTATAATCGATTTCAAATAAAATCTAAATCACAAAGAGGTTTCATTAGTTGGGAAAAGGACAAAGGTGAAATGCCATTTATAGCCAATACTTATAAATATGGATATCAACGAAAACTTAAGGGTATTATTAAACAAATAAACTTAGGTTCCTTCTCTGCTCATATTGGTGAAGGATTAATCCATTCGAACAATTTTATAATTGGTAAAACAAATCCAATAGAGAGCTTTCAAGCCATAACTGCACCCATCAATATTAATTCGGGCGCATCCGAATATAATTTTGAGAATGGAATAGCTGTAATGTCTAGATATAAATCAATATCGAATACCTCGTTTTATTCCCATAAAATAATGAATGGAGAAATTGAGAATGGAGCCATCAAATCTATTAAATCTGATGGGCTTTATAATACCTATAACCAACTAGAGAAGAAAAATATTGGTTCGATATCAACCTATAGTTCTCTAACACAATTCAAGTGTAACAAAACAATACTTGGATATAATTTCACGTTCAAATCATTTTCTAGCGAATATAAGCCACCCAATACATACTACAACAAAAATTATGGACTCGACGATCATAATCTAAACCAAAGTTTAAACTATAAGTTCCTTAGCAATAAATGGCTAGTAAAAGGTGAATTGGCAATTGATAAAGAATTAAATAAAGCAAACAATCATTTCTTTTCATTTTCTCCCGACGATGATTTTAACATTTTAATTAACATGCGATCTTTCTCTTCGAAATACAAATCACATCAATCGTCAACATTTAGTGAAATCAGCAGGGTTCAGAATGAAAAAGGAATTTACTTTGCTGCTGAATGGAATTTACCTTCATTGAAACTTTACAGTTCGTATGATTTATTTTCATATTCAACACCTAAATACCTCGTCCATCTTCCAAGCCAAGGAAAGGAGTTTATATTGTTTGGTAATTGGAGAATAAACGATTCAACTTCCTTAAAACTATTTTATAAAGTCGAACAAAAGGAGGAAGATGATAATAGTTCAATTTTAGACAAATTAACCAGCCGAACTTCTCAACATTTATATGCCTATTTTAAAATAAGACTCACGGAAAACGTAAGATTTATTTCGAGGTTTGATTTCACAACTTATCAAAAAAAACCGGAAGTATTTAAAGGTCAAGTAGCTTATTTTGATTTTATTTATTGTAGGAAAAAACATCAGTTTTCAAGCCGACTAGCTTGGATAAATACAGATAATTGGGAAACTCGAATATACGCTTATGAATATGATATGCTTTATAATTTCAACATCCCAGCTTATTATGATGAAAGTTTTCGGTATTACATTAATTATAGTTTTAAACCAACATCAAAAGTTCAATTCTGGATTAAGTATGGTAGAACAATATTCCCGCAGAAAACCTCTATTGGAAGTGGTTTAGACGAGTTCGAAGGAAACTATAAAAGTGCGCTCAAAACTCAAGTTAGAGTTCGATTTTAAAATGAAGAATACATTTTATCATAACCAGTCTCACCGCCTACAGATCTAAAAACCAAACTAATTTTATGACACCCCCGGAAGCATCTTAGCCTAATTTGCTAGTTGTCACATCGAATGAATAATTAAACCGGATACGTTCAACGTTATTAAACAAACATTATTTCCTTTACCATTTCTGTCCCCACCTTCTCGTTTAAGGTTTTAATTAATTTTGATTTGGCGTAAGCTAATTCATTACGAAGTGCAGCAGAGTCTAACCGAACTAACAATCTTCCTTCTATTAATTGCTTCGAAACAGTATGTTTTGCAATCGCTGGACCTAATGCAACATCCCAAGCCTCGTAAATACGAACCTCATTCATTTTTACGCTTAGCTTATAAGTATCCATTAACTCCTTAAGAGCATCCCCCAGTTTTATTTGATTACTTTTCTTTTTCATCTTATGGTGCCAGCCTTTTCTTTTTCCAAACTCCTTCTTCTAATTGAAAAACTATTCGATCATGTAATCGACTAGGTGCGCCTTGCCAAAACTCAAAATAAGTGGGAACTAATCTTAAGCCACCCCAATTTTTAGGTCGAACAACTTCCTTCCCTTCAAAATCGATTTTAAGTTGTTCTACATTTTTAATTAACTCTTCTCGATTAGCAATTTCAGAGCTTTGTGGAGATGCCCATGCACCTAAACGACTACCCAAAGGACGATTCATGAAGTAATCATCCGACTCCTTGTCGGTAACTTTTTCAACAACACCTTCTACTCTAACTTGCCTTTCCAAATCCCTCCAAAAAAATGTTAATGAAGCATTAGCAACCCGTTCGGTCTCTTTTACTTTATCGCTGCTGTAATTAGTAAAATAAGTAAACCCTTTTTCATCCAAATTCTTTAATAAAACAACCCTACCTCTTGGCTGACCGTTACTAACAGTACTCAAGATCATTGCATTCGGATCTCGTTTGACTTTTGCTAAAGCCACTTTATACCAACCATGAAACAATTCAAAAGGATTGTTTGGTAAAGCTTCAGGTTCTAATGGATCGTTTTTAGTGTAATCTAACCTTTGATTATAAATATTCTTAGTCATTATTCCGCATCATTTAATTTTTCAATCACCTTATCAACTTCAGTTTCTGTCTTTTTTAATTTATTTGAGCAAACGTTCAATAATTTACTTGCGCGCTCCACCTTTTTAGCCAATTCATCAACGTCTATATTTTCGTTTTCAATATCATTTACAATATTTTCCAACTCTTCAACCGCATCTTTATAGGTTAATTTTTGATCACTCATTATTCAATAATTTTTGATTTAACAATCCCGTCCCGTAATTTCAACTGAACTTCGTCTCCTAACTTTAAATTTGACTTACCTGTAACCACTTCATTATCCTTATAAACCATAGCGTACCCTCTTTTTAAAACATTTTCGGGGTGGATTAATTGAATTGTTTTGGTAAATAACTTTAATTCTGATTTTTGCTTCTTAATTATTTGTTTTGGAATGATTTTTAAAACCGATTCCGCTTGCATTAATGTCCTTTTTTGAATAGTAAATAAAGCATCCTTCGAATCTCTAATTGTATTTATGGATTGTTTTAAAGCTTTCTTTTTAGACCAAATGAAGTTTTGCTTTACTAATGGCAATTGACTCTTAATCCGAGTTAATTCTATTCTGTTTTGCTCCAATATTTTCTGAGTTCCCGACTTTGTCTCGTGTGAAAGGTTTCGGAGCAAAGCTTTATTTCTAATTACACGTTCTCTTGTAAAGTAAACCAATGCTTCTTTTAAACCTAAATAGTAATCTTCAAAAGACTGCATCTTCTCAATTAGAAATTCTGCAGCTGCCGTTGGCGTCTTCAACTTAGTGTGTGAAACCATATCGGCAATTGTTTCATCTCTCTCATGCCCTATTCCTGTTAAAACGGGCAATGAGCATTGCGCTATTTTTTTCCCAAGCTCGTAATTATCAAATCCAGCCAAGTCCAAACTAGCACCTCCTCCTCTAATAATTACAATACAGTCAAATACTCCTTCAGCTTCAATTTTATCGATGTTACCGATTACGGATTGCTCAACGGCTTCACCTTGCATTACCGATTGAAAAATTTGAGTTTCAAAAAGAAAGCCTTGTGAGTTATTATTAATCTGGTTTATAAAATCGCCATAACCTGCAGCTGTCTCACTAGAAATAACTGCAATTTTCTTAGGTACTAACTCTAATAAAACTTGAGAATTCAGCCCCATCAAGCCCTCATTTGAGAGCTTTTTAATAATCTCCTTTTTCTTTCGTTCTAAATCGCCTAAAGAATAGCTCGGGTCAATATTTTTGACAACTAAACTTATACCGTATTGTTCATGGAAGCTAATACTTACACTAAACAAAACCTTCATTCCTTTTTGTAAAGGAACACCAGTTACAGAGAAAAAGCTAGACGCAATTCTATCGTATTGAAACTTCCAAATATTAGCCCTCATTCGAGCTACAATCTTGTTAGATTTCCGTTCTACTAAATCCAAATAACAATGTCCAGCCCCCGCAACTCTCATCTCTGCAATTTCAGCGACTAACCAAATTTCATCTAAGAAATTCATCTCAATAGCTTCGCGAATGATACCGTTAAGTTGTGATAAAGAAATGTGCTCTAAGTCTGACATGTATTATTGTAATTTCTAATCAAATTTAATCAATTACTTTGTTTAATTTTCACTCAATAACAAGTTGTTAATTAAATGACAACTTATTGCTTTTCTTTCACTTACAAAAGTCTTATTTTAGATTTTGGTACAAGAGTTGATTAGAGATATAAAAACCGTAAAAAAAAACATGAAATTAGTTCTTAAAATAAGCCTTTCAATTATAATTCTTTCAGCCTTAAAAGTTAACGCTCAAAATTGCGAGCAAAAACCAACGGGAGATAAAATAATCGCCAATGATTACTTCTCCTACGGAATGTACCCCTGTGCACTAAAAGAATATCTATTGATTTATGCTTCTAAGCCGGAAAATAAAAAGATAAACAGGAAAATCGCACAGTGTTACTTAATGTCGCCAGGTGGAAATAAAAGTAAAGCAATTAAATATCTAACTTTTTTAATCGAGCAAGAAAACGTTAACAAAAATGTTTACTTCGAATTAGGTCAAGCCTATTTGTACGCCCAAAACTTTGATAAAGCAATTGATTTTTTTAACAAATACGAAGCTATAGCTAAACCATCTGGAGAAGATATAGAAGCTTTAGAAAAATTTAAAGACTGCGCTTTTTTCTCAAAAGAACTTGTAAAACATCCACTTAATGTTACTTTCGAAAACTTAGGTAAAGATGTAAACAGTGAGCATAATGATATGCAACCTTACCTTACAGATAAGGAAGATGTTATTTACTTCACTACCGATAGAAAAGGTACTCGTGGAGGCTTTCCTCTTGGTGATGGTTATGTTAAAGATGTATTCGTAACCAAAAATAAAAAAGGAAGAGATGCTTATAAATCTGCACGTGGAGTTAGTGGAACATTTAATACTGATTTTTCGGAAGAAATGGCTGGAGGTTCAGCAGATGGTAGTCATTTGTTCGTTGCATCAGATGAGCAATTTCAAACTTATAACCTTAAATATTCTAGTAAGCCTCCAAAAAGGAGATCATATTCATCATTGGTTAACTTAGATGGCATCAACGGCAGAAACAGTGATGAATTAAGTGCTACAATAACAAATGATGGATCATTTATTATTTTCTCGTCAAATAGAGATGGTGGTTTCGGTGGTTTTGATTTATGGATGAGTAAAAAATTACCAAACAATATTTGGGGAATTCCAATTAATATGGGCCCTAAAATAAATACTAAATTTGACGAAAACTTTCCAACGTTTAAGGATACGCAGGATAAAATAACATTTGCGTCTAATGGGCATAGAGGAATGGGTGGTTTTGATTTATTTGAAACTACTTTCTCCAAAGAATTAAAGACTTGGACTGCTCCAAAAAACTTAGGGTTTCCTATAAATACTGCATACGATGATAACAACATCATTTTTGTTAAAAACGGCAGATACGCCTATAAAGCTGACATCAGAAAAGATTCAAGAGGAATGAGAGACATCTATAGAATAACTTTTAATGACGTTCAACCAACCTACACTGTAATAAAATCAAACATCTTCGCTGACACTTTAGCAAACATACCTGCCATAACTGAACTACTTGAAAAAGAAATTAGAGAACAAAAAACCTTGTATGATTCCTTAAAAACTATGGATGCCGTTTTTAGTCTCGTTGATTCTATTAAGAATTTATACTTTTATTATGAGCGAAGACTAGAAGCTTTAGATCCTCTTACAAACAACCTAGTAGAAATAAAAACCAAAGAAGGTCAACTATACCGTAAATACAAACCTAACTCAACAAATGGAAGCTTCATTATGATACTTGAACCAGGTTTATACGAAGTGAATATTTTACACGATGGTTATGAAGCCTTCGCTAAAAAAATAAGAATTTTTGATAAAATTAATTATACGCCGCAATTAAAGGTAGATTTCTATATCAAGCCAAAAGCTTCACTCTAATTTATTATGGAATTAAAATTAAAACGGCCAATTTGTTTCTTTGATCTTGAAACTACTGGAACAAATGTGTCGACTGACCGAATTGTAGAAATTGCGATTACAAAGGTTTTTCCTGATGGAACCCAAGAAGAAAAATGTAGAAAGATTAACCCTACTATTCCAATACCATTAGAATCATCCTTAGTTCATGGGATTTATTATGATGACATAAAAGACGCTCCTACTTTTAAACAAGTTGCTAAAGGAATGCACGACTTTTTATTAGACTCGGATTTAGGTGGTTTTAATTCAAATAAATTTGATGTTCCTTTATTACTTGAGGAATTTGAACGTGTTGGGATTGAATTTGACCTAGAAGGGGTGAATTTAATTGATGTTCAAAATATTTTTCACCAAATGGAACAACGAACTTTAGTTGCTGCATATAAGTTCTACTGTGATAAAGACTTAACAAACGCGCATAGTGCTGCCGCTGACACAAATGCAACTTTCGATGTTTTAAAATCGATGTTAGATAAATACAATGGCGTTGAGTTCACAAATAGAGATGGAGAAACATCCATTCCTGTGATTAACGACATGGAAAAATTAGGTGTATTCTCTAAAAGGAATAACAATGTTGATCTTGTAGGAAGATTCTCCTACAATAAGGAAAATATAGAAGTTTTCAATTTTGGAAAGCACAGAGGAAAACCTGTTGAGCAAGTTTTATCTGAAGAGCCTTCCTATTATGCCTGGATGATGAATGGCGATTTCCCAATAAACACCAAAAAAGTGTTGGAAAGCATTAAATTAAGGATCCTACAAAAAAAATTCGGAGAATAAATACTGCTTACTATGAAAATAATTTGCATCGGAAGAAATTTTTCCGACCACGCGAAGGAGCTTAATAATGCTCAACCAACCGAACCCGTTGTTTTTTTAAAACCTGATACGGCTTTATTAAGAAATAACGATCCTTTCTTCATCCCTGACTTTAGTAATGATGTGCATCATGAAGTAGAGCTTATTGTGAAGATTAATAGATTAGGTAAAAATATACAACCTCAATTCGCAAGTAAATATTTTGATGAGATTGGACTTGGTATTGACTTTACAGCCCGTGATTTGCAAGACGACTTAAAAGGAAAAGGTTTGCCATGGGAAAAATCAAAAGCATTCGATTCTTCTGCCGTAATTTCTAAAAACTTCATTAATAAATCAGCGTTTGAAAACGTAAACAATATTGGGTTTCATTTGGAAGTAAATGGTCATAAAGTACAAACTGGAAATACCAATCAAATGCTTTTCAATATCGAGGAATTAATTTGCTACGTATCAAAATACTTCACCTTAAAAATTGGTGATTTGATATATACAGGAACACCATCCGGAGTTGCTAAAGTTAGTATTAATGATGAGTTAGCAGGTTATTTAGAGAGCACTAAAATGTTTGACTTTAAAGTTAAATAATGAAAGTACACCTTTATATATTTTGCGCTGTTACACTATTCTCTTGTACTAAGCTTGAAAACAGATTAGAAGGTTCTTGGTTTGTGACCTATTTTATTAATGATACCAAAACACACGACTTTATACTTAAGTTAGAAGAAGATGGAACGGGATTAAAAGATGGCCAAGTTGAATTAACTTGGAGCTTAAAAAAGAAGGTGTTATCCATAACAAGGTCCAACTATAATGTGGATTGGGATAATAACAGAAATAAAAAGAATGAACAATACTTTATTTCAACCGATAGTTTAGAAAAATTTCACCGAATGGAGATGGAAAGAATTCAAAAATAATTGCGAAGAGCCTTATAGTTCCGTAAATTACGCTTAAACTAGAATTATGAAAAAATTATTTGGGATTTTAAGCCTAGCAACTGTACTAACAGTTATGATGATTAGTTGTAACGAAATACCTATGGTAAGTGATGCTACTACAACTTCAATGATTGGCGCTGATTCTTCAAAAACAGAACATAAAAGCTATAAAACTGATTGCCCTAAGCCATGTTGTGTTGAGAAAGAAGTTAAAAAATGTTGTAAAGGCAATGGTACGAAAAATTGTGCTGCTGATTCAGCAACTTGTGCTTCAATGAAAGCAAAGTGTCAAACTGAATGTGGAACTGATAGTACTATATGTAAAGCTCACAAAGCTGAGTGTAAATCAAAATGTATGTCTAAATCAGATTCTATAACAGTAAATGTATGTAAACTAGACTGCACTAAACCTTGTTGTTCAGCTGACGAGAAAAAAACCTGTAAAGCTAATTGTGAAAAAGAATGTTGCACA
>JGI24539J26755_10000216_pt1 | contig 26733 bp, 20 predicted proteins | sample NorSeaMetagenome_2_FD_26755 | JGI IMG/M metagenome (IMG submission 26755) | reverse complement strand
CCCGACCTAGCCGCCGAGAAAATGGCGAAGGACATGGTGGATAAGTTTGACGGCGACGCGTCGATCACGGCGGCGGCGGCGCAGAAGATGCTCAACCAGTACAAGACCGACGAGCACGTGGACATTCCGCCCGTCGTGCTCGCCGCGGGTATATACGGCTGCATGCGCCGTGAGCTGTGGGCGCCTCTGAGGGATATGGTGGATGAGGGATATCTGACCCACTCCAGCCAGGCGCTCGGGCTCGTCCCGGCGCTCATCGCCGCGGGCAGGTTCGCCGACCTGGACGCGTTCCTCCGCCTCGGGGACGACGTCGATGGCGCCGACATCAAGGCATGCCTCGAGGCGTTCCTCGAGGAGAAGGGCCCGTCGGCGCAGGCCATCAAGGAGGTGTCCGCACGTCAGGTTAAGGCTGCGGAGGAGGCTGTCCGAGCGGCTGAGCAGGCGGCTGCGGCCATGAAGGCGTCCAAGGAGAGGCACGCCATTTCAGCCGCGTCCACCGCCAAGGCTGCGCTTCACCGCGCACGTATCGCCACCGCTGCCGTCGAGTCCTTCGACGGCATGCACTGGGCGCCCACGCTCCACTCCCTCGTCGCCCGTCCCCTCACGCCCGAGTACGCCACCGAAGCGTTGCCCGACCTGCCCCCGGACGCCGCGGCCAAGCTCGTGGCGTACCTGTCCGTGTGGCTCGAGGCGTACTCCGGCGGTGACGGCGGTAGCGTAGATCTGGCGATGGAACCCGTGAAGGGCCTCCCCGCGGCGCGCGAGGTCATCACGTGGGCCGGTGCGGTCATCGACGCGCACTTCACAACCTTTGCGATGAACCGCGGCGACGAGGACGGCGACGAGGACGCGGCCATGGCGGCGCTCAGACGCGCGGCGGCGAAGCTTCAGGCGGGATGCGCCAGCGTCGGGCGCGTCAACGGGGCTCTCGCTCACGTCAGGGACGGTGCGCCTCTTCCCGAGAACCAGGGAGTGCAGTCCAGCACGTACTCGATCGAGCTTGTTGACTGGTAGATTGGTGGTTTATTAACTCGTGAAAACATCCCCAAATAGAAAACGCGATTTTTCGAAAGGACACGTGGATCTGGACAGCACGACGCCCTTTCGCCTTTTCCCGGGACCAAACCCGAGACTTTTTTGCTTTCCCTTTCCTTTCATTCCGAGCCACACGGGACCAGCATCGACCGACTGATCACACTTCAACCGCAATGGCATCGCTGGTCACGGCCAGTATCGTCGCCCCGCTCTCGAGCAGGGTTTCCTTCCGGGGTTTCAGATCGCAGCAGAGGTCCGCTTCTTCCAAAAAAGAGCTCCTCTTTTCGGGGCGTCAAATTCGGCATCGGGGCATCCGACGCCAGTGTCGTGCGGTCGCCTCCCGACCCGAGGCCTCCCAATCTGATGCTACCCAGAAGAACCTCGACGATGTCATCCAGCAACTCGAGAGTAACGTAATAGAACTCGGGCCCGGTAAGTATCGTGCACACCCGAACCCGCGCCGACTCCAGCCGCCCTTGGAGAGATCTTGTCGGGAGAAACGCTTTCTGTTTTTTTCGCGNNNGTTCTCAAAGACCGTATTTTCAACCCCTGCCAAATTTACTCTGACGCTCCGACCCTCCGACCTCCATCCGCAGACTGCCCCGTGAAGTCCGTCGAGTCTCTCACGATGAAGACCGAGAATCATGAGACCTCGGACACCAACGTGCTCTTCTCCTCGCCCCTGCTGCGCACGCCCCTCAGCGGCAGCGTGGCCAACGCGGGTCGCCACTACGAGCTTCCCACGCCGCCCGTTTCGTGCCGTAACCTGATGGAGCAGGCGCTCTTCGGCGATATGTGCACCACGATGGCCCCAATGGACCACAGGAGGGCGGGATGGCCCGTGGCATCCTTGGTGGACTTCGCGACGGACTCCGAGGGAACTCCAATCTTCTCCCTGAGCCCCATGGCCATGCACACCAGGAACATCAAGGTTGACCCGCGGTGCTCGCTGGTGGTGGAGATGCCGGGCTGGCGCGGGCTAGCTTCGGCGAGGCTCACGCTGTTCGGCACGGTGCGCAAGGTTCCCGACGACAAGCAGGACCTGGCCAGGAGGCTGTTCAAGTCCAAGCACTCCGAGGAGAACATGTCCTACGGCACCAGCGAGTTTCCGCTGTACGCGTTGACGGACATCAAGGATGTGTACTACGTGGGAGGGTACGGCCAGGTGAAGTGGGTGGACCCGATCGACTACCTGAGCAGTGCACCGGACAAGGTGTGCGACCGCGCGGTGCAAGACCCGCTGGAGCTCCTGAACAACGTCAACGCGGAATACAGGTTGAGGATCCCGTCGCTCTACCCCGACTGCTCCCGGGCCAAGATCATCGCGGTCGACCGCTGCGGTATGGACGTGCGACTTAAGACCGGGGAGGGGCACTACGTGGTGCAGCGAATCAGGTTCCACGGACCCGCGGAGAGCTACGGTGAGGTCAGGGACGAGGTTGAGGCCATCCTCTCGGACGGTTTCAAGAAACTTCGCAAGTCCAGGTGAGCGGCGACGCGGATACATTGATACTTGTACCAGTACCCCATAGACTACACCGTGGTTGCGGGACCCATTCGATGATGTCATTGAGAGCGATGACGTGACTAGCGATGTGTCTTATGTAAAAGAGAAAGGAATCACAAGCAACCGCCCACCTTGTAAAAGTTTTATACTCCCAGACCTCGGCAGCAAAGAAATATTTTGTTGTGCCACTTCGCCCCGCGCGTGAGTGCACCAGGAACGATGGCTCCGCAGGAAGACCCCGACCTCCTGCGCATCCTCATCGCGACGGATAACCACCTCGGGGTGCACGAGAAGGATCACGTTCGCAAGGATGACGCGTTCATCACCTTCCGCGAAATATTCGAGATCGCGAAGCAGCAGAACGTGGACGGCGTGTTCCTCGGCGGTGATCTCTTCGACGTCAACAAACCCTCCAGGGAGACGATGGTGCGCACGATGGAGATCATGCAGGAGTACTGCATGAACGATAAGTCGGTATCACTGGAGGTGCTCAGCGACCAGACGGTCAACTTCCCCAGGTGAGCGTCGCGGCCCGTTCCNTNCCTTCTTTGGGGGTGCCAACATTTGATTCCAAGATCCCCGCCCTTTCCCGCTCACCCTCCCTCCCTCCCCATCCTCCACAGGCGCGGCGTGGTAAACTACGAGGACCCGAATTACAACATCGGACTCCCCGTCTTTATGATTCACGGTACGTTCGCACGTTCCGTCCCTGTACACGACGCAACCCGCGTACCGCCAGATCCCCGTCAGACCTAGATCTCGGGGTGCCCACGGGCTTTCTTTGCGAACCCGGCTGACGACATTCTCTTCTTCCTGCAGGCAACCACGACGACCCCGCCGGAGCTGAGAACCTGAGCGCGATCGACCTTCTCTCCACGTGCGGCCTTGTGAACTACTTCGGCAAGCACGTGCTGACCGGCAGCGGCACCGGAAAGATCAAGATCAAGCCGGTGCTGATGCGCAAGGGGAACACGAAGCTGGCGCTCTACGGCCTCGGGTACATTCGCGACGCGAGACTGCACCAGATGTTCTCGCTCAAGGGCAACGTAGAGTGGGCCAGGCCCGAGGACAAGCCCGGGTTCTCCTCCAAGAGCTGGTTCAACACCATGCTCATCCACCAGAACCGCGTGCACCACTCGCCGAAGAACGCAATCAGCGAGAGGTACCTCCCCTCGTGGCTGGACCTGGTGGTGTGGGGGCACGAGCACGAGTGCCTCGTGGAGCCCACCGAGTACGGCGATTTCATGGTGTCCCAGCTCGGTAGCAGCGTGGTGACGTCGCTGATCGAGGGTGAGGCCAAGCAGAAGCAGGTGATGATCTTGGAGGTCAAGGCGGATTTGGACGTGCCGGATGGAGCCCCCATGTGGCGCACGATTCCGGTGCCGCTGGAGACGTGCCGGCCGTTCAAGTACAAGCAGATCGCGCTGATTGACTTCGCCAAGCTCTCCAAGGATGACGGCGGCTTGGGACCCGACTTTGTCCCGGAGACGGGAGTCAACGCGGGTCTCGGGGCGAAGGGTAAGAAGGCGGGGCCCGCGAAGCACGAGCAATGGGTGACCACCGTGCTGGAGCGCATGGTGCACGAGCTCATCGCGGAGGCACGCGCGCCGTACGAACGAAGAGGCGAGGAGGTGCCTCTTCCCCTCATTCGCCTGCGCGTGGACTACAGCGGGGGTTTCTCTACGATTAACGGCCAGAGGTTCGGTCAAAAGTTCGTCGGTAAGGTTGCCAACCCCAACGACCTTCTCCAGTTTTTCAAGAGCGCGGTGCGGCGCCGGAAGGAGGACGCGGCGGAGAACGGCGACGCGGCGGCGCGGGAGGTGGCGGTCGAGGACATCATCGGCAACCCGACGATGCAGGACCAGATGAGGATCGAGCAGCTCGTCGCCCAGAACCTGACCACGGGTCTCCAACTCCTGAGCGAGAACGACCTCAGCAACGCGCTGGACGATTTCGTGAACCGCGACAAATCCGCGTTGGAGAACCTCATCAAGGACAGGCTCAAGGAGACGCAGAGGTTCGTGGAGGAGAACGCGGCGGACGAGGCTGAGAGGATCACCGCGGGTAACGCCAAGGACGTGACGGAGAACGTGGAGAAGTCCATCGCCGAGGCTGTGCAGCAGAGGCTGGCCAGGAGCGGCGCGACGGCGGCTGCACAGGCCGCCGCCGCCGACGACAACGCAACGCCCGCCAACGGCACCGCGCCCACCGCGCAGCAGGCGGCGCAGCAGGAGAAGGAGATCATCGAACAGCGAAGGCGCGCGGCGGCGATGGAGATTGATGACGACGGCTTGGGAACGGTCGCGGCTTCCGAGCAGCCCTCCACGAACGCCTTCCAGGAGACCTTCAACACCCAGGCTTCTCGAGGAACCCAGCGCGGCAAGGGGACCCAGGGACGCGGGAGGGGCGGCCGCGCCGGAAGGGGCGCGCGCGCATCCGCCACAGCCGCCAAGAAGAAGCAGACCGCCATCGAGCAGTTCATGGCTATCGACGATTCGGGCGACGAGGTGAGCGACGAGGAGATCCCGGCGACCCGACCCACGCACGGGGCGGCGGCTGAGGTTGACGTGGTGCCCGAGTCCGACGCAGAGGACGGTGACGACGACGAGGTTCCCGCGAGCCGACAGGTACGCGCGAAGGGGAAGGGTCGGCCCACGCGCGCGGCGGCTGCTGCTGCTGCGGTGGCGGCCACGAGGACCCGACGCGGGGAAGCGGCCAAGGGAACCCCCGACGCGTTTGACTTCACCGAGGATACCTCCGACGACGACTTCATCGACGACGACGACGTGGTGGAGGAAAGTGGTGGGGACGACAGCGAGGAGGAGATCGCGGTGGCCGATCGCCGCGGTACGAAGCGCAAGGCTGCCCCCGCCAAGAAGGCACCCGCCAAGAAGACGCGAGCGAGCGCCGCCGCCAAGAAGGACCCCCCCAAGAAGTCCACCGCCAAGGCTCCGCCGGGAAGAACGCGGGCTAAGCGAGCGGTGCACATTCCTTACACGCAGGACGAAGACTCCGGGGACGATGTGAGCGACGAGGAGATCCCGGCGACGGCCACGCGCAGGTCGACCAGGGCGAGGTGAGCGAGACGTATACGGGACGACGGGATGTGCGATACGTTGCGTGCGTAGTACGATGAGACTGCAAAAAAAGAACTCCTCGCCTGCTCGTTTTCCGCTGTGTGTGAATTTTCAGTCAGCTCCCTCGCTTGCGAAACCCAGGCGTCGAAAGACGGGGCGGAGTATCCATCGCTGGAACGACGCGATGAAGCTCGAGGGCACGTTCACCGCCCAGACGATGGGGCGATACACGTAAACGAACATGAGGGCGAAGAGGAGCGCGATACTCAGCGCACCGCGGAGCTTCCAGCCGTCGAGTTCCTCGGTTCGCACAGCGGCTGTCTCGTCGGTGGAGCAAACGGGAGTGGGGGAGTATCGGGGGCGCTCGGGGCACCGTTTGAGCCGCGATCCTTCTGCTTGCGCTTCCTGATCTGGTGCGCACGCACGTTAGTCTGGATCATGGTCACCGCGGCGTAGCTGGCGTCGTCGTCCATAGCCTGGGCGTCCTCTGAAGGTGCGTTCGGGCGTGTAGCCAAGGTGTTCAGGAGACCGGCAGAAATATTGCGGCGGTACTTGTATACCCTAAAGACGGTGCGCATCGAAGTGTGGCTCAGCGGCTCGGCACTTTCCCAAACGTGTGGCCGAAACTGGAGACGAACTAACTCTTATTTTCACAAAAAGTGTTGTTACAACGGAACGGAGCTCATCACTTCCCCGCGTTCGCCAACGTGTTGAACAGATCCCGGTCCAGGAACGGCTCCATGGCCCATACCTCCGCGCACCCCTCCAGTTTCTCCCTCGTCAGCGGCTCCACCTCGTGATCTCCGTCCTCCCCGCCGCCTGGCAGCTGCGACAGGTAGTCGGCGACGCCCTTCTTAACCTTGTTCTCCTCCCCGAGTGCCTCCACCACCGCCGTGCACAGCCACAGCCACTGCTCTATGGTCCTGTGCGGCGGGTCCCCCCACGGTACGGCCGTGAACAGCACGGGCACGGGCACGGCATCCATCCAGTGCCGGTTCGGGTTGGCTGCGGCGTTCTCGGGAACCTCGCCGATGGAACACGACTTGACGAAAGCGTCCAGCGTCCGTTCAGCCTCCTCGAAGATCTTCTCGCACGTCCTCGCCGCGGCCACCGCACCCTCGATCGCGTCCGTCAGCTTCTGCGGCGCGGCGGCGGCGACGGATGGGTGCTGCCAGCCGGAGTCCAGGAACGCCTCCAGCCGGGGCGACGGCGCGGCCATCATCACCCTGTGCGCGACACCCTTCTTCTTACGCCAATCGTTATCCTCATCGCTGCGCTCCTTGGTCGCCGCGGCGTACATGCCCGGTACGTTGTCCATGTGACGCTTACCCTCGCGGTGGGTGTCTCTCCATCGCCCGGCCAGGTCCCCGAGAGTGACGAGCGAGTCGAGGTCGAGTTGCGCCATCTTTCGCCACCTAAGCTGGCTTCACCGCCGTCACCGACCCTGCCGCTGCTTTTGCGACCGTGAGATCCCGTCCGCGCCCGTCGCCGCGATCGCGTCGCGTGTCGCGCCCCGCAGACCTCTTCGTAGGCTCTCCGCGGAGTCTATCCCCAGCGCCCACGCCCCTGCTAGAACCACCCCGGTGGCGACTCCGGTGAATGCGGTCGCTACCCCGAGAGCCTTGAACGCGACGCCCGCCGCGCGCGCGTGCGTACCCGGCGGTAGATCACGCTCCGGCTTGGTCCTCGACCTCGCAAAGACCGTGGCCGCGCCGGTGAAACCCGCACTACCTACGAGAGACGCCACTCCCCACGCGCCGACGGACTCGTAGCTCGCCGAGTTGCCGAGCGCGGTGTCGCCGAGGCTCTGTAGCAGTTTGAAGCCCTCCACGGGGGCGGGGTCCTGCTGCCCGGGGGACGATGACGACGTGGATGTGCTGCTACTGGGGCGGCCGCTGGCGTTCACCTCCCTGCTGAACGGCCACGGCGCCATGCGCGTGTGAGGCACACATCTCAATCGACCACCCTTTTCAAGTGATTCAGCTGACCTAACAGAACTTCTTTCCGTGACTACGCGGCATGGGAGTATCGAGCGAGCCGTGGAGCCTGAACACCAGCGAGAAGAGATGCGCGCGCACGTGACGATATCGTGTACATTTGTGTCGATTAACAACCTCGATTAACAACCTCGGCCGGGTCCGCCTGTTGTGCNGGCCCGGGTGCGCCGTCAATATTTTTACCCGAGTCGGCCAAGGAGCTACTTGAGGCCGCGGAGCTTAACGCCGAGGATGCGCTCGAGCTTGGAGAGGATCTGCTGGTTGGGCATNGCCTTGCCGCTCTCATACTCCTGGATGATCTGGGGTTTCTCGTTGATCATCTGCGCCACCTGGGCCTGGGTCATCTTCTTCGCGAGGCGACCCTGCATGATGGCNTTCTTCACCTCGCCACCAACCTTCTTGTGGCTCAGCTCCTCGGTCTCGTTCTCGAGCTTGCCCATCTTCTGGGCGTTGTATCCCGCGCCCTGCTTCTTAACCGTCGCCACCGACATGCCCATCCTGCGCGCCTGTGAATCATCGAATGGACGAGGAAAGGTGAGTCAGCGAGACTGCGGTGGGAAGGAAGCTCGTCTCTGCACGCCATCGGCGGGGAAAGAAAAAGCAATCGAGGGATGCGCACCGCGTCCGCGGACTTGGGCGCGCCGTTCATGCCGCCGCTGGGCCTCTTCTTGGTGAGTACGACTGCGAATGCGAAGAAAGGTGGGCGGATAGGTCAGATCCACGCGCGGTAAGGGAACGGTGTCGGTGAGGGACGGACGCGGCGGTGGATCCGAACGCGCGGCCCTCGTGACACGACACCGAAACCTCCCCCCGGGCAGCCGACGGCGACGACGCCGGCGCCCGGGAGAAGTCGATTCGTGCACTCTCGCGGTCAGGAGGGCGAATAGTGACACGCGTGTGGGTGAGGCGCACCTTGGTTCCAGTCCTGATCCATGTTTGCGGTCGGTACTTGCTGCTCTCGACGCTTGTGGAGTGTGGAGCCGGTCGACAGGTGGGGAGCTTGAGGGCCGNGTTGAAGCCCTCGGGATCTCCGTGTCCGCNGTGTTGGGACGTGTNTTTGAGTCATAGACCATAGACCTCCACNTTTCCCATTGAANATGTGTGCAACCGACCGATTGCTGACGTGGTCCACGCACAAGCTCTCGGCTTCACTCCTCGCAACGACACAGTCGCAAGCGTCGTCTCGCCCACATCGGCACCGACGGCACGGACAACTTCCACGAGGAGTTCCTGAACTGCCACGTGCTCTCGTCTCGTCGCCCCAAACCCGCGACAAGCACCCGCACGCCCCCGCGTAAGCACCGTCCTTCCGATAAGAATGTCTGTCGTCGCATCGCTCGTGAGCCTCAAGGCCCCCGCCCGCGTGACCGCGCCCCGCCGCGCCTCTCGCGTCGTGGCGTCCGCCGCACCCGTCGAGAAGAACGACGTCACCCCCCGCAGGTGCGCCCCGACCCACCCTTCCTGCCCCATCGCGTCCCATGCTCCCTCCAAGATCCATCGCTGCCCCAGCGCTGCTGCTCCAAGGTGCTGACCATTGGACCCAACCAAACTCGCCGTTCGCAGGGCTTTCCTCGGTGCCGCTTTCGGTGCCCTGGCGGTGTTCTCCGCGTCCGCGTCCACGGCGTATGCCGCCTCCCTCGAGGACAAAGAAAAGGAAAAGGAGGCGAGGAAGGCTGCGCTCAGGGCCGCCGCCGCGCAGTCGGCGCAGACTGGCCGGGGAGCCGCCGCGTTTGCCGACAGCGAGTACCAGCTGTCAGAGGAGTCCAAGACGCCCAACTTTCACACCAGGCAGGACGAAGGCATGAGGACCTCGGGCGGTGCGTAGACGCGGACGCGAGTTAGAGGAGGAGACGGCTCGGGGGGGGCGTAGTATTAGCAACAAGACACACATGTATGCAATTGTCACTGGTCATCTGGTCATTTTGACTGAAAGAATATAAACACGTCACCGCAGATCTTCGCCACTCTTCGTCGCGTCGGCCGTATGTCTTCGAGGCAGTCGTTGAGTAACTCTGAACTCCGAGCGCTGCACAACAAGAGGGCTCTCGAACGAATTCCCAAGGGCTTGTACTGGAAGGTCGCGGGATTGAGCTTCGTCGTCGGGGCTTGCATGGAACTGTTCATGATCAAGACTGGCTTCTACGAGAAAGTCACCGCGATCGAAGCCGAGCGAAGGGAGGCGTTCTCCGAGCCCCCGGCCTGGGTCCTGGAGCTGCAGAAGCAACACAAGGCAGCGCAGGAGACTAAGAAATAATGGATCCCGAGGCGCTGATGCGCATGATGCAGATGGGCGATCAGTCGGGCGGTCCCCAAGGGAGGGGAAGCGGACGGCCGCGTGGAGGGGCACCAAATGGAGCACCGGGCGCGGTCCCCGACATAGGCGCCCTGCTCTCGTCCCTCGGGCCGGACGGCATGCCCGACTTCGACAAGATCGCGCGTCAGACCGGCATGGACCCGGCGGAGATGCGGGGGCACGCGCAGAGGCTCTGGAAGCACATGGACGAGCTCGCCGAGAAGTCCCCGGACGAGTACAGATCCTTCCTGGAGAAGCAGGCTGACAACGCGGGGGTCGACGCGGACAAGGCGTTCGGGCAGGCGGGGGGCGCCGGGGCTGGCGGGGGCGACCCGAAAGACGTCGCGGCAGCTGTGGAGAAGAATCGCACCGCCGCGGCCACGGCGGCGGCGGTCACGGCGCGACGGGACGGGATGGCGGAGGGCATGTCGGCGTCGCTCCTCACGGAGGTTGCGGGTCTATCCACCGCTCGCAAACCCGTTCCGGCCGCCGCGGGTAAGTCGCTCATCGAGGAGGTCAAGGCGAGTCATGAGGTGAAGGTGGAGCGCGGGGAAGATGGCGTGCCCGTGGGGGTGGAGGTGGTGTGCATCCTTCCCTCGCTGATGTCCGCGGCTGACGCCAACCTCGAGGTGTCCGCGCGGTACGTCCACCTCACGCCGGGCGGCGGGGAGGACACGATGGTCATCGCCCTGCCCGTGCCCGTGGACCCGGACGACGTGAGCGCCAAGTTCAAAAAGAAGGACAGGCGACTGGTGCTCCGTTTGAAACCGTCGTCAGAGTGAGACGCGATCCATTCATTTGGTTTGCTCGACGCACATTGAGCCGCCTACCAAGCGCAAAGTTTTATATACGTAGAGTAAGTAGTGATCCATCATGCGGGCTTTCCGTCCATCCTAAAGAATTTCCTCGTGGGCGATCCCGTCGTGGGGTTCGGTGTCGTCGTCGCCGCGCGCCCNGCACCCGCNGTGGGCACNGGAGGGGTCGAGCACCTGGCCTGCCTCTCCAGCTGGTCCGCNAGCCCNTCNAGCTCGAGCACNGCGCTCAGCCTCCTCTTACACCCCACCGCGGGNACACGACCGTCGCCCTCGCCCCCNCGCGCGTCCACCCGCCCACCGCTCCCCGCCCATCTATCCGCGGCGCCGAANCCCAACCCGCTCCCCCCAGCCGTACCCCCGTTGTACACCATCGACGCGTCCGAGGCGTCAAACGACTGGTCCATGGCGGTGGGCACCGACGACATCGTCACCGCGCTCGAACCCCTTTCGGTACCTCCCGTCCGTCCACGTTCGTCCATCGCTGTATCACCGCCACCCCGCTCACTGCGACATGGCCCTAAACCCTCCTTCGCGCGCATCTCGTCCACGAACTCGTCCACCAGCACGGGCCACGCGCCGTGCGGGTCGTAAGCGTCCAGCCCGCCCCCCGCGTTGTTGGAGGCGTGCGCAAAGTCGAGCACCTGGCACCACGTGTCCTCGGACACCCCTTTGGACACTCCTCGGACACCTCGCCGTGCCACGAACGCGCACCACGGTTCCAGGAGCCCGAACCGGCCGTTCCCGAGGAGGAACCTCCACCCCTCCACCGCGGTAGCGTCGGTGAGGTTGCGATGGCCCCGATCCCTGGAGACGAAGAAGAAGAAGTGGTAGAACGCCGCGAACTTCTGCGGGTCCAACGCGAACTCGTGCACCAGGGACGAGAACAGCATCGCCAGGGATTGCACCGCGGCAGGGCCGAGCAGGCCGTGCTGGTCCGCCTGCAGCAGCAGCGCGGCCATGCGCCGTCGCCTCGGTTCCGTCGCGTCCTCCAGGTAGGCTTGGTAGAATGCCGCGAGGAGATCCCGGAGGAGGTCCTGAACCACGGCTGGGTCGGCGGGAGGTGCGCCGCTCGTGGACGCGGGTCCACTCGCGGGTCTCGCCCACGACGCCGTCGGCGCATCCGTCCAGGCCATGCCCACCTCGAGCCGTCANCGCTGGACGATAGTGGTCCGAGATTTGCACAAATAGACAGGACAACCAAAAGGCGTCGCAAAGTTTGTTCTTTGCGGTCGAGTCGTCGCAGAGCGGCGCATACGACGAAGCACAACAGCCGCTCGAGGCCTTCGAACGCCTCGCCCAACTCCGTTTACCCTTGGTCGTGCACTACTCATCGCGTCGCCACCATGGCACACGGAACCACCCCCGACGGCCTCCTCGGCAAGGTCATCGGCCTCATCAGCCTCTTCGCGGTCCTTCCGGTGTTCTCGTTGTCCATGCCCCTGTCCTTCATGTTCGGGTCTCCGTCGTGCTGGGGCTTCGGCGAGAAGTACCGACCTTCCTTCTCATACGTATGGTGAGTCCCGACCGCGCTCCACGGCCGCCCCGCCTCCCCTCGACCCCCCACCACGGTTCACACNAGCTNGCGCCCTAGGTAAACCCTCGGATCGAACCAATCGCAATCCGGCTCGAACCCACTGACCGACCACCTGACCGCTACCCACTCCTTTTCCACCGACAGGTCGAGGTTCATGACCGAGACCGTCATGGGATGCAGGCTCAAGCTCGTGGGTAACCGCACGCTGTACAAGGACGGCCCGTGCGTCTACCTCTCCAACCACAGGGCGTGGGCGGACTTCTTCATCGACATGTACCTCACCGAGGGCCGAGCGTTCATCCTGAGCAGGTTCGCCGTCGCGTACGTGTTTCCCTTCTTCATGCTGCCCGCCATGTGGGTCGGGGCGGTGTTCGCGTTCCAGCGGGGCAAGGCGGGCGCGCACGACGAGCTCAACAACTCCCTGGACGCCCACTTCAAGGCGTACACCGACTTCTCCGGGTTTGTCGTCTACCCCGAGGGTACCAGGAACACCAAGCCCAAGGCGCTGCCGCTGAAGCGGGGTCTTATCAAGTACACGCACTCCCGGGGTATGGACGTGCAGGTCATCATCGGGGGACACAAGGAGCACGTGCTGAGTGAACAGAGAGGGAGCGCGTCGTGGGGCGTGGAGATACCGGTGGGGTACTCCGAGGTTGTCTCGTCCAAGTCGTTCGCCGGGGACTTTGAGGGCTTCTACGCCGAGGTGAAGAGGGTGTGGGAGCTGGAGTGGGACCGCGTGTACGGGGAGAAGGACAAGACCCGGCCGCACCACCCCAAGGTGCAGCTGGTGGAGTACACCAACGCCATGTCCACCATGCTCGTGGTGTCCTCGGCGACGTGCTCCGTGTTTGGCCTGGGCGCTATAATCTGGTGCGTCGTGTTGGCAGCCGCCGCGATGCCTCTCGGGGTTGCGCTCAGCGCGGCGAGGGGCGAGTGATCGATCGTGCGTTCTATCTATATTGTAAGTGCGTGTTTACGTGACTCTCAAGTCTCAAGGGCGCCCCCCACCCTGCGGCAAAACCAGTTCGTTGAGGGCGTCCCGAAGTTTCAGCGCCTCGACCCCGATGGCGTCCGAGATGGCCTGCTTCTCCTCCTGCGTCGCCGGCATGTTCTCTCCCTCCCTGGGCTGGTTCGCCAGCGTCAACATCATGTCCCTNAGCCTATCCGCGTGCTCGGTCACCAGGAGCGTGATCGTGCTCTTGTCAATCCTGGGAGCCTGGGGCGCCGCAGCCGCCCGNGCCACCGTGGTGCGGCTCTTCTGCTGCACCGCAAACGCCGGGTGCTCNGCGGGGACGGCGGACGCCTTGCCCGCGGGTTTAGTCGTCTTCGCAGCGCCCAGGGCGGCGGCGGCGAGACTGGCGAGGGGATCGGCGTCGTCGTCGTCGCCCCCTTCCCCCCCCTTCCGAGCCCTCTTCTTTTTCCTCTTCTTCTTGTCCTTCTTTGACTTTTTCTTCTTCTTCTTCGGCGTCTTCTCCGGCTGGTACTTTGGGTTGGGCTTGCGCCTGCGTCCGCTGCGTCCAGCATCGCCCTCAGCCTCCTCCTCCGGCTCGGGTTCCTCCTCGGACTCCGACGACTCGCTCTCGGACTCGCTCTCGGACTCGCTCTCGGACTCGACCTCCCTCTTCACCGCCGGGCGACCGCGTTTGGTGCGCTGCGCGAGCAACTCCCCCAAAACCTCGGCGCCCCCGTCGTGATCCACCTCGTTGCCGTCGGCGTCAAACTTACGCGCGGGTCGCGCCGGGGACCACGCCCCGGTCACCGCAGTCACCGGGTTCTTCCCATCGACGAGGTCCGCGGGGTCCAGCGCGGGTGCGAACGGATTGGTCGCCGCGTCGCTCGGTCGCGGCTGGGCAAACGGCACCAACCCGTTGTGCGCCGCGCTCCGCCAAGCTTCAACCGCCTCGGGCTGCACCGCAATCTGACCCTGCGCCGCCAGGTTGGTGAGCGCCGTGGTGAACGCGGAGATACTGGAACGGTCACCGGGTTCCTTGGCGTCCATCGCGGATGCCAGCTGGGCGAGGATGTTCTGCTGCGTCTGGTTCAGGCCCGTGAACGTGCTGGGAAGTAAGTCCGCCGCGTTGCCCCCAGCCTGGATGGCGTTGGCAGCCGCGGTGATCGTCGCCGCCGTGTCGCCGAGGACGGGCATGGCGCCGAGGACGGCCGACACGTTGGCCTGCTTCAACGCGGTGTCCATGGTGTTGTTCACGTGCTCGCGCACGTGGTCGCCGTCGCCCCCCGCCACTCCCGCGGTGGAGACGTCGGAGCCGCGCTTGTCGGACAGCGCGAGCAACCCGCCGAGGCCGCCGAGCTCGGGAGCCTGCGCCATCCTCCGAGCCTTGTGGTTAGCCTTGGAGTACGCCTGCTGCAACCGCTTGGTGTTGTCGTCCAGGTCCAGCACCTGGCACTCCTCCATCCGCCGTTTCTGCTCCTCCAGTTCCTCCACCGACTTGACCAGCGTCCGGTTCTGGTCCCCCGGCGAGATACCGGCTTGGACGTTGGTGATGAGCCGGTCCAGGGACTTCATCTTGCGGAAGGGCCACCGCTTGATGCCGAACTTGCGGCACTGGCGCTTCAACACCGTCAGTCCGATGCCCAGCTTCCTGCACGCCGCCTCGGAAGGGAGGTGGAAGCACGACGAAAGTTCCTCCTGGGTGATCTCGGACGCGGACCGCAGGGGCTTTCGCTTCGGGGGCTTCTCTCCGCCCTGTCCACCCTCCTTCTTGGGCTTGGGTTTGGGCTTGGGTTTGGGCTTGGTGGACCCGTTGGCGGCTCCGGCGATGAGCGCCAGGTCGCTGAGGTTCGTCAGGTACGCTCCATCCTCCTCCTCCTCGTCCTCCTCTTCCCCGCCCCCCTCTGTTTCGTGCTCATCGTGATCATCCTCACCGTCATTTTCCTCCTCGCCCTGTGTCGTTGCCCGATTCTCGGTGTGGAAACCGTCGTCGTCACCGTCCGAGCTCTCGTCGTGATCCTCGTCGTCTCCGGGTGGTCTCAAGTTGGTCGGCGCGGCGTTGGCGTCGTCCTCGCGCTCGGTCTTGACGATCGCGAACGCGGCGTCGTCGTCCGCATCCGCGCTGACGTCCGCCGCGAAGGCGGCCAACGCCAGATCTGCAGCCTCCTCGGGCTGCTTGGTCACCACCTGAATCAAAGGGTCACCACCGTTCTCTTCCTCAGGTGGGTTTCTGGGTGACATCGTGGGGGTCGGGCGGATCGATCCGAGTTCCTGATCGACCTTCCCCTTCACCAAACCGGCGGGCCCTCGCGCGTTCGTAGAGAAGTGGCTCGGTAACCCGCGTCGCGTAGACCACGTCGCACTCGGAAAAACACTTGGGTTTGTTTCGCCCGCGCGATTCTCAAGAATTCCTACTCTTTCTCCCTTGGGTCGGGTGCGAAGGGACGTCCCGTCGACCTTCCAGATACCTCCGCGAGAAGCTCACGACGATCTAGGTGGATCAAGGGACCGCGCCCGTGGCGAAACCGATCGCGTCGCGCGTTGTGTCCGCGCGAGCAACCGAGATCTCGGGTTTGGAGTTGACCTTTCGGCTTCAGAGAGCGAGCGAGGGAAACCCGCCGATTCGATTTCAAGAGACTCGATACGCCATCCGGCGCGGCGTCGAGTCAAACACCTAAATCGTACGTATCTCAGTCAAGAATCTGATTGGGAACTATCAAATAGGCTGACACCCTCAAACTGGTCACTCGACGCGCCCAGTTTCCAGTTTGCCAGATGGCTTGTCGCCGCGGTTTGCTCGGCCTCGTTCGCGACGGGTCGAGGTCGTGGCGCGGATGTTTCCAGGGCGCTCTCGTCGGGTCGACCGATCGCCTGTTCTCCTCGTCGTCCCAGGCGAAGCGCAGGGGCGGCGGGTCCGACGAAGGGGACGACAGGCGCCCCGGGGACGACGCTCGGGAGGAGGCGAGGAATCGGAAGCAGAAGATCCGAGCCGCGAGACGGTCGCAGCGGTCTGAGCTCAGGCGGTGGCGCGGCGTGCAGGAGTGGGACGACGCATCGGACGGTGTAGGAGCTCAGAGGAGCTCAGGCGGGGGCGCTCGGAGGTGGCGGACCGTCGACTGGTACGAGGCGGTGCTGGATGACGACAAGGACAAGGAGGACGATGGCCAAAAAACCACGTCGCGAGGCCAACCGAGGGTCAAGTACAAACACCGCGCGGGGGGCAACCCCAAGAAGAAACGCGAGCGCAGGCACACGCATCACACCGGCGACCCCGGGGGCACTAGAGCGCAGTTCCAGAGGGTCCTGGACGAGATCTTCGAGGACCACGCGAGGGAGTTTTTCGGAGGTTCGTCGTACACGCACCGAGAGACGCCGAGGGCGAGACGGCCAGAGACCAAGAACCCGCGGCGGGAAAGCACCCGCGTCGTGGACTTCGACGACGACTTCGACTGGAACACGTTCGAGGAGTTCGTGTTCGCGAATTCTCGTTCCACGGGTTCTCACACCGGCGGGTTCCGCTTCGAGGAGGTCTTCGACGAGTTCTTCGCCGACGAGTTCTTCNNNGACGGTGGCGTCTTGAAACACGGCGCGGGCGTCGCACCCGTCAGCCGCGCGGACTGTGGAGACTGCGTGGCGTTGGGCATACCTCCCGGCGTGGCGCTGGATACGGCGTCGCTGAAGGGGTACCTGCGGGAGAAGGCGAAGGTNTGGCACCCTGACAGGCACCCGGGCGAGACCCGCGCGGATGCGGAGAAGCAGTTCAAGCGGTGCTACTCCGCGTTCGACTCGCTCATGGCGCGCATTGTGTAGGCGTATTTAGAGTACCTTAGACACCTCGAACGAACGGTACAAGTAAGACTAGTTAGCTAAGTGGGCATGATATCCGCCTCACATCATGGTGCAGCACTGGTTCTGCTTCTTCGCCTGCTTGTAGAACATCTGCGAGGCGAGGGACAGGTCGGTGGACTTGTCCACAAGGTTGTCCAGCTTCTCCCCCCTCGCCAGCACGGAGTCGATGGTCTTGTGCAGCACCACCTTGGTCTCGTCGAGCTCNCGCTGGATCTTCAGGATCTTATCCGCCTCGTGCGGGTCCTGGTACAGCACGATGGCCGACGCGAGTCCCTCGGCGCCCCGCGGGTCATCCCCATTCGCCGTCTTCCACGAGTCGCCAAACTTGGACACGTAGTCGTCGCTGATCTTGCCCAGGACGCTGAACGCGGCGCGCGCGGGGTACTCCCTGTCCATCACCGCGATGGCCACCAGCCCCCCGCGGTTGCTGACGTGGACGAGGTACTGGTCCTGCTCCACGCTCTGCCGCTGCCCGGGCTGCGTCCGCTTCACGATGGTGCGGCTGATGAACGTGAGCATCTCCCTCACGCTGCTCCGCTGGAAGTAGCCGAACTCTTCCACGTCTTCAGCCTTACCGAGGCACGTGGGCTCCGTGTTGTCGCCGTTCCATTTCCACAGCGAGAGCGCGGTGACCTTCATCGCGCGGCGTGTCGATCCTCCCTTTCGCTAAAACGTCCTGTGGGCCACAAGATCTGGTCCCTTGGAGTGAAGGTCGGTCCGGCTCGCGTGTGGCGGGCGGCGACGACACCTGGCGCTCTACTCCGTCGTTCGGACGAGACGAACGAGTCGGAGGTTCAGGTCGGCGCGCAGCTTTCGGGCTGCGGGCGCGCTTTGAGAGAGTGGCGCGCGTCCTTCGGCGCGCGCGGCCTTTTTTCCCGAGCCGCGGGGCAAATCATCAAACGTCTGCTTCGCTCTGGGGTTTTCCGGTGGGCACTCCTACGCCTCGGGGAGACCGCAGGGCGCGGCTCTGGACTTCAACCGATATGTCCCATTTCCCCGGTCGTGCTCCGCCTGCACCCCCTTCCGGTTTCGATGACAGCGGTCTGGACATGCGCGCCATCAAGCAGGCCGGCGGCAAGGTCCTTCCAGGTGAGCACTCCCGGGGAAGGATCGCCAAACTTCAAAAGCCAAACAGATCCCACCGTCCGCCCCTCGCTCTCCATCGGCCCGCCCACTCACCACCCACCCCGATTCTTACCGTGTAAACCCACAGGCGGCGACGGTGTGATCATCGGGGGATGGAAGGTGAGAGCCAGGAACACCAGGATCCTCGGCAAGGACGCGCTGGAGGCGTTGGAGAAGACGCTCGGCACCTCGCACCTCCCCGAGATGGTCTACGGCAGCACGCTCGAGCTCACGCACGAGTCCACCGGGGTGCGGCTCCACTTCAACGCCGAGGACGCGCTGAAGGAGTGGCTCGAGGAGGGCCTACCNCCGCTCAAGGTGGCGGCCGCGGCGGTGTGGGAGAAGGGCCACAAGGCCAGGTTCGGGGACGAGATGCCCAAGGCTGCCAAGGGCAAGACGGGCGACGCGTGGAACGACGAGGAGGAAACCGACAAGTACGACTGGACGTTCACGACCCCGTACCGCGGGAGCGTGAGCGTGGACGACGGCGCGGGTGCGGGCACGACGGGGACGGACGCATCCAGGCCGACACCGAGCTTGTGGACGGACACCGAACAACGGGTGGACCGAGGGATGCTGATGGAAAGAGACCCCATCCTGTTCTTCGACGAGCTCACCCTGTACGAGTCCGAGCTGGACGATAACGGCCTGATGAGTCTGACGGTGAAGGTCCGGGTGATGCCACGGTGCTGGTACGTGCTCATGAGGCACTGGATGCGAGTGGACGGGGTGCTGATACGCCTGAGGGAGACCAGGTTCTTCCACCGCGTCGGGACTCCGCCGGCCGAGGGATCCGTCGTGGTCCGGGAGAGCGCCAGGCGGGAGGAGACCTTCGAGGGTCTGAGGATGAGGGGCGCGCCCAGCGAGCCGGGGCAGTACCCGGACGCGGACGAGGCGGCGTCGGTGCTGCTGGCGGCGGGTGGACCGGTGGAGATGGAGTATCACGCCCTGACCGTCTGACTTCAATCAACACAAGTGAAAACGCTCAGCATTCTTAATCGCGAAATCCTTAATTGACCAACCCACTTCTCCGGCACGGCCAGCTCGCGTTCCCGTCGTCGTCGCCATGGCGGTGGACAGGGCCCGCGTATCGGCCAACATGGCCAAGTGGCGGAAGGCGGCGAGGCTGGTCGGGCGGACCGCCGCGGGTTTGGAGGTTTGGCAGAGGAACGCCCAGGAGCGCCTCCGTCTGCGACGCGAGGCGCTGCTGAAACCCCCGGCGAGGCGCACCGAGGCGGACATCGTCCTGCTGGAGACGGTGCTGTCGCGGGTCAAGTTCGTGCGGGAGCTGACGATGAAGACGCGGATGGACCTGTGCAAGTTCGTGGGTTACCTCAGGCACGCGGAGGGCGAGACGCTGTTCCGGCAGGGCGATCCGGGCGAGTTCTTCTACGTCGTGCTGTCNGGGAGCGTGGACGTGCTCATCCGCGACCCGGGCGGGAAAGAACACCAGGTGGCGACGCTGTTCAACGGTGACTCCTTCGGGGAACTCGCGCTGATGCAGGAGGGTAACACGCGCGGCGCCAGCATCGTCGCCAAGGAGGATTGCGAGTTTCTCACCCTCGGCCGCGAGGACTACGGCGCCATCCTTCGGACGCAGAGCGAGAAGTCCGTCTCGGAGAAGGTGACCCACCTGGAGTCCATGCCCTTGTTCAAGCACGTTGACCACGACACCGTACAGTCCATGGCGTACGTCCTGAGCGCGAGGGAGTACCCGCGGAACACGCTGGTGTTCAAACAAGGGGAGGAGGTGGAGGACGTGTTCTTCATCGCGTCGGGCGCGGTGAGACTGGTGCGGGAGGTGGAGAGCAGGGAGACGCTGCGGAGGGAAGGGGTGACGCGCCGGGGACCCGGGTGCCTGGTCAAGAAACCCCCGCTCGGAGGGTTCGGCAACGAACCCCCTGTACCCCCGGGTTTGGCGGAGTCCAACGAGTCCAACCTCGGGGAAGACTTTGTGGACGTGATGGACGGAGTACCGGAGTCCGCCGCTTCACTCATCGGCGGGTCGAGACCAAACACAGTGGGGTCGCACCACGCCGCGGGGCTGGACATGAACCCCGGGATAGGTTCACAGTTCAGCGGTGAGGTCGCGGCGAGCGTGGCGATGGCGGACATATCCTTCGGGGACAGCAGCGACGACGAGGACGACTTTGACGACGGCGCATCCGTTATTTCCAAATCATCGCGGCTGTCCAGGGAGAGCAGGATGATGGACATGGAGAGCAAGTTCCGCGGATCATTCGCCGCCGCGCTCGGTGGTGGACCCGGGAGCGTGAACTCCGCGTCCGCTAGGTCGGGGCACGTCTCGAGGTCGAGGGCGGGTGCGGGTCAAGCGTCGGGTGCGGGTCAAGCGTCGGCGTCAACTCGGCGCCGGTCTCCCTCGTTTGCGCCCTCCGAGACGGCGGCGAGGGAGGGACTCGGCCGCCTGTTCCTGGAGGTTGGCGCGCTGCAGAAAGGGGACGCGTTCGGTGATACCGTGCTGACGCGTAAATTCAGGCAGCCCGCCAGCGTGGTCACCACCGCCCCCACGAGGGTGTACGTCATGAACAAGTGGGACGTTCTGAGGCGCGCGGACTCGAGCGTGGTTGAAAAGTTTCAAAAGAGCAACGCCGCCGCCCTCGGCGCTTGTGCCAAGGACGACGCGGAGCTGCTGGCGGAGTTCAGGCGTGGGCAGGAGTGGGGACAGTACCGCACGTCGATGGTGGAGCGGACGATCGAGGTGTACAAGGGTATGAAGGCGCTCCGAAGGTGAGCGCGTAGCCGTAGCGTCGGGGAATGTAGTGGAAGTTTTGGACTCGCCCGTGATCCACCGCGTCACCACCGAAGCGTCGCGCGAATGTGCTATTCCTTCCACAACTCGGAGCGCGAGACATGACGGCCGCAGTTAGGGCGCTCGTTCCCGCCGCGTCCGCACGACTGAGGCGGGTGGGAGGTCGCCATGTGCGCGGGATCCGGGTCGTGGTGGCGACGCAGGCGGTAGACGCGGTCCCCGCGGCGTCGGAGACCAAGCCTACCGTCACGATAAGGCGGGCGGAGACTCGGGATGTGGCGCAGATGACGCACATACTCTCCGAGGCTGCGGATGGCGCGGTGAGCACACAGAGCCTGGCCACGTACTCGCGCGAGGCGACTAGCGTGGAGGATACTCCCGGTGCGGCGCCGGAGCAGCTCGCGCTCGTCGCCGAGTGCCCCTTCCCTTCACCGTCCGATCCACCCCGGGTTGTGGGTGTCGTGGGCCTCCTCCTGGACGACTCCCTCAAGCCGATGGAGATGAAGCTGACCAAGGAGGTGGCGTACGTCACCAACCTCGCGGTGGATGCATCCGCGAGGCGCGCGGGGGTCGGCGCCACGCTCCTGGCTGCCGCGGAGTCGTGCGCGCAGGACTACGCGTGCGTGGCGGTGGCGTGCAGGGTGGACGAGGGCAACGACCCGGCGCTGGCCATGTACGACAAGAAGGGGTACGGGCCGTTAGTGGGGCGGCGGCTGGGCCAGTTCAGGCGCCTGATGGGGGGTATGTACGCAGCCGCGGGGGTGGCGCACGCCGTGGACCTGCTGCTGTTGACGTCCGCACTGCCCACCGTAGCCGGCGCGCCCGCGTGGATGGCGATGGACCCGGTGCAAAAGTTCTGGGCGCTGGCGTGGTGCGCCGCCGGTCCACTGGCGTGGTTCTGCACGGACAGGGGTTCGCCGCTGGTGGGTAACCTGTCGCTGATACTGTACGGCGCCATCGAGGTTGGGCTGGCCATGGCGTGCGCGGTGGCGTACGGGGCTGTGGGGGGCGATGCGGCGACTGGGGCTGTCGGCGTGCAGGTTGTCGTCGCGGGATGCGCTCTGGCGATGCGGCCGGGGCCGAGCGTGGGCAGGCTGTGCCTCGGGAAGGAGCTGCCCTCCCGCGCTCCGAAGAGCAAACCTTACAGAGCAGCTACGGGCGAGGAGGACGAAGACGAAGCGGGAACGGTGAAGGAGGTCTGAGGTGGAGGGGTTTGAGGTCCCGTTTTCAAGCTACGCTATTGCAATTCGTTCGCCTGGTCCTGCGTCGTGAGCGATGTGAGGTGCCGGCCCTTCTCCCGGATCTCCTGGATGCGAAAGTCCGCCAACTTTTTGAACACCTCGTCCGCGATCAGCCCGTTCTCCTTCTCCGCGCTCTTCTCCTGCTCCAGTCGCGTGATGCGGTCCTCGTAGAAGGCCACTCGCTCCAGGTGCTCGCTGTGCTGCCTCTCTGACTTGAGCAAGGCGTCTTCCTGCGCGGCTCGCGACGCGGCGGTGACTGCCGCGAACTTCCTCTCGAGCGATTGCATCGCGGACGTGGCGGTGTGCATGGTGTCGACTGCGGTGTCGCGCTCGGCCTCGGCGGCGGCGATGCGACCCTCGGCTTCCACCGCGCGCGCTTCCGCCTCGGAGGTCCTTCTAACAGCCTCGTTCATTTTTTTGAGCATGGCAACCTCCTTCTCCCTGAGCTCCAGTCGGTGCCTGCTCTCCTGGGCGTTGAACCTCGCCTCCGTCTTCTTCGCCTCTGCGTTTGCGGCGAAAAGCCTCTTCTTGACCGCGGTCATCTCCTCAGCGTCGCCACCCTTGCGATTCGTCGCGAGCGCGAGCTGCCTCTCGAGGTCGTTGCCCCGCTTGACCTCGGCGGAGTGTTGACGGGCCATGAGAGCCTTCTCTTTCGCCCAAGATTCCCTCTCCCCGTCGTGCTGGCGCTTGGCAGCCTCGAAGTCCAGGTTCTCCTCGTGGTCCACATCTTTGCGGCTCGCGGCCGCTACCTGTTTCTGCAGCTCGTTTGACCTTTTGACCTCCTGGGAGTGTTGACGGGCCATGAGAGCCTTCTCTTTCGCCCAAGATTCCCTCTCCGCGTCGTGCTGGCGCTTGATGGCCTCGAGGTGGTCGCGTTCCTCCACGCACGCGGCGCACACGGTGGGGAGTGACGCATGTGGTCTAGCCGTATCGGCGACACCCCGTTTAATGATGGGTTGGCGCTCCGTCTTCATGGCGCACCGCGTTGTGGGCCCTGAATTCAAATATTCGACGAAAGTTGATGCGTTTTCTGCTTGTTGAGAATTCTTTTCAATGACAACCGAGGCGTCGCGCTCCGCGTCGCCTCCTTCTCTAACCTCTAACTCAATTCACCAAATCACCCACCTCTCCGCCTGTAGCACACGTCGCCTATTAAACCGTGACGACTGGACGACAGGCCTCTCACTTTGAAAGATCCCACTCCAAACAGCAATCAATTTACGCCTCGTAGGGTGCGAAGATGCAGCAGGAGTTGTGACCGCCGAAACCGAACGAGTTGCTAATGGCGGCGGTGATCTTGTGCTCCGCCTTGACGTTAGCGACGATGTCGATGTCCGCCACCTCATCGATGGGGTCTTCGTTGTTGATGGTGGGGTGCACGTAGCCGGTCTTGATGGCCATGATGGTGGCCACCGCCTCCACGCCAGCCGCCGCGCCGAGGCAGTGGCCGACCATGGACTTCGTGCCGTTCATCTTAACACCGGTGAGGTCACCCTTGAAGGCCTTCTTCACGGCGTTAACCTCGGCGACGTCACCGACCATGGTGGAGGTGGCGTGCGCGTTGATGTAGTTGATCTCCTTGATGTCGATGCCAGCCTCCGCAACCGCCTTCTCGATGCACAGGCCGACGCCGGAACCGTCGGGGAGGGGATCGGTCATCCCATAGGCATCGCAGGTGATGGCACCGCCGAGGTACTCGGCGTGGATGCGGGCACCGCGCTTGAGGGCGGACTCGAGGGACTCCATGACGAGGAGACCCGCGCCCTCGCCCATGACGAATCCGTCGCGGTTCTTGTCCCAGGGTTTGGACGCGGAGGCAAAGTTTTCGTTGTTGGAGGAGAGCGCGCGGCAGGCGACGAAACCGCCGAGACCGACGGGGATGATGGGCGCCTCGACGCCACCCGCGACGATGATGTCGGCGTCACCCTTGCGGATGTGGTTCGCCGCGGAGTTGAAGGCGTAGTTGGCGGTGGCGCACGCGGTGGAGATGGAGTAGTTGGGTCCCATGAATCCCTTCTCGATGGCGAGGAGGGCGCCGCCCATGTTGGTGATGGCGTAGGGGATGAAGAAGGGGGTGATCTTCTTGGGGCCCTTCTCGACGAGGGCCTTGACGCCGTCCTGGAAGACGGTCAGGCCGCCCATGCCGGAGCCCGCGAGGACGCCGATCTTGGTCTTGTCCATGCCCTCGATGACGTCGTCGGTGAGGCCGGCGTCCACGAGAGCCTTGTTGCCAGAGACGAGCGCGTACTGAAGGCAGTCGTCCATGCGGCGGGCGTTCTTCTTGTCAACGATGCCCTCGTTGTCAAAGTTCTCGATCTGCGCCGCGAACTTGGTGGGGAAGGTCTCGGTGTCGAAGCGGGTAATCATCTTNACGCCGGAGACGCCGTCGAGGAGCTTGTCGTAAAACTTTTCGTANTCGTTGCCNAAGCAGGACACGAGGCCCATGCCGGTGATGACGATGCGCTTCTTAGGGTCGGTCTCACGCGCCATGGCGGTGACGATGACGGCTGTTTTGGGTTTGGTAAAGGATGGGAGGAGACNTCAGCAAACGAGGAGACGTCAGCAAACGCGTGATGAATTGAATTGTTCTCTCCCGTGAAGCACCACGATTGGACTTTTGACCCAAGGGCGGTGAGGCGCCTCACGATGAAAACCGGGTGGACCGTGCAATGTTTGAATCCGATTGTAACCCAGGATGGTAACTCACCCTTGCGACCGGTGGACGCGACGCGGGTGGAGCGCGCGGACACGACGCGGCGGTTGGCCACGACGCCACGGGCACCGACGAGAACGGTGGAGGAGGAAACGGCAGCCATCTTGCTCGTCGTTTCTGGTTGATTAACTGCTGCGCAAGGTTCGAGCCCTGGATGGAAGACGCGGGAAAGGCGGGGGTGGATGCGAATGGTCAGATACCGATCGGGTAAGTCGGTGAAGGGCGCCGACGCGAGTGACGCCGCCGCGCGGGGAGGGACCCCGCCCGAAACTTTTCAGCGCGGACACAAAACTTTATCCTTTGATGGCCGAGCCCAATAAAGCTGCGGGGCGATCGCGGGCGGGCGGCGCGCTCGTTCCGGCGGGGCGGCGCGCGGAGCGATCGAAAACGGGTCGATCGGGGTCGTGGCCACTCACCTGCGTGCGTGCGTTGATGACTCGGTCCAATCGGCTCGGGGCGCTGATAGCGACGGGAAAGCAGCGGCCGGAACCCAACCCTGCCAACCAAAAGCACGGGTTATTTCACGGCTGATTCAGCAACGAGGGTCAACGAGGACCACAGGGCTATCCGGTTGCCGAACCGATGTTCACCGATCGGTTTGATCGATTTTCCCGATCGCACCGCGCGGCATTCATCGACAAACTTTGACCGTGAATCGTCGCGCTTTCACCGCGCCCGAGGAGAAATCGAGGGAGAAGAGCTCCGTCCAAATGGCGCCCCCTCATTGGTGATAAAGGGGCAAAAAAAGAGATTGACCAATCGGAGGATTCCATACATTTGGACAGAATCCAGCGAAACGACGGTCTATTTTATGCGGAAAGTCTCGAGTTGAACCGGAGTCTGACCGGTGAAATGCGCACAGGATCTCGATCTTTGGAGGGAGATCTCCAAAGTTGTGAAGTTTGTCAAGTTTGGAGGGTTGACGGGCCATCACAACACACGGAACAGCGGTCGCAAGACGCCGTTCGTACCCCAAAACACCTGTCAATAAAACAGACAAAATGGCCTCCACCTCCATGACCATGGCCACGGCCCCCGTGGCCCGCACCACCAGGTTAGTATCCGCCCGGCGCGCGTTCTCCGCGGCGTTGTTGATGTCGGGGAAAAAACAAACTCTATCGGGAGCCCAGATTGCGCGATAACTGGGAGGGTTTCCGCACCGGATTTGTCGCGCGGCTCGCGGTGACGATGTCGATTCGAGCGAGTTGGGTGGACCGATGTCGTGGTGTGCACCCGTTATCGACGATTCACCGAGTTTTCGGCGCGTTCCACCCGTGGGCGCGCCGGGTCGCGGTGTATCCAATCCCGATAATATCTGCACAACGATACGCTCCTCGTTCCAATCACGACTTGTCGACCCGGTTCGTGAGGTCCGGGAACGGGCGATGTGGCGACGTGCGCGATGCGTTCTGGATGCGGAACGCGCCGATCGATCCCGGACGTGTCGTGTCCAAATCTTGGCGCGATCCGATCCGTGCTTCATCGCGTCGTCGACGCGCGCGACGCCGTTGCACCGGCGACACATCCGGTCCTTCCTCGGGGTCCCAACCCGCGCAGATTATGCAAACAGGCTTTTATCCTCCCCGACTCGACGCGCATCTCACCATCCGAACGCGTGACTGACCGTACCACCCGATCCCCATTACCAACAGCCTCAAGAGCTCCAAGTTCCACGGCGCCAAGGTTGCCCCCGTGCGCTCCGTCAAGGCTGCCGCCGTCNACACCGGCATCAAGGCNGCGGGCAAGCCCCTCGACGGCCGCAAGCTCCGCGTCGCCGTCATCGGCGGTGGCCCCGCGGGCGCCTGCGCCGCGGAGACCCTCGCCAAGG
>JGI24539J26755_10000206_pt1 | contig 27693 bp, 42 predicted proteins | sample NorSeaMetagenome_2_FD_26755 | JGI IMG/M metagenome (IMG submission 26755) | reverse complement strand
ATATTTAATATAATTGATGTTTCCATATTTATTTGATTTTTTTTATGCACCCACCAATAACTTTTTATTTATATTAATTAGAATATTAAAGTTTAGTTAATTTATTAATTATTAAACTTTTGTATCTTTTTTGATATCTTTTATTATAATTACATAACAATAAAATTTCAATATTATGAAAAAAATATTATTAATATTCTTAACACTTATCTTATCTAAATCATCTTTTAGTCAAAATGAGAATAATAACTGGTCTTTTGGTGAAGGAGTAGGTATAACATTTAACACAACAACACCTAGTTTATATACACACCCAGTAACTGCTGGACATGAAGTATATGAGTGTATGACATCAATTTCAGATAATTCTGGGAATATGTTATTTTATACAAATGGTCTAAAGGTTTATGAATCTAGTGGTAGTGTTATGAGTGGTGGTGATAACCTACTAGGATCAGACGATGGTGGTGGAGTTAGTGCTGCACAAGGTATATTAATCGTAAGACATGGTAGTAATGCTAATTTATATTATATTTTCTTGACCGATGCTGGTAATGTATCTTTATCGAAAGGATTCAGATATTGGACTGTTGATATGTCTGGTGCTGGTGGATTAGGAAGTGTTTCTGGACCAACACAATTAACTACGGCTAGTGGCTCAACTTATAGAACAACTGAAATGAGTAGAGCTGTAATGCATTCAAATACTTGTGATATGTGGGTTGTTACTAGAAGTGGAACACCTGGTACAAATACATTTTATTCTTATAAAATAGATGGGTCTGGTGTTAGTTCAACACCAGTTGAGACAACAATAGGAACTCCTTTTTTTAATGTAGATGAAAGTAGAGGTTCTATAGTTTTTTCAAACTCTGGTGATAAAATGGTTATGGTTCACCACGACCAATCTTGGCCTTATGACGATGCTATTGAATTTTATGATTTCGATGCTTCTACTGGTGTTTTTAGTAATCATGTAAAAGCTGGACAAGTAGGAGGAAGTATTTATGGATTAGCATATGATGCTGTTTGGTCACCTAATGATAGTAAAGTATATGTTAGTCACATAAACAATAAAGTTATATGTCAATATGATGTTGGTGGTGTTAATTGGGGTAATGGTACAAACATACTATCATCTAGAACAGATTTGCCTGGAACGGCTGGTTCTGGTGTTTCACCATCGGGTCAAATAGAAATGGGTCCAGATGGCGTTATATACAGATCTTTAAAAGGTTCTAATTTTTTAGGAACCATAAGTGGTGGTTTGGATGGACCTGTTGGTGGACTATCAATAAATATGTCAGCTTATGATTTATCATCGGTAGGTGGTAAGTCTGATGCGGCTTTACAGAATATGTTAGTTAATACAGTCTTACCGATTAGTATAACAAACCCTGGTGATTTTTGTGAAACTGACTTACCCAAACAATTAATAACATCTCATACTAGTGGTGTGTGGTCATCAGATTGTGGAACTTGTTTATCAAATACTGGAGTTTTTGATCCATCAGAAGCTGGTGAGGGAAAACACCAAGTGATATACTCTTTAGGTGGTTGTTTCGCGGTTGATACAATAGATATTGTTGTTAAGAATTGTATAACTTGTCCGGATACTAATTTAGTAGTTTCTATTCCAGATATTTGTCAAAACAATACTATAGATTTAAATGATTATCAAGGAACTGCTCAACCAGGTGGTTCTTGGTCAATATCAAATAATCCATTAGGGTCAACAGCTACTATAAGTTCTAATATTTTTAATTCTAATAATACTTTATCTGGTAATTATGTTGTTACATATACTTTAAATCCAATACCAAGTGGTAGTTGTCCTAAATCAGTTAATAGAACTATTAAAGTTAGTAATCCTATTGTTAGTTTATTATTATCACCTAATAATATCTGTGAAGGAAGTGAATCAATAAAATTATCAGGTGGTAGTCCAGTTGGTGGAGTTTATAGTGGGACTGGTGTTTTTGATGTCGATAGTATAAATCCCTCGACAATAGGTTCTGGTAATAGTGTTTTGATAACTTACTCATTTACTGATATAAATGGATGTTCTAATTTAGATACTGATAGTTTTAAAGTTAATAAATCACCTACTGGTGGAGTTTCGGTTAGTGGTAATAGGTGTGACTCTGGTTCAGTAGTTTTATCCATTTCTACTATATCAACACCTACAGTTGTGGATTGGTATGATTCTATATCAAATGGTAATTTATTATTATCAAATAATAAATCATTTACAACACCTATAATATCTACAACAAAAACATATTATGCTGAACTAAGAAATACTACAAATGGTTGTATTAGCTTATCCAGAATACCAGTTATCGCTACTATAAACAAAAGTCCAGAAACTAAGTTAGATAGTATTCCAAACTTTTGTTTAAATGATGGCCCAATTGTTTTAACACAAGGTAGTCCAGTTGGTGGTGTTTATAGTGGTGATGGAGTATCTGGTAATATTTTCACACCATCTAATTTAGGTGATAAAACAATAAGATATATTTTACAAGGAACAAATGGATGTTCAGACACATCTGAAGTAAAAGTAAAAGTAAATTCTTTACCAATAGTTACTTTTAATTTAACTAAGGATATTATTTGTGATATAGATACTATCTTTTTATTAAAAGGTGGTTCTCCTTTAATGGGTGTTTATAGTGGTGATGGTGTAGTTCCAGTCGATTCTTTTAATACCAATTCGGCTAACATAGGTATTAATTCTATAAAATATACTTATATTGATATAAATGGATGTGTTGGATCAAGTTTAGATACTATTGTTTTAAATACTCTACCGGATGTAGACTTAGGGTTGGATAAAGAAGTTTGTTTATATTTAGAACAAGAATTAAAACCAAGTTTATCTGAGGTTGGGTGGACTTATGTGTGGANTACCGGAGATTCAACTTCTTCAATTAATGTTAACACACCAGGAACATATAAAGTTATAGTTACTGATACAAATGGATGTGTAGATTCAAGTAAGGTAGTTTTGAATAAAGGGAATGATTTAAATATTGATTTAGGTGATAGTATAAATATATGTGGTGATGATTCAATAACATTACTTTTAAGTGACTATAATGAAGTAAGATGGTTAAATGGTACTATCATAGGAGATTCTATAACTTTATTCGGAAAGGACACCGTTGATGTTTTGGTGATAGATGATAATGGTTGTTTTGGAAGAGATACTATAATAACAAAATTAGTAGATGATTTAAATTTAACATTAAGAGATGATACTACGTTATGTGAATTATTGAATGAGACTGTTTCACTAAATATATTAAACAATGATGTTACAGTATTATGGAATGATGGTTCAGATTACTTAGAATATATAGTTGATAAATCAGGTATTTATATAGCTACTATATCAGACAAAAACGGATGTCAATCAACTGATACTGTTAATATAAACGAATATTGTAGACCAATAAAATTGACCTTACCTAATATATTTACACCAAACGGTGATGATGTAAATGACAATTTTGTTCCTATAGAAACTTTAGATGAAGACATTAATTACATTATAAGCAATATAAAGTATATTAATATCGAAATTTATAATAGATGGGGATTATTGATACATGTTACCAAAGGATATATTCCATACTGGGATGGTAGAACAATGAGTGGTAAAAATTGTTCAGATGGTGTATACTATTGGATATTTAATTATGGTGATATATCTGGAGGTGAATATAAAACTAATGGATATGTTCATTTAGTTAGATAATATTAAAACTCAAATGAATCAACTTTATTTTTGAAAACATCATATGTAGTTCTATGTCCCATGGATTTAATAATTTCTTCACTAAAATTAACTTTATTGTTTTTTAGATATAAAAGAGTTTTTTCATAATTTATAATATCGTCTTTATCACCTAAAATTACTTGATGTTTTATTCTATCATATTTATCCGAAGAATCAAGTATGTAACTATTTTTAGGCTCAAATGTTCTACTGTGTAAAGCTGGATTTAATAATAAAGTTTTTATTTTAAAAATCTCACCCATTACAAATCCTAAATAACCACCCATACTTGATCCTATTATTAAATCAAATTTGGTTTTTTCGATAATATCAAATATTTCTTTAAAACATTCAGGGTCTCTATAATCTAAAGATGGCGCTAATGTTAAATATTTAGAACAAAGGTAATTAACTTTTTGACCTCCTTGTTTACTTTCTAATCCATGTAAATAAAGTATTTTTCTCATATTAAAACATATTAAAAAAACACTAAATAGTTTTTTAATATGTTAATTTTTTATTATATTTGATTATGGAAAATTTAGAACTAGAAAAGTTTATTAAAGATGAACCAGATTTTAAGTGGTTTAAAAAAAGAAATCATAAAAATAAAATATTTTATATAGACCACTTTATTAATGAGCAAAATATAGAAGGTAGTAATCCACACTATAGTTTTGTATACTATAATGAAGAAGAAAGAGATAATGATTTTACCTCTTTATTTTAATTTTTATAAAATTTCTTTAGCTAAAGTTTGAACTATTTTATTATCAACAAGTCCTTTATAATTTTGATTGAAGTGTTTCATTATAGATCCTATATTAACATTTTCTTGTGTTTTTATAAATTCATCTAATATATTTTTTGTTTCTTCATTAGACATCATTTTAGGTAAATAAGGTTCTAAATAAGAAAGTTCTTGATTAGCTTCTTCTGTTCCAACTTCTTTAAGGGACTTTTCCATTTTCTTAACAATGGATAATACATCACTGTCTGATGCGTTATCACCAAATTTGTTTTTAACATCTCCTTTGATAACACCTAAGAAGTTTTTCTTATCCATTTTCTTTTCTTTATATGCTGTCATAAAATCAGCATTTATCTTTTTAATTAGTTCCATAAAAATTATATTATTTTTTAAATATTTGTTTATTATATCATTAATTTTTATTATATTTAGATATGATAGATTGTTCAGATAAAGTAATTATTAAATCTATGGATTTAAATTATTTCAGAAAATATTTAACTAATGGATTTAATAAAGGAATACTTGATGAAATAAGATTCTTTACATCAAATGATTTAAGTTATATGTCCGATAAATTAAATTCACATTTTATTTTATTGGAAAATGATGGTAAAATTATAGGGTTGTGTAAACTGGCTAATTACCCATTTGATGGGTTAGATGTTTATTCTATTAGTTTTTTAACTATAGTTAAGGAATTTAGAAATAAGGGATATTCCAGAATGATGGTTGATGAGTTATTTAAATTGGCTAAACAAAATAAATGGAAAATAAAAACATCATCATATACTTATGTTGGATTTATAAAACTAAGAAATATATTTAATGAATATTCTGAAAAACATTTAGTTGAATTTATAGACAAAAAAGATGATGATTCACTAATAGATACGGAAAGTATGTATGATGATAAATTAATACACCGAGATGAATATTAAAGAACTAAGAATAGGAAATTTTGTTAATAAAGGAATGGTAGTTTCTTTAGGTTATCTGGAAGGTGATCTAGCTTGTGGTGTTATAAAAAATAAAAAAGATAAAAGAGGTGAAGTTTATTTTGAAAAAGATTTATTGGCTATAAAAGTTAAAGACAAGTGGCTTGAAAAATTAGGATTTATCAAAATAGATAATAAATTTATATTAAATGATTTTATAATAATAAAATCTGATAATAAATATAGTTTATTTGGATATCAAAATTCTAAAGAGTTAAAATATATACACGAAGTTCAAAACGTTTTTCATTCTTTAAATAAAAAAGAACTTTATATTTGAAAATAAATAGATGTGATTAAACAATTTCGTAACTAATTTTTATCATATTTAAATCTCTTTCAGTTAATTCCTCATTAAGATAATGNTANAAATATTTTAAGTTTTTTAATTTAATTTTATTGGTTCCTTTAACAAACATTCTAAAAGAACACATAAGTCTAGCTGTTTCCATTTTATAATCACCCATTACTGAACCAAAAACACCATTAGACTCATTATAAATTAAAGACAAAGGACCATTCTTAACAACAAACCTACCACTATCTCTATAACTTTCAGGAAAATAATCTATTGAATATAAATATGGACTATCCATTATTATTGAATTAACTTTTTTTGGTATACCTTCTAAAGAAGTTAATTTATTTCCACTAAGACCTAATGTTAAACATTCTTCAGGAGATCCGATTAAATTTGTCAATTTATTATATCCACATAACATACCCTTAGTTATTTTAGGACCACCTTCTAAAGAAGTTAATTCGTTTTTAGAACAATCAAATTTACCATTAACTTTTTCTGGTGAAAATTCTAATGATGTTAATTTATTTTTAGAGCAATCAAACTCTCCATTTGTTTCTTTAATTAAACACCCTTCTAATGATTCTAATTTTGGATTATAATTTATTTTAATATCACCTTTAACATATGTTGGGAATCCTTTTAAGTTAGTTAAATTATTACACCCTTCTATATTAACATTACCATCTATTTTACCAAATCTAATAGGAATTCTACCTGTCCAGTTAAGATTCATTAAATAAAGACCTCCATGTACATCAATAGATAAATCATCATTTATAGTATATTCAGTAGAATTCAATAAACTTTCTCTTCTTATATAACTTTCAATATTTTGTTTAACTTCATCATTTGAATTAAAACTACCATATATACTTTCATAAATCATGTTTTTATATATAAAAATTAATATATAAAAACATGAGACATTTACAATTATTTGAAAACTTTAAAAAATCTACGGATTTGAAATCTATACTAAGTACTATTAAAGATCATTTAAAAGATGATTACTTTACGGTAAAACCAAAAATGGATAAAGAAAAGATAACTTTATCAGAAGGTGATTATAAAATGGAAGTTTATGATAATGGTCAAAAAAATGATTTCTTTTTAGTTAGAGTTTCCGAAAAAAATAAAGTCATACAAGATTTTAAAAAGAATAAACCAGAAGATGGATATTCTCCAGATGAAATACCTACTGAAAATATATTAATGATGATATCAAGGTATTTTCAAAACAACTAGTTTATTATATATAATTAATGAACGAATCAGAATTAGCTGAGAAAATTATTAATTATTTTGAATCAAAAGGTTATATAACTTATAAAGAAGTAAGTATGTATGGTAATGGTGGTGACGCTAGAGCTGATATTTATTTTGTTAAAAAAGAGGGTGATGAAATAGTTGATTCTGTCGTAGTAGAAACCAAAACAAGTTTTTCAACAAAAGTTATACAACAAGCCGATAGATGGAAAACATCTAAATTATCACACCGAGTTTATGTTTGTGTACCAGCTCCTAAAAGAAAAGATTTAAAAAGTCGAAGGTTCTTATTTAAAGTATGTAGATTATTGGGGATAGGAGTTTTTCAATATTATACTAATCAAGATTTTATTTTCGGTATCAAAGAAAGTGTTGAATCTGATGTAATAAAAACCAAAAAACATCCACCGTTATTTGAGGAACAAAAAGACTCAATAGCTGGTAATGATAAATCTGAATATGTTACTAAGTTTAAATTAACCGTAGTTAAGTTAAATGAATTTATGAAAGATAAAGAAAGCTATGTTTGGAAAAATTTAATAGAAGAAATAGACCATCATTATTCTAATGATAAATCTGCTATGGGTGCTTTAAAAAAATTAATTGGAGGCAATGGTCCGATACAAGGATATTATTTTGAAAAGATTGACAAAAAGATAAACTTAATCAAAGGAAATAAATTTTAATTTTAATATATAACACATGAGATATCTAAAGGAATATAATCAGTTTAATTTAATTTCAGAAAATTTACAATATCATTTAGATAGTAATATTTCATTATATGATAATGTATTTAGATATGGTTCTAAAGAATTCTTCACTACTATAAACGAAGCTAGAGAGTTATATAATAACAATGTTATAAACTTATCAGAAAGTGACTTAGAACTTATTAAAACTGATATAGGACTAAAAGGAATATATGAAGACAGAGAAGTTTGGTTAGATATTCCTATGGTTAATGAAGCTGAATATAAAGGTAAAGAAGTTGAATTAAACAAACCAAAAAGAGGTGGTAAGAAAAAGTTTTATGTTTATGTTAAAAATCCCGAAACTGGAAATATAATAAAAGTGCAATTCGGAGCTAAAAAAGGAGGTCAGAGCTTATCTGTTAAATTAGATGATTCTAAAGCTAGAAAAAGATTTGACTCAAGACATGGTTGTTCNAAAGGTAAACATAACGATAAAACAAAACCAGGTTATTGGTCATGTAGATTACCAAGNTTTTCTAAATCACTTAATTTAGGTGGTTCTGGTAAATGGTGGTAGTTCAATTTACTTGTTGATAACAAACTAATAGTTTGTAATTTGAATTTAAAATAAACTAAAATTATGGAATGTGTGAAATGTGAATGGAGTTGGGAAATTGAAACAGATGATATGAACCCTTATCTTTGTCACAAATGTGGATTTGATGATAAATTAAATGATTATGATTTAATTTCTTTAAAAAAATGGCAAAAAGAAAATCTACCCTTTGTTGAAACAATAACTAACGATGGTACTTTTAGAATATTTGAATCTAACACTAATGAATTAGATTTAACTTGGCATAGAGATAATGAAGATAGAATAGTTGAATCTGTTGGACAAACAGATTGGATGATTCAGATAGATAATGAATTACCTAAAAAGATAGATAAAGTTTTTATACCTAAAGGTGTTTATCATAGATTGGTAAAAGGAAACAATGATTTAAAAATAAAAATAATTTCTATATAACAGGTTAATTATTTTTAATATATAATTTAAATATCTAAGAATATTAAAATATACGGATTAGGACCGTTATAGCCTCGGCTATTAATCCACTTAGTAGTTCGCTACAACTAAGTGGATTTTCTTTGTGATAAAGTTATGATAAAGTTGTTTAAAATATGTTTACTTATTATTATATTACCTTTATTAGTATCTAATACAAAAGGTGATAAAATAAATTATACTGATATAAATACTTACTCGTTTAATCAATTAGATAGTTTACAAAAGGTTGATAGTAGAAAAGTTTTAGTTTTTGTTTATGCTGATTGGTGTAGATATTGTTTATTTATGGAGAACAAAACATTTAAAGACAATAAAGTTGTTGATAAATTAAATAAAGATTATTATTTCATAACTTTAAATGCTGATTATAAAGAAGATATTACTTATAATAACCACACTTTCAAATTTAAATATACTGGTATTAATACTGGTATTCATGAATTGGTTGAAGAATTAGTTAAGATAAATAATGAAATTAATTATCCAAGTATATGTGTGTTAGACAAAAACAATATTATATTTAATCATTGTGGGTATTTAAAATCCAAAGAAATACTTTCGATTTTATAATTTAATATATAAATTAAGAAAAAAAAACAGATATGAAACATATTAAGAAATTTGAAAATCATTCTTTAAAAGATAATGTAATTATTAAAGAATCTTTATCACAAAAAGACGCTACTGTACAAACACTTAAAAAATTCGTAGCTAATGTTGAATCAGCTGGAGGTGAGTCAAATATTAGAAGAATATTATTACCATTAATAACTGAAAATGGTTCTTTTGATTTACTTAGAGATATTCTAAAATTTGAATTACAACAATCTGATATTGATTTATTATCGGATCCATCTTATTTTAAAGAAATGTCAGGAGATATTACTGAAGATGAAGCAAATGAAAGAGCTGAGGGGTTTAGAAATTTATTTGATAATTTGCCATTATAAATTAAGAAAAAAAAAACAGATATGAAACACTTAAAAACATTTGAATCTTTTGATTCAGAAACATTAGAAACTACAAAAGAAGAATTTTCTTCATTTGAGGAATTCAAAAATTACGTTGGAAATAATAAAAACAAATTCAAAGACGTTTATTGGGATATTATGCCACATGTAAATAACGCTAGTGAGTATTTTTCTAACTTTTTAGAAAATACGTTTATAGTTGTTTTTGAAGGAGATAAAGTTTGTTGTGGATGTTTTACAGATGAAACTGGTGAACCAAAAGAAGGTACTTGTTTCGCTGCTAATGATAAGCCAGTTCCAACCGATGAATTTAAATCATTGTTAAGTAAAACAATATAATTTTCATAAAAATTTATAAAAAAACTTATTATTGAAAAATAATAAGTTTTTTTATGTTAATAATAAATGTGGTGCTGACCAACTAGATTCGGATCTAGCATAGGAAACAATATCTGATATTATCTTATCCTTTTCTTTTTTTCCTTTACCATCCAACCAATCTATAAAAATAATTGATTGTAATCTTGAGTTTTCATTTGAATTTTTAGTATCATCACCATTCAAGTCTTTATCCCACACATCTTTTAAATCTGAATTTTTAGGAAAAGTATATCCGCTATCCTTTTCATATTCTTTGGTGAATTCTCTTATTTTAGATTTATCAGTTTCTTTTGTTATGTTCTTTTTCAATATAAGTAGTTTTTTACCTAGTTCATCATTTTTCAATAAAAAATCTATCATGGAACCAGCTTTACCGGAAACATATCCAGCTCCTTTGGTTCCCTTAACCTCTAATTGTATTTTTGACTTTTCCTTTTTATTAAATGTTCTACTATCTATAGAAGTGGTTCCTTGATCACCATCCTTATCAATAGATTTCCAATCAAAGTTTATTTTAGATGTTTTTCGATTACTTTTAATATCGAAGCTTTTATAACTTTTAATCCATTTACTCTCCTTATCAACTACGGAAATTCTTGGATTTAAAATAGTTTGTTTAAGTGAAACTCCTATTATTCCTGTTTTATGTTTAATACAATCTGATAAGTATTCATTTAAGTCATGTATTAACACAATACTATCTTTTTCACCTAACTTTCCCTTTAATGAAGTTATCTTTCTTATTAAAGATTCATCACTAATTTCCTCAAACTCTAACCATATATCACTTGGGCTCCATTTTGATATCTCTGTGTTTTCTGGTATGACACTTTCACTATCTTTGAAATCACTTTTATTTCTTATTTTTTTATACTCATCAATAAGATATTCTGCTTTTTTAATGATAGGTAATCCTTTGTAGTTTTTTCTAATACATTTTAGATTTTTAAATTTGTCTTCTCCTATCCAATTTATTAATGTATTACAATATCCTTCAATCAATTTTTCAATACCTTTGGATTTCATATAATTTTCATATTCTTTAAAAAGTTCAACATGAGTTTTACTTGTTATTTCCACATCATCTTTATCAAAAATCCTAATTCTATTTCCTTTCTTTTCTGAAATTTCCAACATTTTAATGTTAAAAGCATTTTCTCTTAAATGATGACCTCTTTTAGATGGGCCAGATTTATCAAACTGCACTATCAAACCACAATTTGAATTCTGTTTAACAACAGCCCATTTTTGTTTGATACTACTATCATCAGTTATTATTTTATAAAAATATGAATTATCTCTATTATATACTGACTTATTATTACCAATAACATGATTTTCATCACCATCATATAAATTATCTATTTCATACGTTGTTGGTCTTATAATTAAAACCTCATCTTTATCATTAGGATTCTCATCAATTTGAAATTCTAATTTAATAGGTTTATCATTTTTTTTGTAACTATTTTTTGATACTTCAGATAATTTAGTTTTACCAGACGGACTTATTTCATAATCCAAATCAAATTTACCAACACCCATAGTTGCTTCATTTATAAAATCTAAAAAATTATGTATCATTGTTTATATATTAAATTTAAAAATTAAACAATAAAAAAAGGATCTTAAAGATCCTTTTTTTATTTAATATTATTTTACTTTTTATTAGTATGAACTTTCTACGTCAGAAATAATTCCATTAATCTTATCTACNCTACCNAANCCCATTCCAAATCTATCTACAGTACCTATCATAGATGTTATTTGTTCAGCTGTTCTAATACCACCAGAAGCTTTAATATTCATAGATGAACCTTCAGACTTAATAGTATCAAACATAGTTTGTATCTTATCCATTTCAGCTCCAACAGCAACTTTACCAGTTGATGTTTTAATGAAATCAGCACCTGCTTCAATACAAACATGTGTTGATATTTTTGTTTCTTCATTAGTTAATAATCCAGATTCAACAATTACTTTTAAAATAACTTTTTCACCATCTTTATTAACATTATCATGACAGATATCAGTTAAAGATTTAACTTCTTCCACTAAATGTTCTTTAGATGTTTCACCATCTAATTGTAACATTTTATAATTTAAGACCATATCAACTTCATCAGCTCCATCAAATATAACTCTTTTAGTTTCTGATATCTTTTCATCTAATGAATTATCTCCACCAGGAAAAGAAACTACTGTACAAACCAATACTTTAGAATCGGCTAAACAATTAGTAGCCAACTTAACAAACTTAGGTAAAACACAAACAGATTTAACTCCAAGTTTATTAGCTTTTTCACAAAGTTCTTTAATATCTTCATTAGTTGAATCTTCTTCCAATAAAGTATAGTCAATCATGTCGTTATAGTCAAATGATTCACTTTCTTTTATAAATTGTTTATATGATTTAATTTTTTTCATTTTAATTTATTTCTTTTTATAATCAACCATAGTTTTAACAAAAGTCTTCATATCTTCTGTTGTTCTCATAATCTTAGACATGTGTGGTAAATTCCAAGGAGAGTGTCCAGAAATTTTCCAATCGTCAATATACCAAGCAAATATTGGTTTATTTAAGAAAGAAGCTTGTTGTAATTCACCAAATGAACCACCTGAAGTATATTCATTAAATCCTACAAAGAAAGCGTCACATAAGTTAACTATTAACTCATCTTCTGGTTCAATTGTTTTAGAGAATATTTTATTAATCTCATCAAATGTTCTTGGATCTTCAGAATCTTCGTATTCACCTGATTTAAATTTACCCATTTCTTCACCAAATTTAGGATTCTTAGTTCTATCAACTTCTTTCCTAACTGGATTTAAGATAGATGGTGTGTCATAATATTTTAATACAAACTTATTACCACCTTCTTCAATAAATCTATTCATGTTTTCATTATCAACCGTATAAGCTGGTTTAACAATAACATCTTGACCATAGTAAGGAATTATAATATCATCCATTTCAGATTTTTTACCACCGTTCTTAACTTCAAATTCATACTCAACTTGTGCTCTCCATCCAGCTCCAACATCTTTAGCTTTATCCATACCACCTGCTAGGTAAATTGAATTTAATTTAAAATCTCTGAAATTCTCATCAATATCAGATAAATCAGTTAAATTGAAAATTTCTAATTTACCAATTAAGTCAGAATAAAAATCTTTCTTTTTATTAACGATATAATCCATTATCTTTACATCAAACCATTTAACTAGTTTGTCTTTAAGATCACTGAAAAAACTTTCGTTTAAAGACTCATCTACTGGAGTTTCTAATGCAGCTATTAATGCTGGTATTTCATCTGATGGAATATTAGAAGCTACATATCCTAGAACTTCATCCATATCTTTCTCATCATTATCTTGGTTATCACCATCATAAGACTCGTTAAATTGTTTCCAACTTTTTATCATAATTGTTATATTTTTTTTATATAAGTAATATTATATATTAAATACAAATTCTTAAATTAGAATTTTTTTAAATAAAATTAAATAATTTTTAAAATATTTAATTAAGTATAAACTAACCAAATGTTATTTACTATATAAGTAACATTTTGCCGATGTAGCTCAGCTGGCTAGAGCAGCTCACTTGTAATGAGCAGGTCGTGGGTTCGAATCCCTCCATCGGCTCTAATTAACTTATTATTTATTAGGTTAATTATTAATAATTCCTTATACTTGTAATATAAAAACAAATATTATGAGCACAACATTCGGAATTAAAATACCATCCACTGATGAAGTTAGACCAATCGCAAGAAGAGTAGGTGTTGGTAATGGTAAAGTAGAAGTTTGGTTTACCGAACCACTAGCTGAATTATTAAATGATGAACTAGAAGTTATAGCTATGGATAATTCAAACCAAGGTATAAACAACATAAAGGACATAAAAGAACATATCTCAAATGTTAAATAATCATGGAAACACATAAAATATTTTTTACATCTGATACACACTTCTACCACTCTAACATTATTAAATATTGTGATAGACCATTTGTGAATAAACATGATATGAACGAAGAGTTAATATCACAATGGAATACTATAGTTGGTGACAACGATGAGGTATATCATTTAGGTGACTTTTCACTTGGATCACCTAAAGTAACCGAAGAAGTTTTAGATAGATTAAAAGGAAGAATACATTTAATAAAAGGTAACCACGAAAAATCTGTATTAAGGAACAAATCAACAAGAGATAGATTTGAATCTATACAAGATGTTTTAAAATTAAAAGTTGAAGACGATGATTGTTCGTCTGGTTATCAAGATATATTTATGTCACATTACGCACATAGAGTTTGGGATAAATCACACCATGGATGTTGGCATTTATACGGACACTCACACAACGGATTAGAAGATATTGAGTGGGGTAAAAGTATGGATGTTGGTGTTGATTCATATTACCATTTATTTGGAAAATATACTTTATTCACTTACGATGATATAAAAAATATTTTATTAAAAAGGTAAACAAATGTCTGAAAAGTTTGTATATATTTAACATTATTAGTATCTTGTATTTGTTATAAAATGGACCCATAGCTCAGTTGGTTAGAGCATCTGACTCATAATCAGAGGGTCCCTGGTTCGAGACCAGGTGGGTCCACAAAATGTATAAATGTTTAGAAAGACACTATGTGTTTTTAATAATTATATAGTTAATAAAAAGTGATATGGATTGTAGATTAGGTTGTGGAGCTTGTTGTATATTTATCGATATATCAAGTTCTATTCCAAATCACCCAAGTGGTAAACCAGCTGGTATCAGATGTAAAAACATGAATGAAAATAATGTTTGTGATATATACAATACTAGTGAATATCCAAAGGTTTGTCAGAACTATAAAGCAGAGATAGAATTCTGTGGTGATACATTTGAAGAAAGTAAAAAAATATTAATAGAGTTAAATAAAGATGGTTAAATCAATAAAAATAAATAAGGAAAAATATAAAGATTGGTTTAAATTAAAAGATAGACCAATAGTAAATAAAGGACAACTTTTTGAGTGGATGAACCACTTAAATAATGAAGAAATAGAAGAATGGGAGTCAAAGGTTAAAGGTAATAAATTAACCGCTATGATTGAAATGCATGTATTATATGAATCTAGTAAATTAGAAGACGATGACTAAAGAAGAATTTAAAAAGGGTGATTTTATCCAAGTTAAAATAATAATTTAAAAAATGGTAGGACATAAAGCTATTTATGGATGTGACTTGGTAGAAATTGTTAGCATAATAGTTGATGATTTTTGTGATGTTAAAATGCTACATCCTTATGATAAAAATAAAATTGTAAAAGTTCATATTTCACAACTTGAGATAATTTAACTGATATGATTGTATGTATTATATGAATCTAGTAAATTAGAAGACGATGACTAAATAGTAAAAAAATTATGGGGTATAGTTTAGAAGAAAATAAATTACAAGGAAATTTAGTTGGTGAGTGGCAGCTCTTTTATTTAAAACATACAGAAGGATTTGAAGTGTGTTATTTACAAAAGAATGGTATGTATGGTATCGAAACGGCTTTTAACTTTAATTATAAAGACGATTATCCAAAAAAAGATGATATCGAATTCAATAGTAGTAATGAACTTTTGGTTGATATAGTTGATTTTGTTGATGATAATTTTGACACCTTTCTTTGATTAATAATATAGTAAATTATATAATTATGAGATGGAAAAGAGTAGATAACAGAGAAGAAGGACAACAAAGAATTATAAGTAGGTATTTATATCTACCTAAAAAAATAGGAGATGAAAGAAGATGGCTTGAAAGATGTGAGATAAGACAAACATTATATTATATGTTTGATGTTACTTGTGGAGCAACTTGGTGGGAGTGGAGAGATACGGAATGGATAGAAAGCATAATATATTAGATAGATATTTAATATGATAGATACTAAAGACGGTAATAAAATTATTGCTGAATTTATGAGAGGTAAGAAATCACCACCTAATTGGACTTGGGAATACCACGAATCTTGGAATTCATTAATACCTGTTGTAGAAAAGATAATAAGAGATGAGAATAGTAGTTTCTATCTTTTTGCTCCAAATTTAACTACAGATACTAAAAGTTATTCCTTTGTTATGTTACCTGATACAGATAAACAAATTAGGAAAAACGGTGATAACTTTTTTGAAATGGTTTATGATAGTGTTGTTGAATATTTGAAAACTAAAAGTAATTAATATTATGAAACTTGATAAAGAAAGACAAAGAAAATCAAATTCAATTACTATGGATTTAGAGAACTTGTTATCAGAACATAGTATAATTGATAAAGAATCTTTTTTATCAGATATATCCTCTATTATCTGTGAGTTAGATACTGATGTAGCTATTGATGTTATGGAAAATTTCGGAGAAGAAGGTAAATACCAATCAACCGCCATTAAAGTAAATTATGGATATTAAAATGGATAAAGACAAACTAAAGGAAATAATTGAATCATATAAATGGATTGAGGTCAAAAAATTTGATCCAAAAAACATGATAGGTGTTAATAACATTAATGATTTATATAAAAAATTAGAAAGTCATCATATAGAAGAAACTGAATTCCTTATTAAAGTTTGTAGAGAATTAGCTAAAGAACTTTTGGTAAAATTTGATTGAATAATATTAATTTACTATATTTAGGATATGGAAAAGAAACAACAATTAATTTATTTAGAACCGATGAATTGGTTCAATCAGAAAAATCAATTGACTTTGCATTTAAATCATTAAAAGCTGAATGGAATTATGATGAAGAGTTCATAATGAAAATTGCAAAGCAATTTGAATGTGCATCCGAAGGTAATATATTTCTAGATCAATTAGATGCAGCATGTGGTGATATGAATGAAGGATGGGAAAGATATTGTGAGTTTAGAGGTATTGAACATGAAATTGATAATAATCCCTTTATTGATGAAGAATAAATAAAACAAAGATGGATATAATTTATAAGCTAATATTAGAACATAGTGATATCATTATTGGTATGTTTTTCGGATTCTGTTTAGGTAACATATTCCAGATATGGGTAAATGAAAAAATGAAACAATAAATAAATTTATAATATGAAAAGAAAAAAGTTTTTAGAAAGTTATTTAAACGCCACATCACCAACAGGTATGGAAACTGCTGGTCAAAGAATTTGGTTAGATTATATCAACCCTTATGTAGATAAAACATATACAGATACATACGGAACAGCAGTTGGTGTTATCAATCCAGATAAGAAATATAAAGTAATGATTGAGGCACACGCTGATGAAATTGGATGGACAGTTTCTCATATAGATACTAATGGTTTTATAAGAGTTGTTAGAAATGGTGGTAGTGATCATCATATCGCACCAGGTACTAAAGTTCAAATATTAGGAGAAAATGGTGTTATTAAAGGACATTTTGGATGGTTAGCTATACACGAAAGAAAAGGACCAAATGCTTTAACACCACAATTAGAAAATTTATTTATTGATATAGAAGCTTCATCTAAAGAAGAAGTTGAAAATATGGGTATTATCATAGGTTCTTTAATAGTATATGATACTAAATTTTTAGAACGAAACGGTAATTATATCTCAAGAGCTTTAGATAATAGAATAGGTGGGTATATGATTGCTCAAGTTGCTAAAAAACTTAAAGACAATAAAATTGATTTACCCTATAGTTTACATATTGTAAATGCGGTACAAGAAGAAATAGGATTAAAAGGAGCAGAAATGATAGCAGAGTCTATCAGACCAGATGTTGCTATTATAACAGATGTTTGTCATGATACACATACACCACATATGAATCCAATAAAAGCTGGTGATACTAAGTGTGGATTGGGTCCAGTTATATTCAGAGGAGCTGATATACAATTAAATCTTAATAAACAAATTGTAAAGGTAGCTAATGATAATGATATTAAATTCCAAAGAGGAACTTATAATGGGAATTCTGGAACTGATACTGGAGCTATCTATAAATCTGGTGGTGGAGTAGCTTGTCAATTGATATCTTTACCATTGAAATATATGCACACTACAGTAGAAACAGTTAATTCAAAAGATGTAGAATCTGTTATTGATTTAATATATCATTCTTTAATTTCAATAAAAAAAGGACAAGATTTTAGATACATTAAATAATATATAGAATAAATCGATTTTATTACTATTATTATGAAGTATGTTAAATTATTTGAGGATTATAAAAGAGAAGTAAATATAGATAATAATCTATTAGATTCTATCAGTAAAGAAATAAAAAGAGAGTTCGGTGTTGTTGATATCAATAACACTGGATCTCCCTTATGTGTATTATTTGCTTTACGTATGAGAGAATTTATTTATAAAAAAACAAATAAATTACATCCTTTTGTTATAGTTTTTGGAATTGATGATGATTATCATAAAGATATATCAATTCCAAGTGATGTAAATTACATATTGGATAATCCAGATAAATTTTATTTATCACATGTTGTTTTAAACATAAACGATAAATTATATGACTCTGATGGATTTATAAATAAAAAAACTATTAAAAAGAATAACGAATTTATTATTACTGACACAAATGGTGATGTAACAAAGAAGTTATTATACTGGGAAGATAAACATATCGATTGGAGTTCTGAAGATAAAAAAATTGATAAAGTATTAAAGTTACACGAAACATACTCTTCTGATAAAGAAGAGATTGTAAAATTCTTAGATAATTTACCTAATGATATAATATTATATAGGGGTTTGATTATAGAAAAGGGATCATCTGTAAATAAAAAATCCTTAGGTACACATTGGACATTGGATGAATATTTTGCTAAAAACTTACACGAATATGAAACATTTTTTTCAAAAATGGAGGATGAGGATTTGTATGTAGTTACTGCTAAATTTAAAAAAAGTGATATTGATTATGATGGTACAATTAAAAAAAGATTCATTAAGGATAATGGATTTTTTTGGGATGAATTAACTGGTGAAATGATAGAAAATGATGATATGGATTTTCACCCATATCAACACGAAGATGAGATTTTAATAAAAGATGATGTAACTCCGGTTATAATCTCTATTGATAAAATAATTAAATGAAATTAGATAAAGAAAATAAAAACAAAGCAGATATTATTTATAATAATATTAAGGATATCATTGGTGATAAGGATCCGAAAGATATTGAACAAGTGCTAAATTATGTTTCGGATATTACATCTCTTTTAAACCCTGAAATTAGTATTTATATTATGAATAAATTAAAAAAAAATATTAAATGAAAGTGGTAATAAAAGAAATGGATGTATATACCGATGGTGGTACTGTAAAATTAACTACTAATATGGGTGATTATTATATAGACAATAGACTTGGTTCAGAAACCAAACATAAATTATATGATAGTTATCCAGATAGAGGTAATATAATAAAAGATGATAAAGAAATAAAAAGTGACCTTTATAAAGTTCTTGAGAATTATCATCACAATTTTTATTCACCAACAACTATTTGTTGTATAAGAGATTATCTTAAATGAAAAAACTAAATGGACAAAAAAGTTTACATAGATAGAATAGTTTATTATAATGAAAATAAACTACAACACAATGAAAAAGGCCCTGCTGTTGAATGGTATGATGGTGATAAAGAATGGTGGATCAATGGTAAACAATTATCTGAAAAAGGGTTTTTATTCGAAACAAGAAAATCTAAGATAAAAAAAGTGATGGATAAAAAGCCTTAACAAATTTTATATATAGTTAATGGATGTTAATGAAATAAGATCTCTTTGTATAAAATATTCGATATTAGATTATACTATTAATGATGATGGTTCAATTGATGTTGAACACGATGTTGATTTATCATATGCTCTTTCTAATATGAGTAAACTTCCTTTGAAATTCAATAAGGTTAATGGTAACTTTGGTTGTTCCAGTAATAATTTAGAAACTTTAGAAGGATGTCCTAAATATGTTAAAGATATGTTTGATTGTTCAGGTAATAAATTAACTAATTTACATTTTGCTCCAAAAAAATCTAAAAGCTTTATCTGTAGTGGTAATATGATAACTTCATTAGAAGGATGTCCTAAAAATATTGAGGGACTATTTTTTTGTCAAAAAAATAAATTATCATCATTAAAAGGTGGTCCTGAATCAATTAGTAAAGATTTTGTTTGTTGGGAGAACGACTTAATCTCGTTAGAAGGATGCCCCAAATATGTTGGTGGTGATTTTGATTGTTCTTATAATAAAATAACTAATCTAAATTATACACCTAATAATTTAAGAAGTTTTACATGTAGTGATAATCCAATAGGTTCTATTTTTATACAAGTGGATTATGATTTTATAGATGCTTTTAAAAGATTCAAAATTATTGATAATGATAAAGTTAATTTAAAAAGATTAAAATATATTATGAGTATCTTTGACAAACCTATAAGAATTGAAAGAATAAAAATATATTACAAAATAGTATAATGAAAAACGATAAACTTAAACACATAAAGTTATGGGAAAGTTTTATATCCGAAGATAGAAAAACTGAATTTGATAATGTTAATCATATTAGTAGTGATGTTATATCCAAATCTAATGAGATGTTAAATTCCAATCCTATTAAAATATACAATAGATTGGTTTTACCAAGTGATTATCCAGCTAATGATGAATTATATAAACATCTTATAAATAACCCTGATACAGTCTCTGTTATTAAAGTTAAACCTGTTACCGATGTTTACCAAGAAATAGATTTAAGGGATAAGGATGTTTCTATCGAAGTTATATTTGGTAGAACTATGTATCAAATGAATGGTGATGAATATACTGGTAAAGAAAATATTACATTATCTCTTAATGGTATTAAAAATGGTCTTTTAAGTAATAGTCTTAATAGTGAGGAATCTATAACAAATGATGGATTTCAATCAATTATTACTATTATGAAATCAGTTATTGATATATCAACAGCTTTTAATGAAAGTGAAAAGAAAGAATTATTACAAATTGTAATAACTGATATTAAAAAATATATATCTAAAGAGTTGGAAAACTTACTTGATGAAATTAAATAAATGAAATATTTAAAATTATTCGAACAATATAATAAAATTACCAATTGGGGTGATTATAAATTAGGTGATAAAGTAGAAGTTAATTGGAATTTAGGAATGTATCCTTTACCTGATAGTAATGGTGAATTGCCTGATGATGGTGTGTATGAATTAAAATATATTCCAATAGATAAAACAGATATATCAATTAAAGGACAAGATAAAAGAAGTGAATTTGATCATGATGATTATGATGATTATCAAACAAATACTTTTAAATACATGATAGATAATTTTGATAAATTACCTCCTATAATATTTATTGAAAAACAAGATGGTACATACGGTCACATAGATGGTCATCATAGAATTATAATAGCTAAAGAATTGGGTAGAACAGAAATATTAGCTTGGATACACACTTTAGATCAATCAAAAGAAAATGTTGTTAATAAACCTGAGCCTAAATTCACAATAATGAAAAAAGGTAATTTGTTCTTACTTAGAACTGATACTTGGAATGATGATAAAAATGTTTTCTTTTATAAAGATGAAATTTTAGTAAACAAAAAAGAATTTACTAGAAAAATATATCAATCAGATAAAGTTGAGGATTTTAAAATAATGGATAAAAAGTTTTTACCTTATTTATAATAAGACGAAGGAAAATAATTTAATATATAAAAAGATTAAAATAATTTGGTAATTCAAAAACAAATAATTATATTTGTTATATAGATAAAAAAGAAATAAAAATGAAACAAGGAAATCACATAATCAATTTTTGGACAGTTCAACCTAAGTTTGCTGGCGAAGAGAATTATGCGGATTTTAAATATCGGGTTAGTTAAGTATAATTATATAATATTATAAACTAACCCAAATCCAAAAAAGATTTGGGTTTTTTGTTTTAAAAAAATAAATTAAATATAAAAAAATAAATTTCAATGATACAAAAGTTTTACATATCACCAATTCATAATCAACCGAAAGGATTTGATAATGGCTTTATTGGGCAAGATTGGTATATGGCCAATGATGTAGAAGCGAAAGAAAAAATACCAATAGATTTGAGTTAAATACTATTAATATAAATTAATATGAAAAACCCAAATCTTGTTAGATTTGGGTTTTTTTGTTTTAAAAATATGTGGAAGTGGCAGATATGGTTATTGCGGAAGTCTGAAAAACTTTAGGAGTTGGATCGAAACCAACCTTTCACACAAATAAAGAAAGACGTTCTTTAAAATATACATCAGTGGTCTAATGGTAAGACAAAAGATTCCAGATCTTTTGATATGGGTTCGATTCCTATCTGATGTGCTAATGGGTCGGTGGTGACAACTGGCTAACATACCACACCTGCAATGTGGTGATTCGGGTTCGAGTCCCGACCGATCCACTTATTAGGTAAGTAAATTGTTTACTTATCTTTAAAAATAAAATGTATTTTTATTTTTAAAAGTTCTTTGACATCTTGATTATTATTTTTTATTCCGTTTGGGTAGTAGACAACCCTATACAAAAAACTAAAACTACGGTTCTTTTCTGAACAAAATTTAGTTTATTTATTCCTAAGTAGCACAGCGGTTAGTGCAATCGACTGTTAATCGATAGGTCGGTGGTTCGAATCCACCCTTAGGAGCAAATGGATCAGTTGAGCAGGTGGTGAGCTTCACAGACTGTAAATCTGTCCTCTTTCGAGTTTATAGGTTCGATTCCTATCTGGTCCACTTAATGTCACGTTGGAATAGTCTGGTTAGTTCGTCTCCCTTTCAAGGAGAAGGTCATGGGTTCAAATCCCATACGTGATACAAATAATAAAAATAAATTAAACGATTATGAAAACTTATAAGATTCTAGAATGATTCAAACCAACACAGCTGAGTCATTCGATAATCAAAATTATGTGTTTATGGAATGACTTCGTAGCTCAATCGGTGGAGCTTCTGACTTTTAATCAGAAGGTTGTGGGTTCGATTCCCACCGAGGTCACTAAAAAATAAATGGTGTTATTAGCTCAGAGGAAGAGCGTTCGGTTGTGATCCGAAAGGTCGAGATTTCGAAATTCTTATAACACCCTAATATTGCTCTATGGTGTAAAGGTAGCACAATTGGTTTTGATCCAGTTAGTCTAGGTTCGAATCCTGGTAGAGTAACAACTTAATATACTTATATTAGTGAGTGTATAAAAAATAGTCCTGAGGTCAAATGGTTAAGATACTCCCCTGTCACGGGATGTGGAGCCGGTTCAACTCCGGTCAGGACTGCAAAATTTAAATTAGAGGGTGAGGTGTAATGATTTGCATACCTAGTTTGGGACTAGGTGGATCCAGTTTGATTCTGGCGCCTTCTACTAATAAACTACTAATATATTAACAAAAAATAAACCATATTATCTAATATATTATTAATAAAAAATAAATTATGAAAAAGGTAAGTTTTGATTTTGATTCAACTCTGTCTATACAAAAGATAGAAGATTTTGCAAAAGAGTTAGTGGATAAAGGATTTGAAGTTTGGATTGTTACTACTCGTAAAGATAACGACCACGCACCATCGGCTGAATGGAATGATGATTTATTTAATACGGCTATTAGATGTGGTATAGATTTTAAAAATATTCATTTTACTAATATGAAAGACAAGTGGGAATTTTTAAAAGACAAAGGATTTACATTTCATATAGATGATGATTGGGTAGAATTAGAATTAATCCAAAAACATGTTAAAGGAACTGTTGCTATTAGTTCGTTTGGTAATCCTAAGTGGAAACATAAATGTATTAAGGCATTAGGTATGAAAGTAATTGATTTTTAACATCAAGCGAGATGTAGCTTAATTGGCTAAAGCGTCGCCCTTCCAAGGCGAGGATGCGGTTCGAGTCCGACATTTCGCTCTAAATTCCGATACTAAGTGGTTTAGACCTACCTCTCATACGGGTGGTGAATGAGTTCAACTCTCATTATCGGTACAAATAAAATATATCGCGGGTTGGAGAAGTAGATATCTCGCTGTCCTCATAAGTCAGAGATCGGGGGTGCAAATCCCTCACCCGCAACTAGGTTCAATTAATAACCACCGTAGATGTTTTTATTTAATATATAAAATAAAACTTTATTATGAATAAATGTCTACAGTGTGGTGAGCCAGTTAAAAATAAGTATTGTAATACTTCTTGTCAAAATAAACATCAATCCAAGCTTAGAAAAAGAAATAAAGTTAAATTGATTAAAAAAGAAAAGATTTGTAAAAAATGTAATTCTAAATTTACTATAACTGTTAAAGAAAATGGTAAAGATTATGAAAAAGAACATTGTAGTAGAAAATGTGCGAATAGCAAAAAACATAGTGAAGAAAGTAAGAATAAAATAAGAGAATCTGTAATAAAGTCTATTCAAAAAAATCCTAAAAATAACTATACTAAAATTTTCTATAAAAACTGTGAATATTGTGGTTCCTTAATGTTGAAAAAGGACACTAAAAGTAACAGAAAGGTTAAATGTTGTTCTATAAAATGTTCCAATAAATTAAAAGGAGAATTAATCGTTAAAAAGAAGATAGTTATAAATAAAAACAATAATATAGACCCAAATAAAAAAACACATATTTATTGCTTAGAATATCCTATTGGTAATATCAGATATATTGGTAAATCTGATAACCCAGAAAGGAGATTAAAAAGACAAATCAACGAAGCTATTAACAGAAATAAAAGTCATAGAGATAAATGGATAAATAGTCTATTGGAAATTGATATAAAACCCATCCTTAGAATAATAGAGGAAGTTACATATTCTGAATGGCAGGATAGGGAAATCTATTGGATAGAATTTTATAAAAAATTAGGTTTTGATTTAGTTAATGGTACTATAGGTGGAGAAGGTAGTGATGGATTTAAGGGTAAGAAACATAGTGAAGAAACTAAGAGAAAGATATCCGAATCTTTAAAAAAATAATATACTCACATAGCTCAGTTGGTCTAGAGCACTCGCCTGATACGCGAGGGGTCGTAGGTTCAAGTCCTTCTGTGAGTACCAACAAACCAGAGAAGTCACCGCTCTAAGGAGAGAAACTTCACGACATCTTTGTTTAAGGAAGGAGATAATGTAAATTATATTTTACAAAAACAATTAAATTTGTTAAAGATATTTTACATTATCGTTTTTACTTCCGAGGATGCAACTCAAACAGACTTAGTGGATGAACAACATTATTATAGTCGGGTTGAGGCCATAAGACAAATGGTGACTTAAAGCAGAATCGTGGGTAAGCTCAGTTTGTTTATTTGTCCTGTTAGTTCAGTTGGTTCAGAACGCTACTCTTACAAAGTAGAGGTCGGTGGTTCGAATCCACCACAGGACACCAATAATAAAGAATAATAATCAATTTGTTTTGAAACAAATATTTATGAACACATATAATATAACGTATGAAAATTTTAGTATTAAATTCAGATATGCAACCTTTAAACATAACTTCTCTACAAAGGGGGTTTAATTTAGTTTTCTCTGGTAAGGCCGAGATTGTTAAGTATGATGAGTCTAACCCAATAGTAACAAGTATAGGTGAATACCTTAGACCTTTAATTATTAAGTTAGTTAGTTACGTTTATTTGCCTTTTAGAAGAATACCATTGAGTAGAAACAATATTTACCGTAGGGATGGATATGTCTGTATGTATTGTAGTAGTAAAGAAAATTTAACATTAGATCATGTTACCCCAAAATGTAAAGGTGGTAAAAACGAATGGGAAAATTTAGTTACTTGTTGTAAAAAATGTAATTCTAAAAAGGGTGATAAAAAATTAGAACAATCGGGTATGAAATTAAAGTTTAAACCATACAAACCTACTTTAAGTCAATTTGCTATGATGGTAAGAGAGGACTATGAGAGTGAATATCTATAATAAAAATATTTTATTTTTAGGTAATTTGATATCCTTATTAGGAATATAACTATTTATTGATTATTTCGTATAATAAAATTAAAATCAAAATTATGCGATTATTGAAAGAAAGTAGGGGCGGTAGATATTCAAAAAGAATTAAGAAAGGTGTTAAAAAAGGAATTTCTTTTAATTATGATAGACCAAAAACACATAACAGAAGAAGTGTTAGAAAAGTTTTTAGAATAAAAAGATAACTAATAATTTTTTATTTCAAAATATTAATCTTATATTTAAACTATCAATAAGGATATTTAATTTTAATATTATTTAAATGAAATTTACGAAAACTAAACAAGAATTATCAGAAAGGTTAGAATACCTTAAAATACTTAAAGGGGTTTTAGTTGCTACTGGAAAAGGTGCTGTAGTTGGATCTGTTATAACATCTGAAAAACACAGAATAAAGGAAGAAATTAAAGTTCTATCTGGAGATAAAGAATGGAACTTTAATTTCATAAGTGGTGGTTGGAATAGTGTAATTGCTAAAACTGAAGATGTTGCTATCAAAAGAGCCATCAGGAAATATAATTGTAAGGTATCTAAAGTAGACATTAATACATTTAGAGTAGCTACTAACGCAGATACTAAAAACTTATTATCATTGTTCTATTAAAAATAATAACGACCTTTATACGATAAGAACATAATATATGATATTATCATATTGATTATGATATATATAAATTAAAAGAAAATATACAATAAAATGAAAAAGAAAAAAGACGTAAAGTTAGATAGTGATTACATCATAAAGTTAATAAAAGATTCAACATCAAGTAAAGATTTGGGTAGAAAATTAAAAAAATATTATAAATATATTAAAGGTAATTTATAAAAAATTTTATTATTCATTATAATTTCCTTATATTAGTAAAACTAATCACTAAAGAAGTTTAAAATGAGAAGATCACATGAACTAAAATCATTAATACAAAAACAAAAATTAGCTATCGAAAAATTAGCTAAATTACACGAATTAAATATTTTAAAGATTGGAGGTAAAGTAAAAAAATATCTTAGTTCTATATCAGATAATTCTATTGATGATATTTATGTTAATTTTAGTGAGACAAATGTTGAAATAGGATTGAATGATTTACGATTTGGAACATCTGCTTCTTTATTACCTCCATCATACCTTAGAAATAATTGGGAACTTAATCACGGTACTGTTGGTGGTGTTGATAAGGATAGTCGATACTTAGATAAAATCATTTTACTTGGTATAATAGCAACTGAATTTAAAAATGATGGTAAGTTATTCAAAATATTAGAAACTGGGTTAGGGTTGTTTAAATCACATAGAAAGTCTATTAAAGAAACTAATCATGATGAATTTGTTGATGAGTTGAAACACATTCAATTAGAAGCAAAAAGAAAAAAAACAGAATTTATTCATAATTCTTTTATAAAAAACGGTGGTATAGAAAATG
>JGI24539J26755_10000201_pt1 | contig 28054 bp, 12 predicted proteins | sample NorSeaMetagenome_2_FD_26755 | JGI IMG/M metagenome (IMG submission 26755) | reverse complement strand
TCTGATTGGCCGAAACGTTGGAACTTTCGTTCAATTGGTCGGTGAAAATTTGATGAATCGCAAATGAATCTATATTAAACATGGGGTTGGAAGGCCTAACTATATATCCCGTGGGGATAGTTTAATTGAGGTTAGCAACTGAATCTATGGAATCCCGGGTGAAAGATACGCTTTTCAGTCTGGCTTTTATGCGTTTATTTGCTACCGGATCTGCATTCTATTTGGCGATTTCACTTTTTGGATCTGTGTGCGGCTTGGTTCGTTTTTTTGCGCTGTGCACCGGGTTGCTCCAACCTTCCCGAGCTGCACCCGGGACGAAAAAATCACAACCAATGCGCCTCGCACCCTCCGTCTCGGTTTCGCCGGCGGTGGGTCCATCCCGGTCGCGCACCGCATCCGGGAGGTCCGCTCGCGTAGTCCTCTCCGCGAGCGGGGCGAGGAAAGGTGGCGGGAAGCGGCGAGACGGGAAGCGGCGAGACGGGCGGCGGCGAGACGGGCGGCAGACAGACGGGGGCGACGATGAAGTCTGGTGGAGGGACCCAGACACCGGCGGTGCCAGCGGCGTCGCGAGACGATCCCTCCTCGCCGCGGCCGCGCAGCTCGCGTTCGCCGCCGTCGCGGTCAAATCGCAGCGTTTATACGACGTGTGGCGCGGCGCCGGGTGGGGAGAATCGTCGTGGAGAGGAGGAGATATAGACGGCGCAGACAGCCAAACACTTCGCGACCGGTGGAGCGCGGAGGAGGCCGGGTGGAGGACACGGTGGAGGACATAGCGAGATTGAACGATGATACAAGTACGCAGCTTTTTAGTGAGTTCGAACGTAGCGTAGATTCACAAATCACTCCACTCACAAATCACTCCGCTCACGCCGCCACCGCGGTGTCCGCCTCTTGAGCGTCCTTGGCCGCGTTGAGAGCGTCCTCCTCCTGCAGACTCTTAAAGTACCTGTCGTAGTACTCGCTCGCAACCTCCAGCTGGTCCATGTCAGTGTAGATGTCCGCTATGACGCCCAGCGCGTCCGTCTCCCCCGAGTGATCGTCGTGGTCCACCGACAGCGACAGCACCGTCTGCATGGCGTCCAACGCCTCGGCGAACCGACCCAACCGCTCCAGCGCGGCGCCCCGCCCGCGATGCGCCTTCCTCGCCGCCTTCCAACCCTCGGCCAAGGCGTTCTCGTTGGCGTCGATGGACTGGAGGGCATCGTCGAACTCGCCCAGCGCGAGGTCGTTGGCGCTCTCCTTGAGGTGGCGCTTGGCAGCCTTGAGCTTGAGCACGATGCCGTCCACGACGGCGATCTCTTCGTCGCTGCTCTGCCCCGGGCCCTTCTCGATGAACCTCTGCGCGGGGATTGGGACGTAGGGTCCCATGCCCGCCTCGCGCATCTCCCGCCTGAGCTCGGAGTTCACCTTGAGAAGCGACTGGTTGAGCGCGGCGACCTGACCGCCCTTCTTCCGAGCCTCGTTGCCGCCCACCAGGGCGCCGACGAAGCCGATGGCCTGGCCCAAGACGAGCGCGGACACGAGGTACTTGTGGTCAACCTCCAGGCCGGCGAACTCGACGGTGAAATCCTCGCGGAAGATCTCGTCCGGTTCGGTGAGCTCTGTTGGTTGATGGGTGGGTGGTTGGTGAGACGGTCAGTCACGCGGCGTCGGTGGGGGGGGAGGATGGCTGGGAGGAAGATTCACTTTTCGGCCAGGCTGGAGCAACGAGAGGCGCATGCTCACCTCTGGGAAGGTTCCTCAGGGGTCCGTTGGAGGGCGCGGGGGGGATGGCGTCGAGTATCGAGCCACCGCTCGCGAGCGCGACGTCCGGCTGGGTGGTGGCGAGCACGGCCGCCGCGAACGCCGCAGTCGCCGCCTTGCGCGCGACACCGAACACGTCATTCGCCTCCTCTTGAGCGGCTCCAGCCTTTTTCTCCGAGACGGCCGCGGCTTTGGTGGCGCGCTTTCCTTTGGAGGCGGCGCGAGTCGCGGGGGCGACGCGCGCCGTCGTGAGAGAGGCGGTGATGGAGCTCATCTCCGCGCCCTTTTTGTCCTCGTCGCGGTCGTTTCAGCCCCTACCGCTCGAGCAATGGCGCCACAAAACCCCCCTGATCACCGGTAAGGATAAAATCTCCCAAGTGGAGCAGAGATCTTTGAGATCCAGCCTTGGATCGGTCGAAATGCTCAGTGCTGCGTAACCTGTAATTTTGGCCCATAATCGTGATTATTGGCAGCTTTTGAAACCTCATCACCAGCCGATGTGGGTCACACCCAAGGAGGCGGGGCGTCGGTGGACTGTCGGGGCGGTTGGCCTCCATCGCGCGTCGACATGGCCAGCTTCGTGTCCCCGAGCGCGTACTCGCGCCTGGCCAAGTGCCCGATATGCGACCGATCGGTGCACAAGGTGCTCATCGAGAGCCACGTGGAGATATGCCTCGAGCGTCAGGCGAGCGGCGTCTCGCCGTCGCCCGCGGGGGAGCTCGGGGACCGGCTGCTGGCGAGGGACCTCGGCGACGCGACGCAGCACGGGGGCACACCGACGGCCGTCAGCGCGTCACCGGGCGGTGGGGCGGGCGGGCGTGCGAGTTTCGTGGCGGCAGCATCCATGGTGCGCCCGAGAACCGCGCCCGCGTCGACGTCGGCGACGCAGATTCGCGACGGGGGTGCCAACCTCAACAACGCGGGAGGAACGCGGACGCCCTTCGACGTTTTGATGGGCAAGGACAAGGCTTCGGGGGGCGCGGAGGAGAAGGAGAACCTCGACGGGTGGCGCAAGGCTGGGGGAGGACCCGTGGGAGGTCACGACGCGAGCTACACGGCACCTTCATCCGACGACAACAATCAGAAGCGGAGCACCGCCGGGCCGCTGCGGCAGTGGTTCAAACAGGGCGAGCACCACCAGCCACCGACGGAACCGAGTCCGGTGTTGAAACGCGCGAGGGTATCCGACCCCGGGGATGCGCGCGCGGGTAAAGGTCCAGACGAAGGCGAAGGTCCAGACGAAGGCAAAGGTCCAGACGAAGGCAAAGGCTGCGACGAAGGCAAAGGTCCAGACGAAGGCGAAGCGAACGACGGCGTCAACGAAGAAAACGAGGAGGAGGAGGCGAGGCGGGAGGATCCGGCCGCCGCCGCCGCCACCGCCGAGGCGCTGGGCGACGGGGGCCTGGTCAACTTCCCTCTGAAGGTCATGAGCGGGAGCCACGACGCGTGCGGTATATGTCTGGAGACGTTCACGGAGGGCGGGGAGGCGCCGGTGTCGAGGTACGTGTTCTGGCCGTGTCAGCACGTGCGGCAGTGCGGCGACTGCGCGCTGCGGATCTGGCAGGTGCCCAAGGCGAAGCGGCGGTGTCCGTGGTGCAAGAGCAAGATAGACATCAGGCCGCGACCCTTCAAGCCGTTCCTGTGACGGCAGTGCGACGTTACGCGTAGCTAACACCGATCGAGTCTTTTAAAAGTAGCGCCGACTCATTCACGCCTCGACGTCATCCACGCTCATCACCCGTCGTCCGCCATGTCCACGGGCACCGCGGTCTCGATCACGACCCCATCGCCCGACTTGAGCAGCTCGGCGATACCCCCGTCCCCGTCGACGCACTCCACGTGTTCCTCCGTCCACTGAGTCGAGTCCACTGAGTCCGAACTGGCGGCGACTCCGCACGACTTGGCGCACGTAAACGCCGCGACCGTCTGCCAGTCCCACGCGTCCAGCTGGTCGGTACCCACCGATGCACCGTGCGCGACGTCCTTCTTAGTGGACCACTCCGCGCCTTCCGACACGAAGTGGAGCAGCGGCGGCATGAGCTGAATCTCGCACCGCCGATCCGAGCCGCACCGACCGCACGCGCCGACCGCCGCACCCGGACCGGACCCGTCGACCGGCCACACCAAACCCGCACCGCCGAACGCGTACCGGACGCACTGCTCGGGCGCGCGTCGGATCCGTTTACTGAACTTGAGGTACCGCTTATCCAGTCCGTCCACGGCGCCGGCTTCGTATCCCTCCCCCGCCCATTCGTTGTGTCTTGATTGAACATTTCCCGATTGAATACTTCCCGACGCGGCTCCTGACACTGAGGGATCCAATACGGCACCCTCCGTCTCCGTGTACCTGGCGAGCGCGCGCTCCGCCTCGGCGAGCTCGGCGCTCTCGGACGACGGCTCCCAGTCCGCGACGAGGAAGAACTCCGGGATTCTCGGACCCCGCCAGGTAACCTTTGTTTTCGCAAATGATTCGTCGGTCCCTCCCGCCGTCCCTCCCTCCTGTATCGCGTCCGTCCGTCGTTTGGTTTCATCGTCCTTCCTCGGTTGCGTCGCGATCTTGTCCAGGGCGTCGGCGAGCTCGTCCATCTCCGCCGCGTCACCGCCTACGGCCCAATCGTCACCCGCGGCGGCGCCCCAGTCGTCCCCCGACGCGTTTGCTCCCCAGTCGTCGCCGATGACTGCCACGTTGGCACCCTCACCCTCCTTCGGAGCGGATGATACCGCCGCCGTCCTCGCGCCGTCACCGCCCCATGCTGAATGTCCCCCCGTGCCGGGCCTCTGCGCCCTCAGCGCGCGCCACCGGCCCGAGTTCTTGCCCGCGCGCACTGACGAACATCGCGGGTCGAAGCAGGTGAACAGGTAGAGCGTTCGGTCGGGCGCATCGGGCTGGTCGGGCTCGGCTCCGAGCGGCGCGTGCGCCTGGACCACGAGCGCCATCGTCGCCGAGCACGTGGGGCACCGCGTGAGATCCTCGGGGGGAGCGGTGGGGACGGCGGTGGGCGTGGCATCGTCGCGACCCGCGTCGGCACCTTCGACTGCCGCCGCCACCGCCGCCGCCGACACCGACGGGGGCCAGTCGGGTGCGCCGCCCACCTTGGTGGTGTAGTGGTCCAGCCTCTCCCCGGCGCCCACCATACGGCCGGGGAAGCCGAGGAGCACGGGTGCCTCCTTCTTCATGGCGTCCCTATACCTCTGCGGGGCCAAGTGCGGTGAGGTGTGCTCGTGCGAACATTTTACATGTAAAAACGGGAGGCGCGGCGGAGTTCTCACCGACAAATGTGGGATGTGCCAAAACGGGGAATTGACCAGACCGGTGCGCGCCGAGCCGGCGCTGACTGATCGCCAAAGGGTGTGGGCTCGGGGACGATCTTTCCAGGTGCGTCGAGCCACATATCGCTCGCGCGCGTCACCTCACTCGCGCCCATCGTCCAAGAACCCTGTGGCTCCCGTGGCGAATTGTCCAGAATCGAATTGCGGGCTGATTGTTACCCTCGCTCCTGCGCGTTTCTCACCGAGCTCCCCTCCACCGCACCTCGTTCGTCCGTCTCAGGATGGCGTCCATCCAGGTGGCGATGCGCTGCCGGCCCTTCGTGGGCCCCGGTGATCTGGGCGTCGAGCTCCGCCAGACCGGCGACGGACCCGCGGGCGGCGAGGTCAACATCCTCAACTCCAACTACACCAAAACGCGGTACGGCTTCGCGTACGCGTGGTGGAGCGCGCACAACCACTCCAAGTACGCTGAGAAGGACAAACACATCGCGTCGGACATGAAGTTCATCACCCAGGACCTCGCCTACGAAGCCTGCGGGCTGAAGATCAAGAAGGACCTGCTGAGCGGCAGCGCGGTGGTCATGTTCGCGTACGGACTCTCGGGATCGGGCAAGACGTTCACCGTGTTCGGCCCCGACGCGGCGGACTCCCCGGATGCGTGGTTCAAGCACGCGGAGCCCAACGACATGTGGGGCATATTGCCCAGGCTCGCGTACAGCATCTTCAACGAGAAGACGGACGAGTGGAAGATCACCGTGAAGTACTTCCAGAACGTGGTGGACACGGTTCGGGATCTCACGTCGCCGTCGGCGTCGGAGCAGCAGTACAAGGCGGGCATGCGGAAGGACCAGGACGGGTTCATGGACATAAACTGGTGCGGCAAGGTGGTGGTGAACACCTGGGACGAACTGCGGACGATGTTTCAGCAGTGCAACGCGCGCAAGGCTATCTCACCGACGCAGTTTAACCACCAGAGCACCAGAGGGCACTGCGTGATGACGCTGGAGGTTGAAAAGCCGGATGCGGATGCGCCGGCGATGAAGCAGCGCGGTCGGCTGTACGTGTGCGACCTGGCGGGCACCGAGCCCGCGGGTGATATATTCTACGCCGAGTACAAGAAGGTTCCCCAGGACGACGGGAGTGTGGAGTACCAGCTCATCGGGCCGCACAGTAACCAGGCCAAGACCAAGGAGCTGCAGGACCAGGGCAAGAAGATCAACCTCTCCCTCTCGGAGATGGCGCAGTTCTTCATGAAGATGGCGGCGGCGTTCAAGAAAGGGGAGCTCAAGGCTGGCGGGTCCATTCCGGGCTGTAACTCGTACTTCCTCTGCAAGTACCTGAAGGACACCATGATGCAGGCCAAGACGTACCTCTTCTGCGCCATCCGCCCCGAGGTCAAGTTTCACCAGTACACCTACGCCACCCTCGGATTCGCGAACAACGCCTCGGTGATCAAGCTGGACCCGAAGAAGGCCACCGCCGCGGCGTCCGAGCTGGAGCGCAAGCTGATGAAAGAGCTCGACGAGATGCGCGAGCTCGTCGCCACGCTCAGGGCGCAACTCGCGGAGGGTGGAGGGGGAGGCGGCGACGCCAAGGAGACAGCCGCCGCCGTCGAGCAGGTTGCCACGCTGCAGCGGCAGGTCACCGTCAAGATCCAGGAGATACAGCAGGAGGCGGACCCGTCCGCGGCGGCGGCGACGGATGCGTACGAGAAGCAGAAGGCGCACCTGCAGGCTCGCGGCATCACGCTCTCGTCCGAGGTTGAGGATCTCGGATCGTTGAACACGCCGTACCTCATCAACCTGGACGAGGATCCGTTCAGGAGCGGTCGCATGCTCTGCATCCTGGAGAAGACCCCGACGAGTTTCGGGCGCGAGAAGAACGACGTGCGGCCGCAGTCCATGTCCATGGTGGCGGACCACTGCTTCTTCGACGGTAGCGGCGTGACGCGGAGTATCAAGGGTGGCAAAGGCGCGGCGTACGTAAACGGCGCCGTCGTCAAGTCGGGTAAGACCCAGGAGCTCAAGGATGGCGACAGGGTCATCATCGGCGCCGAGCTGTACGTGTTTCGTACCCCCGGGTCCACCGCGGAGATTGACGAGGACGCGGCGTTCGAGGAGTACCGACTGGCGCTCCTGTCAAACTCAGAGTACAAGGGCCAGTTCAAGCAGGCGGCTTCGGGGCTGCGGGTGGGGGGAAAGAGCATGACGATTGATAAAAAATCCGCCGAGCAGCTCGAGCAGGAGATGATGGCGCTCTACCCCAAGGCTGCCGAGGTTGAGAACCTGTGCACCATGCTGGACAGGGAGTACATCGACACCAGCGTCGTGCTCCAGTCCACCAAGGTGACCAGCGCCAGCAAAGAGGACGCCAAGGTTGTCGTCAAGGTTGTCAACAGAAACTCAAACCCGGTGGAGACAATCTACCTCCCCGCGTTTGAGTTTAACCGCGCGTACAAGATCCTCAGCGACGAACTGTACCACCTACGGGACGCCATCGGGGCGGAGGAACAGTACGTCGTCCCATTCCAGCACGACCCGCTCATGCTGCTCTTCGACTCCACCTTCCACGTGGGCACGGCGGTTATGTTTCCAGAGTACCTCGTGTACAATTTGGAAACGGACGACTCGGAGCGTCTGTGCGAGGTGTTCCCGGCGGCGGCGTCGGGGGCGCAGAACATGGACGCGGGTAAGCTGGACGTGGTGTGGGTGCCCTTGCCCGGTCCGGAGGGTGCCGGCGGGCAGGTGGCTGACATCGTCGACGAGACGGATCTTTTGGGCAAGCCGTGGACGTACCGGTGTACGATTAAGCAGGCGCTTCAGCTGCCGATGATCTGCGACTTGTGCTACTGCGAGTACGAGTTCTTCGACGGGTACGGGTACAACACGCACGCGACGGAGACGGTGGACTTCAGCTCGAGGCCCACCAGGTCGCCGGTGCTGGACTACGAGTACGAGCACCACGTGGAGTGCGTCACGGAGGAGTTTCTGGCGTGGCTCAAGAAGCCGCTCGAGATTAAGATTTTCATCTCGCTCGACGTCAAGCGGCCGGCGCAGCTCGCGGGTACCGACAACCAGAAGGTCGTGGACCTCATCCGCGCCGATATGAAACTCCCGGCGCAGCGGGTCAAGGCTGACGTGGGCGCGGCCGACGCGTTGGCCGAGGCGATGGAGCGGATACAGTCGCTCACGGATAAGGTTGACTGGCTGATGAACGAAAACGAAAAGGTCAAAAAGGTGAACAAGCAGCTGGTGATGCAGCGGCGGGTGGCGCTCTCGGTGGCGATGGAGGCATCGAAAAAGTCGTTCCCNGACACCGGCATGGAGGCGGCCAAGGCGGAGAAGGCCGGTAAGCCGCCTCCGAAGCCGTCGGCGAGGGAGGCGGCGCCCGCGAAGAAAAAAGGGGGGAGCTCGGCTTGCGTCGTGTCTTAGTACTCAACGCTTGTCAAATAACCAAATAGATATCCCCAGTAGTCAAGGCTAATTCGTGTACATCCATCCCGCGGCGCGAGCCCGTTCATCACTCACTCACTCGCGCTTCTCCTTGGTGTAGGAGAGCACCTGGTCGAACAGGTCGGCGGCGTCGTCGAAGAGGTCGGCGGCTACATCCGCTTTGGACCTTCGGCTTTTGCGCTGTTTGGCGGCATCCGTCGGACCTCTGGCCTTGCGCTCGGTGCGCACGCGACGGGCGCCCGCGTTCGTGACATCGCCCAGGGCCGGGCGAGCCGCCGCGGTCTCGAGGCTCTTGCGTCTCCGTGGCCTGGTCACGCCTCCCGCGACGTCCGGTTCGTTCTTGGCTGGCATCGCCTTCGCCGGAAGCTCCGTGTGAGAGTTGCTAATCGCCCCCCTAATAGCGGGCCTCTGACGTCTGTGGTGGTCCATCTTAGCGCTAACTTAGCGTCCCGCGGTGAAGATGGAGCGAACGAGGGTGAAGGCGAGGACGAACATGTCTTCGTGAATGTGGTGTCGTGTGTGTCGTGCTGGGTGAAGTGTCGGGGAGATGCGTTACTTCGTGACATTTATTTTCTTCCCCCCGAGATCGCGAGAATTGCAAGTTCGGCACCCTACTGTGGGAGCAGACGGCAGACGTCGGAGCCCCGTCCGGGCACGTGCGATGTCTCGACTGGCGGTGCGCCTGTGCGCCCGCCACGCGCCTTTCCTCGCGCGGCGGGCGTGCGCGCCGCGTCAACCCGCGTGCCACGGCGTGTCGAGGCGGACGCTGGCGGTGCGCGCCGACTCGTCGTCCGATGCGTCAAATCGCCCCAAGGTTTTGGTCATCGCGGGGCCGACGGCGGTGGGTAAGACGAGCCTCAGCCTGAGGATGGCGTCGGCGCTGAACGGGGAGATCGTCAGCGCGGACAGCGTGCAGGTCTTCGAGGGCCTGGACGTCGGCGCGTCCAAGCTCCCGGTCCACGAGCGATGCGGGATACCCCACCACCTGCTGGACGTGGCGGATCCCTCGACGGAGTTCGGCGCCGGCGAGTTTTACACGCACGCGCTGGAAGCCATCGAGTCTATCCTGTCGCGGGGCAAGACGCCCATCGTGGTGGGCGGGACGGGCATGTACCTCCGATGGCTCATATCCGGTAAACCCCCGACGCCGCCGTCCGAACCGCAGGCGGCGGCGAGGGCCAAGGAGGCGGTGCGAGCCGCGGCGGAGGGTGAGATGGACCGGTTAAAAAAAATGCAAACCGCCGGCGACGACGTCGGCAACGGATGGGCGGGTGCGGTGCGTCTGTTGGCGGACGCGGGGGACCCGGAGACCGCGAACAGGCTCGCGGAGAACGACTGGTACAGGTTGGAGCGCGCCATGGAGATTGTCCAGACCAGCGGGCGGCCCGTGGGTAGCTTCAAACCCGAGGGTGAGTCACCGTACGACTTCAAGTGCGTGGTGCTCACGTCGCCGCGGGTGCAGCTGTACAGACGCGTGGACACACGGGTGGAGCATATGGTGAGGGACGGTATGCTGGAAGAGGCGGCGATGATGCTAAGTATGGGAATCGCGCCCGGGTCCACCCCCGCGGCGAGGTCCATCGGGTACAGGCAGGCGATGGACTTTGTGGAGCGGCGGGCGGCGGCGGCGGCGAGCGGCCCGTGTCGTCCCGAGGAGCTGCTCGAGTTTGTCGAGACGACCCAGCGTGCGACGCGGGCGTTCGCCAAGCGGCAGTTCACGTGGTTCAGGGGGGAGAAACCCGGGCTGTACACGTGGTTGGACGCGAGCAAGGGCACTCGCGGTGAGCTGGACGACGCCGTGTTTGCGGTGTTTGGCGGCGACACAGCTGTGGTCGGTTCGAGCCCGTGCGTGGACGTTACGTTGGGTGAGGTGGACGACTTAGTGGCCAAGGAGCTCAAGAGGTATGCACCCACGCATACGTTGGTGAACACGCCGGAGGTGTCGCGGGAGTTGTGCGCGCGAGTGGACGAACTGGGCAGGAGATTGAGACGAGCGAGGGAGCTCGCGGCGATGCGATGACTGGAGTAGCCCCAACACTTTGATAAAAACTCGTGATCCATTTTTGGAAGCTTCCTGTCGTCCATCTCTCCGCTGGCCCAAGCTCGCCGACTCTTCATTATTCATTGGAGCCCAACTCTGGTCTTAACCGCGGGTCCGGAGAAGGGGATCCTGACGGTGGAGATGGAGTCGGGCGACGAGGAGCCGGAGGATCTGCGGCCGCAGTGCGTGGAGTGGCTCGCGGACAAGGTGCGCGCGTCGCTGGGGTGCGACGCCCCCAGCGTCCGCGCGCTCTTCGACGAAAATCCGCAAGCCATCGACGACTTCCTTCAAGGTGCGCCAACAGGCAACTTTCTCACCCAACGTTTCTATCGATCCGCCCACCGCGATGGCCCCGTCGCGCGCCCGTTTGACCCACTCGGAACGCGCGAGACTCACCCGACCACCGTACATTAAACCCCCCGCGCAGGCACGGGAAGGAGCGAGGCGCTGCTGGTGTACGTCGACGAGTCGTCACCCCCGCCGGAGTCTCCCGAGGTTGAACCGAGGGTTGATGCCCCGATCGCGGAGGAGCCGACCGACGGCGACGCGCCCGTGGAGGAAGACGCGGGTGCGACCGAGGACGGCGCGGACGTCACCGAGGGGACCGATGAGGGCGGCGAGGAGGATCAGACCGATGCAGAGGGCGGCGAGGGCGCGGGCGAGGACGCGCCCGCGCCGGAGCCCGCCGAGCCCGATGCGGAAGCGCCCGAGCCCGACGATGCGAAGGCTGACGACGCGGGTGAGGAACCAGCCGAACCCGCGGGTGAGGGCGAAGCCCCGCCCGAGGAAGGCGCCCCGCCCGAGACGCCCGAGACGCCCGAGCCGGCCATCCAGACGCCGGAGTTTGTCCTCCAGCCCCGCCGAGTGGCGCTGCGGATGTGCGAGAAGGCGCTTCCCGCCGACGCCACCGACGCGGAGTGCGTGTACTTCCTCAAGGACTCCGCGGAGCAGGCGGTGGATACCCCCGAGGCGCTGGCGATGCACGTGCAGCACGGGTCCCTGTCCGAGGGACCGAGTTTGCAGACGCTGGACCAGATGCTCGCGCAGGTGTACCTTCCCCTCCTCTCCGCCGCCGACGCATCCGCCGCGGACACCGTGATGGACGCGGACTCGTTCGCGCGGACGTTGAGGGAGCTGGAGAGCGGGACCGGTAAGTTCACCTCGCAGGTCGCCAACACCGTGCGTCAGCTCAGGGAGGATGTACACCTGGACCTGCCCGACGTGGGTCCGCTCGACGACGTCGGAGCCGCGGCGGAGGATGACGCGGCGGTGGGTAAGATCGAGGTGGCCGCCACGACGTGGTCCGCCACCCTCCAGTCCACGATGGCGGCNGAGAAGGAGAAGACGGTCATCGGGCGGGGTCCGCTCGGGGAGATTGAGTTCTGGCGCGACAGGAACGCGGCGCTGTCCTCGCTGTTTGAGCAGTTGAACACGCCGCGGGTGCGCCGCATGGTGGAGGTCATGGAGAAGTCGCCGCTGGTGGGCGCCAAGACGATCGAGGCGTTCAGGGTCCAGTTCGCGGAGCTGACCAAGATGTACATCGAGACCAAGGACAACGTCAAGTTCCTAACCACGCTGGAGAGGCACTTCAAGGCTATCTCGCACTACAGGCAGATGCCCGGCGGCGACTTACAGACGGTGCTCGACGCCTTATCCCCGATGATCAACGCGCTGCGCATGGTGTGGATCATCTCTCACCACTACTCCGACGACCAGCGCATGGGTGGACTCATGTTACGGATCGCAACCGAGATTGGCGACCGCATCATCGACGAACTGGACGTGGAGGCGCTCTTCACCAAGATGCCCACGAAGGAGGCTATGGCCAAGGTTGACATCGCCAAGAAAACCGCCGAGGCTTGGCGGTCCACGTACATGTCCATGCGCGAGAAGATCGAGCAGCAGGGCCGCGACGCGAGGTGGGAGTTCGACGCCAAAACTTTGTTTGCGCGCACCGACTACATCGCGGGGATATGCGGCGACCTGCACGGTATGCTCGGCGTCATCGAGGGTTTCAACAAGTTTCTCGGTCCCCAGCTCAAGGCTGTCACCGGCGACCCGGAGGGCATCGACGCGATGCTCGATCGCGTGCGGGGCATGACCAAGCTCGTGGTGGACGTGGACTTTGACGTGTTCGACAAGAAGACCTTCTCCGACTGGGCCGACGTTGATTCCGACTTTGAGTCCGAGAAGGAGGCCATCGAGCGAAGCACCAAGGAGCTCATCGACGAGAGCTTCAAGAAACTCAGTAACGCGGAGGGTGCCTTTGACCTCATGCAGAANTTCAAGGCGATGGAGAGCGAGGGTGCGATCGGCCGTGCGATCGAGGGCAAGATGACGGACATCCTCGAGCAGTTCACCAAGGAGATTGTCAACATGCGGCAGCTGTTTGACAAGGACTACAAGGCTCCCCTCGTGTACCGCGGCCAGCCCCCGGTGGCGGGAGCCATCGCGTGGAGCCGCAGCCTTTTCAGCAAGATTCGCAAGACGATGAACAAGTTCCAGAGGGACGCCGAGCGGGAGATGCGAACCGAACCCGCCGCCGCGGTGGCCACCCGCAAGTACACAGATTTCGCCAAGGTTGTGATGAAGTACGAGAAGAAGCTGTACGGGGACTGGGTGGAGATTGCGGATCGGACCGCGCTGCGACACCTCAAGGATCCCATCCTGATCGTCGACGATGAGACTGGGCGGATGAAGTGCAACTTCAGCCTGCCCCTGCACGCGATCATCAAGGAGAGCGATTACCTGAGCGAGATGAACTTTGAGATTCCCGAGGTGGCCATGAAGACCATGCTCGCGGAGGACCACTTCATCGACCTGAAGCGCGCGATCCAGGGCATGCTCGAGCTCTACCACGAGGCCGTGGACCTCACCGACGTCGAGAAGAGCCTCTACAGCGTGAAACTCGACGAGCTGAGGACCATTCTCCAGCCCGGGTTCCACCCCTTGAACTGGAACTCCCTCGGAATCTTCGAGTACTGCGAACGGTGCACCAACGCCATCAACGAGTTCACAACCTTGGTCAACCAGGTCAACAAGAGCTCGGGGATCATCGAGGACATCATCAAGGAGATCTCCACCACCGAGGTCATCGTGGAACCCCCGCACGGCGAGGAGCTGCTCGACATGCAGGAGATGTGCGAGTTCATCGAGAAGGGCCGACGAGAAATCGTCGACAGGCTGGTGGGCAAGTACCGCAGCATCGGGCCACTCCTGGGCAAGGTTGAGGAGGCTGTCGCGGGTACCAACACGGGCAGCTCGCCCCAGCTCCGCGACTACTACGCGCACTGGGAGAAGGAGGTGCTCGAAGCCTTGAACGCGATGGTGCTGGCCTCGCTCGAAGGTTGGGTCCGGCTGATTATTCACAGGGACCCGGCCAACGCGGAGGCGCTCGGATACGTCGACGGGTACAAGAACAGCAGCAAACTTTCCTTACTCAAGATGAACGTCTACCTCAACACTCCNGAGCTGGGCGTGCAGCCGCCCATCAAGGAGGCGCGCCTCATGATGACCACGGTGAACAATAACATCCTGGAGTCCATCGCGCCGTTTGTGCGGTGGCTCGAGAACTCGTGCGTCGAGTCCCCGCCGATGCCCAACCCCGAGGACGAGGACGAGCCCATCATCTTTAACTTCCTTCCGGAGGTTTCCAAGAACGAGGAGATCANCACGACGATGGGTCACATCGAGGACGCCGTCAGGGATACGATCGATTCGGTCGCCGCGTTCGTGGACGGCTGGAACGATCAGAGGCACGCCGTGGGCGGATGGGACTCTTCCCTGTGGAAGACGGACAAGGAGGTCTTCGTCGAGAAGATGCTCGATCGCAAACCCACCGTCGAGGAGTTCGAGGAAACGTTCAGGGTATACACCGCCCTCGCCGAAGAGATCGGGGCGTACGCCGGGGACAGGACGATCCANTTCGTCAAGGTTGTGTCCGTGTCCTTGGGCGAGTCGCTGAAGCGGGAGTGCGNCGACTGGATCAAGGTTATCGGTCGGGAGATGGACCGAGTGGACTCGGAGAGGGTGGCGCGGATATCCACCGACCTCGCCGATAAGAACACCGGGATCCACATAGAGTGCAACACCCTGGACGACCTCAAGAGCGTGCTGAAGATCATCGCGTGGGTGCGCAACGGCGACATGGAGATGGAGCTCGAGTACACGGACGTCGAGGAGAGATTCCAAACTCGGCGAATTTACAACGTCGGCATGAACGAGGATGTGTTCAACGCCGCCTTCGCCATACGGGGCACGTGGGCGGCGCTGCAGGCGGAGTGTGAGAAGGTGGACGACACCCTGGCTGACCGCAAGGTTCACTTCACGGAGGTGACCGTCAAGCAGGTTGAGAAGTTCACCGAGGCGGTGAAGGAGTTTCAGCGNCGGCTTGCGGCGGAGGGGCCGGGTATCCCCGACGTGGTCCTGGACGAGGGGCTCGTGTCACTGGACCGGTTCATCGAGGAGTTCGACGACAAGACCGCGATGAAGGACGAGCTCACCGTGGCTGAGAAGCTGTTCAACCTGCCGGTCACTTCCTACCCCGAGCTCGACGAGGTTTCGAACGAGCTCGACGTGCAGAAGAAGATTTACGCGGTTTACAGCGCGCACCTCGAGACGATCAAGCAGCTGGGCGAGTCTCTGTTTGCCGAGTTGGACATGAAGAAACTCTTCGCCTTCACGGACGACTTCAAGGGCCGCATCAAGGAGATGTCGACGGTCAAGGAACTCGCCGGCGCCCCCGTGTTCGCCAAGGTTGCCGAGACCATCGAGGGTTTCAAGGATTCGCTTCCGCTCATCGAGAACCTCAAGTCCGACGCCCTGCGGGACAGGCACTGGAAGAGCCTCATCGCCGTCACCGGGCAGGACCCGGACTTCAACACCAACCCCGCCACGTTCAAACTCGCGGATCTGTTCGGCATGGAGCTTCACAAGTTCCGGGACGACGTGCTGCAGCTGTGCGTCGCGGCGGAGAAGGAGCTCAAGATTGAAGCCGACGTCGCCGAGCTCTCGGGGGTTTGGAGGGATCAGAAGTTTGAGCTGATGCGGTACGTCAAGGGTGACGTGGACAAGGGCAACGTGTTGAAGACCGTGGACGAGATCACGCTGGTGATCGAGGACATGGCCCTGACCTTGCAGTCCATGCTCGGGTCAAGGTTCGTCAAGCCGTTCCTGCAGGATGTCCAGTCGTGGGAGAAGAAGCTGTCGCTCATCGCCGAGGTGATCGAGATTTGGATGGAGGTGCAGCGCAAGTGGATGTACCTCGAGTCGATCTTCATCGGAAGCGAGGACATTCGCGAGCAGCTCCCGGAGGAAGCCAAACGTTTCGACAGGATCGACAGGGACTTCAAGGAGATCATGGAGGACACGAGCAAGAACACCAACATCCTGGAGTGCTGCTCGGTCAAGGGCCGGCTGGAGAAGCTCCAAGACATTTTCGAGCTTTTGGAGCGGTGCCAGAAGTCGCTCTCCGACTACCTCGACGTCAAGAGAAACGCGTTCCCGCGCTTCTTCTACATCTCCGACGACGAGCTCCTCTCCATCCTCGGCACATCGGACCCGACGTCCGTCCAGGAGCACATGCTCAAGCTTTACGATAACTGCGCCGAACTCAAGTTTGGCCGCGGGAACAAAACCGTGGTCGGGATGGTCTCCGCGGAGGGTGAATCCTACGACTTCAAGTCCCCGTGTAAGGCTGAGGGTGCCGTCGAGGAGTGGATGGACGGCGTGCAGAAGGAGATGCTTCGATCGCTCCGCCTCATCGCCAAGGAGGGTGTCTTCTACTACGCCAAAAAGCGGAGAGACCAGTGGATCAAGGATGAGCTGGGCATGATCACCCTCGCCGGGTCACAGATTTGGTGGACCTGGGAGGTTGAGGACGTCTTCCAGCGCGTGCGCAAGGGGGACAAGATGGCCATGAAGAATTTCGCAAACAAGCTCAGCGGCCAGCTGGTGGACCTCACTGACATGGTGCGCGGTGACCTGACCAACAACGACCGCAAGAAGGTGAACTGCCTCATCATCATCGACGTGCACGCGCGAGACATCATCGACAACTTTGTGCGCGACTCGGTTCTCGACGCGAGGGAGTTTGCCTGGGAGTCCCAGCTGAGGTTCAGTTGGGACAGGCACGAGGACGACATCGTCATCAACCAGTGCACGGGCAGATTCAACTTTGGCTACGAGTACATGGGCCTCAACGGCAGGCTCGTCATCACCGGTCTCACCGACAGGTGCTACATGACGATCACCACCGCGCTCACCTACATGCTCGGAGCCGCCCCCGCGGGACCCGCGGGTACGGGCAAGACGGAGACCACCAAGGATCTCGCCAAGTCCATGGCCCTGCTCTGCGTGGTGTTCAACTGCGGCGAGGGTCTGGACTACAAGGCGATGGGTATGATCTTCAGCGGCCTGGTGCAGACCGGCGCGTGGGGTTGCTTCGACGAGTTCAACCGCATCACCTTGGAGGTGCTCTCCGTGGTTTCGTCTCAGGTGAAATCCATCCAGGAGGCTTTGAAGAACAAGCTCACCGAGTTTTTGTTCGAGGGCAAGGAAATGAAGCTGGTGGCCACGACGGGTAACTTCATCACCATGAACCCCGGCTACGCGGGTCGCTCCGAGCTCCCCGACAACCTCAAGGCGCTCTTCCGTCCCATCGCGATGATCGTCCCCGACCTGCAGCAGATTTGCGAAATCATGCTCTTCTCCGAGGGTTTCAACACCGCCAGGGTGCTGGCCAAGAAGATGACGGTGCTCTACAAGCTCGCCAAAGAGCAGCTCTCCAAGCAGTTCCACTACGACTTCGGCCTTCGTGCGCTCAAGTCCGTGCTCGTCATGGCGGGTGCACTGAAGCGCGGCTCCCCTGACCTCGACGAGGGTATCGTGCTGATGCGCGCGCTCCGCGACATGAACCTGCCCAAGTTTGTCTTTGACGACGTTCCCTTGTTCATGGGGCTCATCTCCGACCTTTTCCCCGGGCTCGACTGCCCTAGGGTGAGATACCCGGAGCTCAACGACATCATCGAGGGTGACCTGGAGGAGAACGGGTACAAGGTGATGGTGAACACGTCGGAGCAGGTTGACAAGGTTGTGCAGCTGTACGAGACCATGCTGACGCGTCACACCACGATGGTGGTTGGTAACACCGGCGGCGGTAAGTCCGTCATCATCAACACCCTCGCCAGGTCGCAGACCAAGATGGGGCGGCACACCAAGATCCACGTCGTCAACCCCAAGGCGCAGTCCGTGGCTGAGCTCTACGGAGAGATGGACCCGGAGACCCGAGACTGGACCGACGGCGTCCTCTCCAACCACTTTCGAACCCTGTGCAAGCCGCTGCCGCCGGGACGCGACGAGGTTCGGTGGATCGTGTTCGACGGAGACGTCGACGCGGTGTGGGTGGAGAACATGAACTCGGTGATGGACGATAACAAGCTCCTCACCCTGCCCAACGGCGAACGCATCCGACTCGTGGACCACTGNAAGTTACTCTTCGAGGTTGCCGACCTGCAGTACGCTTCCCCGGCGACGATTTCGCGGTGCGGCATGGTGTACGTCGACCCGAAGAACCTCGAGTACGAGCCGTTCATGTGGAAGTGGTGCAACTCCCGGCCCGAGGCGCAGGCTAAGGTGTTACGCGTGCTCTTCGACAAGTACATGAAGAAGTGCATCGATTACTGCCTTGAGGGTGTGGACGGCGAGGTGATGGAGAAGCCCCTCGCGCTGACCGTTCCGCAGACCAACCTCAACCTCGTCACCCAGTGCTGTAACATGCTGGATTGCCTGTTGACCGAAGAGNTGAGCGCGGAGATTGACGACAACTCCCTCGAGGCGGTCTTCATCTTCTGCCTCGTCTGGTCCGTGGGCGCGGCGGTGATTCAGAAGCCCGGGGTACAGGACCGCGACAGGTTTGACAACTTTGTCAAGCGAACCGCCGAGTTTATGACCTACGAGGGTGAGGGCCTCACCGACACGCAGCTCCCCAAGGATTCCCTGTACGAGTACTGCTTCGATCTGAAGCGCTCCAAGTGGTACACGTGGAAGAGCATGGTCACCGCGCTGGAGGTCAAGGATGACGCCAAGTTTGCGACGATCCTCGTTCCCACCGTGGACACTGTTCGGTCCGCCTGGCTCCTCGATACCTTCTCCGCGGCGGGTAAACCGGTGCTGTTCGTGGGTGACTCTGGCACCGCCAAGACGGTCACCATCAACAAGTACCTCGGCGGCCTCGACCCGGAGAAGAACGTGGTGCTAAACATGAACTTCTCATCGCGCACCACGTCGATGGACGTCCAGAGCGTGCTCGAGGGGTCGGTGGAGAAGCGCACCAAGGATACGTTTGGACCCGCGATGGGCAAGCGAATGCTCCTGTACTTTGACGACCTCAACATGCCGAAGGTTGACCTGTACGGCACCCAGCAGCCCATCGCGCTGCTCAAGACCCTCATCGAGCGCAGCGGCGTGTACGACCGCGGCAAGGAGCTCAACTGGAAGAAGATGAAGGACCTCTTCTACGTCGCGGCGATGGGCCCGCCGGGTGGCGCCAGGAACCCGGTTGACCCCAGGTTCATCTCGCTGTTCAGCACGTTTGAGATTCAGTTCCCGAGCGAGAACAACCTCCGCACGATCTACGCGTCCATACTCAAGTCGCACGTCGTGAAGCTCAGCGATGAGATCCAGAACGCGGCAGAGAACCTCACTGACGTCACCCTGCAGCTGTACAACTTCATCCTGGACAAGCTGCCGCCGACGCCGTCCCGGTTCCACTACATCTTCAACCTCCGCGATTTGAGCCGAATCTACGAGGGTCTCCTGTGCGCCACCGACGACAAGTTCAAGGGCGCCGGGGACTTCCTCAGGCTGTGGCGCAACGAGGCGCTCCGCATCTTCCACGACAGGCTCATCTCCGACGAGGATAAGAAGATCGTGGTGACCAAGATGCACGAGCTGGTGTCGACCGAGTTTGAGAAGCACCAGGAGGTTATTCTGCAGGATCCGATTCTATTTGGCGACTACCAGTCCGCGCACAAGGAGCTCACGCCGGAGGAGGAGGGCGGACCCGAGGCTGGCGTCCTTCGTCTGTACGAGGACGTGGGCACGTACGGCGACATCAAACCCTGGTTCGAGAAGATCTTGGGCTACTACAACCAGCTGCACAAGAAGATGAACCTCGTCTTTTTCGAGGATGCGCTCGAGCACCTCACCCGGATCCACCGAATCATCCGACTGGACCAGGGCAACGCGCTCCTGGTGGGCGTCGGCGGATCGGGTAAGCAGTCGCTGTCCAAGCTCGCGGCGTACACCGCCGGCTGTGGGGTGTTCGAGATCACGTTGACACGCGGCTACGACGAGTCCATGTTCCGGGAGGATCTGAAGACGCTGTACACNGAAATCGGNGTCAACGATAGAAAGATGGTTTTCCTCTTCACCGACGCGCACGTCGCCGACGAGGGTTTCCTCGAGCTCATCAACAACATGCTCACCTCGGGTATGGTCCCCGGTCTCTACGCGGACGACGAGAAGGAGGGCATCGCCGGCGGCGTGAGGGACGACTGCGCCAAGGCTGGCCTGGGCGAGACGAAGGAGGCGTGCTGGAGGTACTACGTGGACAGGTGCAGGAACAACCTCCACATCGTGCTGGCCATGTCCCCGGTGGGCGATACCCTTCGCACGCGATGCAGGAACTTCCCAGGGATGGTGAACAACACCGTCATCGATTGGTTCACCCCTTGGCCCGAGGATGCGCTCAGGTCCGTCTCCGAGGTGTTCCTCAGGGACCTCGACATGCCGGATGAGTTCAGGGAGACCATCACGGAGCACATGGTGTTGACGCACCAGTCGGTGAGGGACTACAGCGTCAAGTTTTACGACCAGCTCCGCCGGCATAACTACGTGACGCCCAAGAACTACCTCGACTTCATCGCCAACTACCAGAAGAGCCTCACCACGCAGCGTAAGCTCAACACCGACTACACCAACCGCCTCGACGGGGGTCTGCAAAAGCTCATGATGGCTGCCGAGGATGTCGCGCAGATGCAAATCGAGCTCGCCGACCAGAAAATTGTGGTTGAGGCCAAGACGGTGGAGGTGCAGGAGCTCCTCGAGGTGATCACCAAGAACACCGCCGAGGTTGAGGAGAAGCAGACGGCGGCCGCGACGAAGGAGGCGCAGCTCGCCGAGGACAGCGTGCGCATCGCCAAGGAGAAGGAGGAGGCTGAGGCTGATTTGGCGGCGGCTATCCCCGCGCTCGAGGAGGCGGCGGAGGCGCTGAAGAACATCAACAAGGACGACATCACGAACCTCAAGTCCTACGCCAATCCCGCCGAGGTCATCGTGAAGGTGTTGGAGTGCGTGCAGATCCTGAAGGCGGTTCCCGAGGAGGAGATCGGCTGGAAGGGTGCGCAGGCCATGATGACGGACTTCAACTTTATCAAATCCCTGAAGGAGTTTGAGAAGGACGGCATCACCAAGGACCAGATCAAGACCATCAAGGGGTACATGAAGGACAAGAAGTTCACCCTGGCGGAGATCAAATCCGTGTCCAAGCCCGCCGCGGGCATGTTCAAGTGGGTGCTGGCGATGATGAACTACTACAAGATCGCCTCCGGTGTCAAGCCCAAGCGCCTCAAGGTGGCCAAGGGTGTCAANGCTCTCAAAAAGGCTGAGACGGAGCTCGTCGAGATCAAAGCCACGGTTGAGGCTCTCAACGCNGAACTCGCCGAGCTGAGCAAGACGTTCGAGGCATCCACCGCGGAGCAGAAGCGGCTCAAGGACGAGGCTGAGCTCATGCAGCGACGCCTCGAGGCTGCGGAGAAGCTCATCGCGGGCCTGGCCAGCGAACGAGTGCGATGGACCGAGGATCTCAAGCAGCTCGCCATCGTCCGCGAGAAGCTCCTCGGAGATTGCCTGCTCACCTCGTCGTTCCTGTCCTACACCGGTGCGTTCACGTTCGACTTCCGAAAGGAGATGACCTACCAGCTGTGGTGCGACGACATCGCCGGCCGCAATGTCCCCATGACCACCCCGTTCAAGCTCGAGACGCTGCTCACGAGCGACGTGGAGACTGGCCAGTGGGCGTCCGACGGGCTCCCCTCTGACGAGCTCTCGGTGCAGAACGGTATCCTCACCACCCGCGCCTCCCGCTTCCCGCTGTGCATCGATCCCCAGATGCAGGCGGTGACGTGGATCAAGAAGCGCGAGGGCCAGAAGCTCGAAGGCAAGATGAAGACCTTCAACGACGCCGACTTTTTGAAGCAGCTCGAGCTCGCCGTGCAGTACGGCCTTCCGTTTTTGTTTGAGAATCTCGACGAGTACATCGACCCGGTGATCGACCCGGTGCTGGAGAAGAACATCATCGTGAACCCGATGACGGGCGCCAAGACGATCAAGCTCGGGGATAAGGAGGTTGACTGGGACGATAACTTCCAGCTGTACCTGTGCACCAAGCTGCCCAACCCCCACTACGGCCCCGACATCTCCGGCAAGACGATGATCATCAACTACTCCGTCACCGAGCAGGGTCTGCAGGAGCAGCTGCTCAACGTCACCGTGCGACACGAGCGACCGGACCTGGAGGAGCAGCGCGAAGAGCTCGTCAAGGACATGGCCGACAGCTCGATGATGCTCAAGCAGCTCGAGGACACCTTGCTAAAGGAGCTGAGCTCCGCCGAGGGCAACATCCTCGACAACCAGGAGCTGATCAAGACGCTGGAGAACACCAAGACCAAGGCGAAGAACATCGCCGAGAACCTCCAGAAGGCGCAGGTCACCGCGAAGGAGATCGAGACCACCCGCGTCAAGTACGCACCCGTCGCCAAGCGGGGGTCCATCCTCTTCTTCGTCATGTCCGCGCTGTCAGTGATCAACACCATGTACGAGAACTCTCTCAACATGTACCTCGAGGTTTTCAACGGGACGCTGCAGACTTCGAAGAAGGACGCCAACCTGGAGGGCCGTCTCAGGAACATCGTCAACGCGCTCACATACGACGTGTACAACTTCACCTGCCTCGGCCTGTTCGAGAAACACAAGCTCATGCTCTCGTTCCAGATGACGATCAAGCTTGAGGAGGGCGAGGACAGGCTGAACCGCCAGCAGCTCGACTTTTTCCTCAAGGGCAACCTCAGCCTGGAAAAATCCAAGCGCGCCAAGCCGTTCGACTGGTACCCGGACCAGGGATGGGAGGACCTCATGCGCCTCACCGCCCTCGGCGACCCGGAGCCGGAACCTGAGCCGGAGCCGGAGCCCGAGCCCGAGGCTGCCGAGTCGGCTTCCGATGCGGGATCCAAGGCTGGCTCCAAGGCTGGCTCCAAGGTTGGTTCCGACGCGGGGTCAGAGGCGGGAGACGCCGCCGAGGCTGAGGGCGGAGCCGAGGCTGCACCCGAGCCCGAGCCCGAGGCTGCACCCACCCGAGCCCGAGCCCGAGGCTGCACTCGAGCCCGAGCCCGAGGTCGAGCCCGTCGCCGCGCCGTCCGCGCCCGCTTCCCAGGCTGGCGACGCGGCGGAAGGCGAGGAGGAACCCCATCCGTTTACCACAATCGCGGATCACATCGAACAAAACGAGGAGGAGTGGCGCGCGTGGTACGACCTGGACGCCCCGGAGCAGGCTCCCTTCCCCGGCGGTTACTCGGAGTCGCTCGACGTGTTCGAACAGATGCTGCTGCTTCGCTGCATCCGCGTGGACCGCGTCACGGTGGCCATCACCAAGTACGTCATCGAGGTCATGGGGGAGAAGTACGTCCAGCCCCCTATTCTCAACTACGAGAAGATTTACTCCATGTCGAGCGCCATGACGCCGGTGGTGTTCGTGCTGTCACCGGGCGCGGACCCGGCGTTCGACGTGTTCCGTCTGGGCGAGTCCATGGGTTACAAACCGGGCGCCAAGCTCAAGTACATGGCGCTGGGCCAGGGTATGGGTCCGAAGGCTGCGGAGATGCTGGAGACGGGCTCCATGCGCGGCTTGTGGTGCATGCTCCAGAATTGCCACCTCCTACCCAGTTGGCTCAAGACCCTGGAGAAGATCCTGGAGCAGATCACCAAGCCCCACAAGGACTTCAGGCTCTGGCTCACCACCGCGCCCACCGACAGGTTCCCCCTGGGTATCCTCCAGCGCTCCCTCAAGGTTGTCACCGAGCCCCCCAACGGTCTCAAGCTCAACCTGCGGGCGTCGTACGCCAAGATATCCGAGGACGAGCTCGCCGAGTGCCCGCACGCGGGGTTCAGGCCCCTCACCTACGTGCTGGCGTTCTTCCACGCCGTGGTCCAGGAGCGTCGCAAGTACGGCAAACTGGGCTGGAACGTGGCGTACGACTTCAACGAGACGGACTTTAGGATCTCACAGCAGCTGGTCAAGACGTACCTGACGAAGGCGTTTGACAACGACGACGATCAGCTCCCGTGGGGGACGCTCCGGTACCTCATCGGCGAGGCCATGTACGGCGGACGCGTCTCGGACTCGTTCGACCGACGCATCCTCACCACCTACCTCGACGAGTACCTCGGCGATTTCCTCTTCGACACCTTCCAACCGTTCCACTTTTTCCAGAACGAGGAGGTTGACTACATGGTGCCCGCGCAGGGCAGCAGGGACGCCTACGCCAAGATGATCAACACCCTGCCCCTGTACCAGACGCCCGAGGTGTTTGGTCTGCACGCCAACGCGGACATCGCGTACTACACCGGCGCGACCAAGGAGCTGTGGGTGAACCTCATCGACCTGCAGCCCAGGTCCGCGGGCGGCGGCGGGGGTATGAGCCGCGAGGATTACATCGGCGTCGTCGCCAAGGATGTCCTCGACAAGATCCCCGAGCTGTTTGACATGCCGGTGATCAAGAAGCAGCTCGGTATCCCGACCCCGGTCCAGGTGGTGCTGCTGCAGGAGCTCGACCGGTTCAACATCCTGGCCAAGACGATGAAGACGACGCTCAAGCAGCTGCAGAAGGCGCTCGTCGGCGAGATTGGCATGTCCAACGAGCTCGACGCGCTGGCCACCGCGCTCTTCAACGGCCTTCTGCCCGGCGTTTGGGCCAAGAAGACCGCGGCGACGGAGAAGAAGCTCGGGGCCTGGATGCTCTGGTTCGAGCGCAGGTACAAGCAGTACGTGGACTGGGTGGCACACGGCGAACCCGCGGTGATGTGGCTCTCGGGGCTGCACATCCCGGAGACGTACACCGCCGCGCTGGTGCAGGCGGCGTGCAGGGACAAGGGTTGGCCGCTCGATAAGTCCACGCTGTACACCAAGGTGACGAGGTACACGGACCCGTCGGAGATTCCCGAGAAGTTGAAGCACGGCGCGTACATCCAGGGCCTTTACCTGGAGGGCGCGAGCTGGGACTTGGAACGCAGCATGCTGAAGCGCCAGGATCCAAAGGTGCTCGTCACCGAGCTGCCCATCCTGCAGGTGATTCCCATCGAGGGAAGCAAGCTGAAGCTGCAGAATACGTTCAAGACTCCCGTCTACGTGACGCAGGCGCGNCGTAACGCGATGGGTGTCGGCCTGGTGTTCGAGGCGGACCTCGCCACGTCGGAGCACTCCAGCCACTGGGTGCTGCAGGGCGTGGCCTTGAGCCTTAACATCGACCAATAACATGATATGAAATCCAGCGCGGATGTGCGCTGGTGTGTACTCTTAGCTCTACTAGCTTAGTGATGCGCGAGGCGTGCTATTTAATGTCAACCTTGCGATCGAAACAATCTAATGCGCTACTTACTACTTGCCGCCCATCAAGACGGCCATGGCTCTGTCCATCGCCGACATCGGAGGCTTGGCCCCGTCGTCACCCGGCAGCGCGGCCCCGCCTTTCTTTTTCTTTTTCTTCTTCTTCTGGCCGTCACCATCGTGTTTGGGCGCGATGCTCTCTGAAGGAACAGCCGGCGCGGTTCCAGAGGCCGACACCTTGCGCCTCTTCTTACCCCCAGACTTTGCATCCGTCGTGGCCGTGAGGTCTGGGGGTCTCATCGCAGCCGTCAGCGCGCCCGCGTCGAGACCGAGCCCNAGCCCGACGCCGGCGGTTGAGTACGTCGGAGCCACCGCCTCGTCCTCTTTCGACTCCTCNTTCGTCTCCTCCCCCCTATCGACCCGCGCGGAGAGCCCCCGCACGTTGGTCCGCTCCACCGCCGCGCCCAGGTCCTCGCCCCCAAACGCCTGGCCCGCGTCGGTCCGATAGGTCCCCGTGTCCTTCACCCCGACTCGCGCCTCCTTCACCCCGCCCCGCGCGTTCTTCACCCCGACGGACCCGCCGAGCAGCCGCCAGTGCCAATCATCGTCGTCGATCGTCCCGGTGGATGGACCCGCCGGATCCGACGCGTGTACCGCGGGACGCACCGCGCCGGTCGCGACGCCGCGACGCACCGGGGACCACTCGCATCGCAGCGACTCCGGCATGGTCCCGTACGCGCCGTTCGCGTCCGAGCCCGGCGGCGGCAACACGCCCCCGTTGAGAAGCGGCGCCAGGACGTTGTAAGACGCCACCGCGTCGGTCATCAGCTGGTGCATCGCGGCACGTATCCGCGCNACCGCCGACGTCGCCACGAGCGCGAACGGCATGAAGTAGGTGTGAGCGAGTTGGCCCTCGAGCGACGTAGCCGCCGCGAGCACGTCGTCGTCAGCCTCCGAGGCGACCCTCGCGACGGCGCGCAGGCGATGCGCGAGGTCTTCCCAGAGCGCGCGCGGGGGTAGCTTCCAGATGGCGTGCGCGCCGGCCTTCACCGCAGGGCTCTCGAGCGCGGCGGCGCGGGCCTCGTCGGAGACCCCCGCGCGTAATCCGTCGCGCAGGGCGGCGGCGGCGGCACCGACGTCGAGGGACGCCACCGCTCGCACGTGGCGCGTCACGCCTCTCATGCGCTGGAAGTGTACCGCGCGCTTGTGCTGACTCGTACTCTTGTACATCATGCGCTCCCACAGCTGCGTCTCCCGGCGGAGCTCCTCGGCGTCGAGAGCGGCGACCATCGAGGTGGAGGCCGCCCCCGACCGCGACTGCCCCTCGGACGCATCAGCCTCATCCTCTCCTCCGCCGAGTGCGTTCAACGCCTGGCGCATTCCCTGGAGGGCCCCATCCGGCAAAGAGCGGGCCGACACCGTCTTCGGGGGAAATGGCTCCGGCGCGACCATGCTCTCCCCCTGGCGTTGTGGGGCACGGCAGACGTCCCCTCCGTCACTTAGACTAACTCGAGCGAAAAGGGCGCAGTTAAATTGCTCTCACAATCGTCGACGCAAGTGGGCGCTCGACCGAGGTCAGTCGACGATGGTCGAGAAGACAACGCCGGAGATCGTCTCCGTTGACTCGCTCCGCCCCGGCACGACGGGTCTCAACGTCGTTGTCAAGGTCCTGGACGCCAAGGAGGTCATGAACAAGAAGCGCCCGGACGGATCCTCGGTCAGGATCGTCGAGTGCACCGTCGGGGATGCGTCCGGGGTTATACTGTTCTCGGCGAAGAACAAGCAGCAGGTGGAGACGATGAAGGTGGGCAAGATGGTGCGGGTGCAGAATGGAAAGATCGACATGATACGGGGCACGATGAGGCTGACGGTGGACCAGTGGGGGCTTCTCAAGGAGGAAACCGAAGGCGATTCGGTGGAACCCGACGGGGACAACAACCTTTCGCTGGTGGAGTACGAACTCGTCGCGAGCACCGACGGCCATTAGCTGGACGGACGAGATTTAGATTTGTACAATACATCGCTACGATAGATACACTACTGCGTGAACTTTGTTCCGCGCACCGTCGTCGCCGATGGAACGTGGGGGGTACCGGAAGCGGTGCCCTCGAAAGGCCTCGCGTGCGCGTAAAACTGCTCAGCCGCGTTGACCCCTTCCTTGGATTCCGTTTCCTTCCCCGGGGTGAAGAACCCCATGACGCCCCTCGTGTCACCGCCAACCACCTCCGGCTTCATGCTCACCGCCTTCATGTGCCCGTAAGGGTACCTCTGGGACTGGTAGTTGAGCTCGCCGTTTGTGGTGTCCCTCCTCGAGGGTTCAATCGCGCCGGGGAATTGGCGGTAGTTCACGGGCTCCTGCGGCCTCCATCCGGTGTATCCGGGCACCACCCCGCGGGAGTACTGATCGACGGATGCGAGGAGCATTCGCTTCTTCTCGTCGGTTCGAGCCACCACGCCGTCGGACGCGGAGAGCGCGTCGATGTTGTGCGGCGCCTCCGCGATGAACCCAGAGTACCCCGGGACGTGTCGCGTGACGCGGGTGGTGCCGAGGCCGAGCTCGTTCGTGGATGATCTCTGCGTGATACCGGCGCCGATACCCATGTTATTGCCCCCCGCGCCTCTCGCCAAAGGGTTGGAGCCGTACGTGCCGTAGTGGGTCACCTGGGAGCTGGTCCCGTCGAACCTGGCGCTCGCAGAGGACCCGGGTTTGGCGGGGGGCTTCATGGACGGTCGAGCGTGGGTGACACCGGCAGCCTCGCGGGGATCACAGACATCGTGGCTGTACGAAGACCGCGCGATGAACCTCTTCGTCACCTGCTTGGCTCCCGCGACCTTCCGTCTGTCTCCCACCCAGTACCCGCCGTCGGTGCCGTCGGGAACCTTGAAATC
>JGI24539J26755_10000194_pt1 | contig 28397 bp, 30 predicted proteins | sample NorSeaMetagenome_2_FD_26755 | JGI IMG/M metagenome (IMG submission 26755) | reverse complement strand
TCAGTTAATGCAAATAATGTGTGGTCTTTTCCCATACCAACATTTTCACCTGGGTGATGCTTAGTTCCTCTTTGGCGAACGATAATGTTACCAGCAATTACTTGCTCTCCACCAAATTTCTTTACTCCTAGTCTTTTCGATTGCGAGTCTCTACCATTGTCCGAAGACCCAACTCCTTTCTTATGCGCCATATCTTAAAAAATTTTTTAGTTAGCAGAAATTGATTCAATTTGAATTTGAGTGAACAATTGTCTATGTCCATTCAATTTTTGGTATCCTTTTCTTCTTTTCTTTTTNAAGACCAATACCTTGTCTCCTTTAACGTGTGAAAGAACCTTTACAGTAACTTTCGCACCTTTTACAGCCGGGGCGCCAACATTAACTTTCCCATCGTTGTCTACTAAAAGAACTTTTTCGAAATCAACCGAACTTCCTTCTTCTGCAGCCAAACGATGAACAAAGATCTGTTGATCTTTCTCTACTTTGAACTGTTGCCCTGCTATCTCTACAATTGCGTACATATATACAGTATATTAATTAATACAAAAATTTGGTTGGCAAAGATATCATTTTTATTCCTAATTGCAAAACGGTAAATGCCTGTGTTTTTACCTTGTTATTAGATAATCTATCAAAGGATTTATAATTGTTATAACAAATAAGGATAGGGAGTAATATTATATTTATCTTTGTTTGAGTTGAAATTGTCGTATTTTATTCATTTTGAGCGAACTATGGATTTTTTTTTAAAAATAGAAGGTATGAGTTGTGGTCATTGTGTTTCCGCAGTTACTGATGTTTTACGAGAGGTTGAAGGGGTTGATGATGTTAATGTTTCTTTGGGAAGTGGTGAAGCTACTGTTAAAGGCTCATGTTCAAAAGAAGAATTATTAAAAGCGATTAATGAAACGCCAGTCTATAAAGCGTATTAATATGAAAAAGCTATTGTTTTTATTTTTATCAATTTTTTTAATGTCATGCGAAGTACCAGTTGAAAAGGCTTCTTTAAATATTGGAGTAGAAGGAATGTCATGTAGCCATTCTTGTGCCCCCTATATCCAAAAGAAATTATCAAAAACAACAGGTGTGCTAAATGCTGAAGTAACTTTCGAAAATAAGGAAGCTAAGGTTGTGTTTGATAAAAACAAAGTCTCTAAAGAAGAGATTATTAAAACAATTCAAACAATTGCTGACGGTCAATACAAGGTAACTAGCGTTGAAGAAGAAAAGCAGAACGATATTGAATCAACTGAACCAACCGGTGATGAGAGTTCATTAAATGAGTTTGATATTTCAAATTCNGAGGTTTCATCTTCAAGTTACCAGTTACCAAATATCTTTAGTTTATTAAATTCATTGTTAAATTAATTTGTCAAAAATCAATTAACAACTTTACATATATCCGTAAATTTGAGGTATGATTTTTTCTAAGCGTTTTATTCGTTTCAACTGGATAGTTTTGATACTCATTTATCTTGTAGTCATCGCAGGAAGTTTTGTGAGAATTACAGGAAGCGGAATGGGTTGTCCAGACTGGCCTAAATGTTTTGGGGCTTGGGTCCCTCCCACTAATGCAGACGAACTTCCTGAAAATTATCGAGAAGCTTACCTTGATAAAAGAACCAAGAAAGTTGAAAAGTTCACTAAGATTCTCAACGCGATTGGAATGGAAGAAACCTCGGATGTTTTGAAAAACAATCCATCGGTATATAAAGAAGAGCCTTTTAACGTTCAAAAAACATGGATTGAGTATGTTAACCGATTGTTTGGTTTTCTTGCTGGAAACGCGATGTTATTGGTTTTCTTCTGGATATTACTTGTCTACAGAAAGTCAAAATTATTGTGGGTAAGTACGATCAACCTTGTTTTAATGGCATTTCAAGCTTGGTTTGGTTCTATTGTAGTTGCAACTAACCTTGTTCCTTGGACGATTACCATACATATGTTTATGGCGCTTTTAATTATAGGTATTCAAATATATTTTACTGTAGCGGCGGCTGGAAAGCAGCTTGTTTTTCAAAAATTTAGTGTTCCAAAATGGATGCTTGCTTTGTTGTGGGTGGTTTTTGTAATTATTTTTTATCAAATGTTTCTTGGAACNCAGGTTCGAGAGGCTATTGATTTATTAATCAAAAAAGGTATTGGTAAGGAATTTTGGACCGAAGGTGTTGGTTTACCGTTTTATATACATAGAAGTTTTTCGTGGNTGGTATTGGTTCTACTCTTTATAATCTTTTGGTTCAATGAGAAAGGGCAGAGGTTNGGTGCCATTCGCTTGTCTTTCCTTGTTTTGGCCATGGAATTATTTTCTGGAGTATTGTTGGCTTACGTGGAAATGCCAGGGCTCGTTAGAACAATCCATTTGCTATTTGCTTCAGTGCTTTTCGGAGTTTTGTTTTGGTTTTTGATTCAAACTAAGGCTAAAAAATATTGAGTATTTACAACTTTAAGTTCTGATTTATAATATATAATTCTGTGTATTGTATAAATTGTATTGCATTACTACAACCTAATTAATTTCCTAATTGAGAAAAAAATCATTTGAATGGAAAATTTCAAATGGTTAGTTGTACTGACGATTATCGAAATATTATCAGGGGCAATAATGAGGTTAGAAATGCCAAAATCTGCACAACCTTTACATGCTATTTTAAGTTCAACGAAACTTATACTTTTTTAGAGGAAAGAACTAAGCTTTCTTTTTCATAACATAGGTAACCGAACTGCACTTCTCTGGATTGAATTTTCCTTTGAGTGCAAATTTAATTCCTTTAAAAAGCCCCGGTAGCTTTTTTCCTGAACTGTATTGTTCGCTCAGCATCGAAACATAAACTGCATCAAAAGGCATTGGCTTCAAATTAACCAATTCGAAATGATTCTCCTCCATTAACTTTTTCATCGTTGATGGGTTAAAGTGCCAAAGATGTATTGGAATATCCCAAGCTGCCCAAAACGATTTATAGTAATCGGCATCAAAAGAAGTGTGATTAGGAACGGCAACAACGAATGTTCCGTTATCAGCAAGTAAACTATGGATTTTTTTAAGGTATCCTTTTAAATCGTGTACATGCTCCAGTACATGCCACATCGTAATAGCATCAAAATATTCATCCGGTAAATTGTATAAAGTTGGCGTGTCGTGCACTTGAAAATTAAATTTTGAAGCTGCATNATTTCGTGTTTCAGAATCTTGCTCAATTCCTTGAACTTTCCAACCTGCTTGAATCATTGTGTTTGAAAAATATCCTGTACCGGTACCTATATCCAGTAATTTCCCGGTTTTCTTTCCAGTAGAATTTATAACCAACTTCTTTTTCTTTTTTAACATATAGTCTCTTACTATATGATAAACCTTAAAGAACAATCCTTTTTGGGTGTCGGAATGGGAAACGTAATTTTCACTTTGATAATAAGTGCCAATAGAAGCCGCATCAGGAATATTTTGTGTGAAATGAAAATCGCAATTCCCACATTTTACAATAGGAAAATTTTCCCCAGTATGAGAATGATCTTTTAAAATAGATACATCTATAATATCTGTTGAATCACAAACTTGGCAATTCGTATGTTTAGTTAGTCCCATTATTTATATTCCTGAATAAAATCGGTAATCAATTGGAAGCACTCATTATATTTTGAAAGCGTTAAGTTTTCGGGAGTATCATATATATCATGGTAAGCTNTAGAGCCACCAAGCGTGTATATGAANATTGATTTTACGNTTTTTTGGTCAAACCANTAATGATCACTATTTGCCGATGGACCTCTTTTTCCGACTTTAGATAAATAACCTTTTTCTTTATTGATTTTTGAAAACAAATCGTAAACGTCCTTGTGAACAGACCCATTAACCATTTTTATTCCTTCATCACCAGTACCCATAATATCTACGTTAATTTGNAAGNTGATTTTTTCAAGGGGGAAATAAGGGTTGTCTACATAATGTTTACTCCCTAATAAACCAGCNTCTTCAGCTCCAAAAGCAATGAATAAAATTGAATTCTTAGGTTTGTTTTCGGGTTTAGCGTAATGTTGAGCTAAGTTTAAAAGTAGTGCAGTTCCGCTGGCATTATCATTAGCTCCAGTAAAAACAGCGTCAGGACCGAACATACCCAAATGATCGTAGTGTGCAGAGAAGACAATAAATGAATTTGGACGTTCACTTCCTTTTACATACCCAATTACATTTTGAGTTATTTCATTCTTTTTTAATTTTGCTTCAATATCTAATTCAATTTCCTTATTACTGTATTTTAAACGATTCTTTTTAATAAAGATGATTGGGTAAGGTCGCTGAACTTGAGCCGTTCCCCAAGTGAGTTTTTTAGGTTCAACAATAATGATTCCTTTTGCTTGAAAAGGATTGTGAATCATATTGTTTAAAAACTCAAGTTGGACGGTATCTGTAATCCCCGTTTTATCTATAATTAAAAATGACTCTTTAAGGTCGGACTGAACGAACTGTCCCATTTTTTTAGGATTCCCAACGATTTTAGGGTTTAACCATTTTAATTTAAATTCTCCTTTAATAGTTGGGCAACTAGGATCTACTATGAAATCAACTCCAGCAAAAAGCAGCTTATTATCAATTAATACGTCAGTAATACCTCCAAAGGTGTTTACATTTATTTGAAACTCTTGTTTGAAATCAGAATCAAATCTTTCGAGTCCAAAATCATCAAATTTTTGAGCAATAAAATTAGCCGCTTTTAAATGACCATCTTTTATGTAACCCCTTCCTGCGTAATTATCTGATGTTAAAGTGTCAATTATATCTTTAGCCAATCCTTTGTCTTGTCCGAAGGTGAAAAGATTACTCAAGAATAATAAAGAAAGGAAAATTTGTTTCATATCTGAATTCAATAAATATCGTGCCGAATTTACGGAAATTATATAGAATGGAATGACTTATCCTGTTGTTAAAACATTATATGTTTACTTACATTTGTTATTGTGTATTCATTAGTTCAACAAATTATTCTTAATTGCAAAGAAAATACCGAGAAGGTAGCATTGAAAGGTGATGGCTTTGAGGTGAGTTATAGCGAGTTGTTTGATTTGGCAAAATCTTACGCTAAGGCAATTAAAGATGAGGACTTAAGGTCTAATTGGATTGGTGTAGATACAGCTTTAGGTTGGAAATGCTATGCTGCTATTTTAGGGTGTTGGTTAGCAGGGAAAGGCTATTTGCCAATTAATTTTTCGTTTCCAAAAAACAGAATTCAATCTATTATCAAGTCTAGTGGGGTTGAAGCTGTTATCTCTAATTCACATAATATTGAACTAAAATTAATCATACCAAAACCTTGTTTCGAATTAAAAGAAACTTCGGGTGAATGGTCATATCTTTTATATACAAGTGGNACTACTGGTGCTCCCAAAGGGGTGCCGATTAAAATGGGAAATTTAGAAGCGTTTGTAAATCATTATCAAACGCATGAAAATATTGATTTTAATTCATCTGACGTTTTTCTTCAGAGTTACGAATTAACATTTGATGTAAGTNTTTTTTGCTTTTTAATGGCGTTTGTAAACGGAGCCACCTTGGTGTTACCAAACTCAAATAAGACCAAACAATTAAGCTTGTTTAAAGCAATGTTGGATTATGAAGTTACTGTTGCAAGTTTTGTTCCCTCGGTAATTCGGTTGACAAAGGATTTTTTACCTCGTGTCCAATTTCCGCAATTACGCTATTCTTTTTTCAGTGGCGAAGCCTTAATGGGANAAGATGCTAAAGTTTGGATGAATTCATTGCCTAAGGCGCAAGTTTATAATTGTTATGGACCAACCGAAACTGTAATTGTTTGCACCGAAGAACTATTAAATGAATTAGATGATTCTTATTTTAATAATGGACTTCCTTTACCATTAGGTAAAAAGTTTGATGAAGTTGAATTAGAATTAATTGACGGTGAAGTTGTTTTTTCAGGTAGGCAAACGTTTGAAGGTTATTTAAATAACAAAGTAATTAATCGATTTGCATCTGGAGATTTAGCACATTTTGATTCAAAGGGAAAATTGCTATTTGATGGTCGTAAGGATAATCAAATACAATGGAACGGTTATCGAATTGAATTAGAAGAAATAGAGAGTACGTTATCTAAAGCTTTAGGCGTTTGGGTTAAATGTATTTATTTAAAATNTACTCAGAATTTAATTGTTTTNAGTTTGGAAGATGATAAATTGGTGAGTTCTAAAATAAAGGAACTTTTCCCAAATTATTATAAACCAAGTAGGGTTGTGACCGTTGAGAAAATCCCTCTGAATTTAAATGGGAAATTGGATTCGGGAGTACTTTTAAATATAGCGAAATCAAGTTTTTAGTACTATTAAATCGTCAGTCTTAATTCGTATATTTGTAATTCGATTATGATTGACGAGCAGAGTATAGAAGATTTAGAGTTTGATGTTTTACGTCGGTTTTTAGCAAACTATTGTAAATCAGAGAAGGCCAAAATTAATGCTGGACGAATTAAACCTTTAGAATCTTTAAACGATGTTAAAAATGAGTTTTCTATTCTTGAAGAAATTCAAGCTGTTTATTTAAATGATGATATTAGTTTTCCACACGCCAGTTCAGAAGATATTGATCACGCTTTAAAAGTTTTAAGGGTTGAAAATGGCGTGCTTATTTTAGACGAATTAGTACGTGTGTTTAAGCTTTGTTTGGGAACAGAGGTATTAATTAAATTCGCGAAAAAGCATAAAGATAACTACCCTAAAGTATTTGAAGCTTGTATTCATATTGATAGTGTACAGGAATTATTGAAAATTATCCGCTCGGTTTTAAATAAAAAGTTAGAAATTGATGATAAAGCTTCACTTGAGTTAGCTAAAATTAGAGCGCAGCTGAAATCTCATCAAAAAGCCATTAATTCCAATTTTGAATCGGCGCTTAGGCAATATAAAAAAGAAGACTTTTTAGATGTTACCGAAGAAACTTATTTGGATGGCAGAAGGTTATTGGTTGTTATATCAGCGCATAAAAGGAAAGTAAAAGGGAAAGTACAAGGCGTAAGTTCAAAAGGAGCTTTTAATTATATAGAGCCTAACATAAATATTCCTTTAAATAAGGAGCTTGATCAGTTAAGAATTGATGAATCNAATGAGGTGTTTAAGATACTTCAAACCATAACGTTTGAGTTAAGAGGTGAAAAAAGAAATTTAGAAGCCTTTGAACGCTTACTAATTCGTTTTGATTTGTACAATGCGAAAGTTCAGTTCGCAGAAACCTATAGTGGGGTAATTCCTAAAATGAATGCAGTAAAAAAGATGTATTGGGAAGAAGCCTACCATCCAATTTTACTGTTGAAGAATAATGAATTGAATCTTCCTACAATTGGACAGGATTTTGATTTGAAAAAGGAAAAGAGATTCTTAGTTATCTCAGGACCAAATGCAGGAGGTAAATCAATAACCTTAAAAACGGTTGGTTTACTTCAGATTATGTTTCAGAGTGGACTTTTCGTTCCCGTTAAAGATGTAAGTGAATTTTGTTGGTTTAACAACATTTTATCAGATATTGGAGATAATCAATCCATTGATAACCAGCTAAGTACTTACAGTTATCGATTGTCTAGAATGAAGCTGTTTTTGAATGTTGTAGATGAGGATTCCTTAATCCTATTGGATGAGTTTGGAAGTGGTTCCGATCCTGATTTAGGAGGGGCTTTAGCAGAGGTTTTTTACGAGGATTTATATGATAAAAACTGTTTTGCAGTTATTAATACCCACTATACTAATATAAAAATATTAACCTCTAAAAAAGAAGAGGCAACGAACGCTTTTATGTTGTTTGATTCTGATGAGTTAAAACCTTTATATAAACTGTCTGTAGGTCAGCCTGGCTCGTCTTTTACTTTTGAGGTGGCCGAGCTGAACGGTATCGGTAAAAGTTTAATTAAAAGAGCGCAAGCAAAGGTGTCTGACACTAAAGTTAATCTTGATAATTTAGCTTCAGGATTACAGAAAGAGAAGTCGGATTTTAATAAAGCGAACAAGCTTCAGAATAAGACTACAAATGAATCACGTGTNTTGATAAAAGAATATGATTTGAAGTTGCAGGATTTNTATGATAAGGCAAATCAGCAGCATCGGTTTTATGAACAGCAGAATAAGTTTGTTAAGGTTGGAAAAAGAGTTTTTGAGTTAATTGGAAAACATCTTTCTGATGAATCTAACAAAGATTTTAATCTTGCGATAAAGAAATTCGTTTCTATAGAGAAAAGTAGAGCTAAGGATCATAAAGACGCTCCAGCTTTAGATCGAAAAGTAAAAGCACCAAAGATTCCGAAGCCTGCTAAAAAAGTGGTAAAGGAAGTTGCTCAAGAAAAGCCAAAAAACTTAAAGCCTATTGTTGTTGGAGGAAGAGTAAAGATTGTAGGTAATTCTAAATCGGGAATTGTAGAGAGTTTAGATGGAAGAAATGCTAAAGTTATTGTTGGTAGTTTCAGAATAAAAGCAAAAGTAATTGATTTAGAGGCTATATAGAGTTAATGAGTTTAACCTTTTCAGTTGTACATTAAAATTTAATTCGTATTTCAAACCTATTTGTGAATTTCCTATTTTTAAGTCATGACTCAAATTCAAAAATCAAGTTTTAAGTTTTTAAAGGATATTACTGAGCATAACAATCGCGATTGGTTTGCCGAGCATAAAGAGGATTATCAAAGTCATCATAATAGCCTTGTGGATTTTTCTGATAATTTGATTGATTTAATGAGGATGCACGATAATATAGAAACTCCAACCGGAAAAAAGGCAGTTAAACGGATTTATCGAGATGTTCGGTTCTCAAAAAATAAAGCCCCATATAAAACGTATTCTGGAATGAGTTTTAAAAGAGGAACTCAACTTTTAAGAGGAGGTTATTACGTCCATATTGAACCTGGTAATTCATTTGTTGGTGGAGGTTTTTGGGGTCCTAATAAAGATGATTTATTGAGGATTCGTAAAGGAATTGAAACTGATCAAGAAGAATTTAGAGTTGTTTTAAATTCGGATAAATTCAAGTCCGTATTTGGAGTGTTAGAGGGAGAGCAGTTAAAAACTTGTCCAAAAGGTTTTGATAAAGAGTCTACAGCTATTGACTTGTTAAGGTATAAACAGTTTTTGATTAAAAAAGATTTTTCAGATGATGAGGTCCTAAAGGCTGATTTCTTACAAAATACAAATGAAGTATTTGAAGCAATGAGACCGTTTTTTGATTTGATGAGTTACATTTTAACAACGGATGCAAACGGTGTCCCATTATTTGAAGAGTAAGAGATGAGAATAGATAAATATTTATGGTGTGTTCGTTTACAGAAAACACGATCAAAATCTTCGAAATTTATAGAAGGTGGTAATGTGAAGATTGTTAACGAAGTTATTAAAAAGAGTAGTAAAGAGATTAAAATAGATCAAACATTCTCCATAAGAGAACAACCTATTTGGAGAAAGTTTAAAGTGCTTGATATTCCAAAGGCGAGAGTAGGCGCGAAATTAGTTGCTGATTTAATAACTGAAATTACTTCAGAAGTTGATTTAAAATTATTAGCTGAATTACAGAAGCAAAATCAGGAGAACAGATTAAAGGGAATGCTAGGAAGACCGACTAAAAGGAATAGAAGGGACTTAGATGATTTTTTCGAAGATTGAGCACTTATTACTTTGCTCAATTAATTACGCTATGACTTTTATAACTGTGGATTGCTCCTTAATTGTAATAGTGTCTCCAATTCTTATTTTACATCTTTTTCTAGTGTCGACAGTTCCATTTAAAAGGACGTGTCCGTTTGATATAACTTGATTCGCTACACCTCCAGATTCAACAATATTTAAAAATTTGAGTAATTTATTTAATTCAATAAATTCTTTTCCTTGTAAACTAAACTCCATTTTCCAAATGTAGCGCTAATAACCTATTTTTTACTTAAAAGACTAAAGGAACTTAACTATATATTTGCTGCTAAGTGGTTATTGCTATAAAGAATTAAGAAGTGTATCTTTGCAATTGGGTAAAGATTGGTTAGTTTCAATTCAGTTAAAGTTGATTGGGGTTAGGGCTCCACTCACAATTTTTTCAGAATTATTCTACTTCTCATATTGTTGGACTAACTTTGGAGCATTGAAAAAAATACTTGTCATAAGGTTCAGTTCTATTGGTGATATTGTTTTAACAACGCCTGTTATTCGGTGTTTGAAGCATAAATATCCCGATTCTGAAATTCATTTTATAACAAAGAAAAGTTTTAGTAACGTAGTTGTTTCCAACCCTTATATTTCAAAAGTTATTTCGATTGATAAGGAAGTAAAAGAGGTTGCTAAACAGTTAGAGAAAGAAGGATATAGTTTTGTTGTAGATCTGCATAAAAATATTCGATCAAGACAAGTAATCTCTGCTGTAAAGGCAAAAAATACATCATTTAAAAAATACAACTGGGAGAAGTTTTTGTTAACGCATTTCAAGTTGAATAAAATGCCTGATTTACATATTGTAGATCGTTATTTGGCAACTATTGCAGAATTAGACGTAGTGAATGATTTAAAAGGTTTGGACTTTTTTATCGACCCTAAAAATAAAGTATCTGACTTGCCATTTGATAATTATCTTGCCCTTGTTGTAGGCGCAGCGCACCAAACAAAAGCCTTAACCGCTCAGAAAATGTCCGAGATTATTGAGTCTGTAAATTTTCCTATTGTACTTGTGGGAGGAAAAGATGATAAAGAAAAGGGCGAGAAAGCAATTTTTTTAAGTGATGATTCATCTCAGATTTTTAATGCTTGTGGGATCTATAATTTAGAACAATCAGCAAGTATTTTAAAGCAATCAAAATGTGTAATTACGCCAGATACTGGAATGATGCACATTGCTTCAGCATTAAATAAACCGGTAATAAGTATTTGGGGAAATACAGTGCCTGAATTTGGAATGTACCCTTATATTCCTCAATCAAAAGAATTAGTACATATTGTTGAGGTTAAGGAAATAAATTGTAGGCCTTGCTCAAGAATAGGGTATGAAAAATGCCCGAAACAACATTTTAATTGCATTCAAAATATTGATGTTCAACAAGTAAAAGAAATAGTTGATCGGTATATTTAGTGTCTTAAATATATTCTCGCTGTTATCCCTCAATTCCACTTCGTAAATTCTTCAAAAAAAAGTATCTTTATCCCAATAATTTTAGTCAGATGTATCAAGAATTAAGCGAGCAAGAAATTCAAAGAAGAGAAAAGTTAGTTAAGCTGAGAGAAATGGGTATTGATCCTTATCCTGCAGAGGAGTTTAAGGTTGATTGCTCAGCTGAGGATATCTTGAAAAATTACGAAAGTAATAAAACACTGTATAAAACGGTGACTTTTGCAGGAAGGCTAATGAGAAGAAGAATGATGGGGAAAGCTGCATTTGCTGTTCTTCAAGATTCGTCCGCTAGAATTCAGCTTTATTTTAATCGTGATGAAATTTGTCCGGGTGAGGATAAAACGATGTATAATGACGTTTTTAAAAAGTTAGTTGACTTAGGAGATATTATTGGAGTTAAAGGGTATGTATTTACAACTGAGGTTGGTGAAATTACAATTCATGTAAAGGAATTTGTGATTTTAACTAAATCAGTAAAGCCTCTTCCGCAACCTGTAATTGATGCAGATGGAAAGGAACATGATGCTTTTTCTGACCCCGAACAAAGATATCGTCAGCGTTATGTTGATTTAAATGTAAATCCAGAAGTTCGTGAGACTTTTATTCAAAGGTCAAAGGTGGTTAGTACAATGCGTAATTTCTTAGGAGATAAAGGTTACTTAGAAGTTGAAACTCCTGTTTTACAGCCAATTTATGGAGGTGCGGCAGCAAGGCCGTTTAAAACGCACCACAACACATTAGATATGACATTGTATTTGCGAATAGCAAATGAGTTGTATTTGAAAAAGTTAATCGTTGGTGGTTTTGATGGCGTTTATGAATTTGCGAAAGATTTCAGAAATGAAGGAATGAGTAGATTTCATAATCCTGAGTTTACTCAAATGGAACTTTATGTTGCTTATAAGGATTACAACTGGATGATGGACATGGTTGAAGAGATGGTAGAGAAAATCGCTATTGCTTTACACGGTGAGACTAAAGTTACAGTTGGTGAAAATGTAATTAATTTTGCTCGTCCATGGAAGCGTTTAACCATGTTTGAAGCAATTGAAGAATATACAGGGATAGATATTTCGGAAATGGATGAAGTTGAGTTAAGAGCAACTGCTCAAAAACTTGAAGTTCCTATTGATGAAACAATGGCTAAAGGGAAATTGATTGATGAGATTTTTGGTGAAAAATGTGAAGGGTTATTAATTCAACCTACATTTATTACTGATTATCCAGTTGAAATGTCTCCATTAGCTAAGAAACATAGAACTAAAGAAGGTTTAGTTGAACGTTTTGAGTGTATTTGCAACGGAAAAGAAATCTGTAACGCATACTCAGAGTTAAATGATCCAATTGATCAAAGAAAGCGTTTTGAAGATCAGTTAGAACTTGGTAAAAGAGGTGATGATGAGGCAATGGTATTGGATGAGGATTTCTTAAGAGCAATCGAATATGGAATGCCCCCAACTGCTGGCTTAGGAATTGGAATTGACCGCTTATCTATGATCATGACGAATTCTAACTCTATTCAGGATGTATTGTTTTTCCCTCAAATGAAACCAGAAGCTAAGAAAGGTCCTGAATTATCAGGAAATGAAAAAGCGGTGGTAGACATTTTATTGAATGAAATTAAAATGGATTTAGGTGTTCTTAAATCTAAGTTAGATTTAAGCAACAAGGCTTGGGATAAAACCTTAAAAGGTTTGGGTAAAGCTGGTTTAACTAAAGTGACCAAAACTGAAGAAGGTTTAATAATTGAATATTTAGGATAAGGTTGTGTTAGGAAATTCAAATATAGCAGTTGTTGGAGGAGGAAGCTGGGCTACAGCTTTATCCAAAATTCTATTGAATAATGTAGAAGAAATTAATTGGTGGGTTCGCCGTGAAGAAACGGCTGAATACATTAAGGATTTCGGTCATAATCCTAATTATATCTCTTCTATTGAATTTAATACTGAAAAACTGAATGTTTCTAATGATTTAAAATCGGTAATTCAATCTTCAGATGTAATATTTTTAGTGATTCCATCTGCTTTCTTACATCGGGAATTTGAAAAATCGGGAATTACAAAAGAAGATTTAAAAGATAAAGTAATTGTTTCTGCTATCAAAGGTATCATTCCTGAATTTACGCTTATTCCAGCTGCTTATTTAAATGAAAAGTTTGATGTAGAGTACAACAATATGGCCATTGTCGCAGGTCCATGTCACGCAGAAGAGGTTGCACATGAAAGGTTATCTTATTTAACAATTGCAACACCTACCAGAGGAAGAGCATACGCTATTGGTGATCTTTTAAAGTGTCGTTATATCAAAGTAAATAAAAACGATGATTTAGTGGGGACTGAGTATAGTGCTATCATGAAAAATATTTATGCTATTGCAGCAGGAATTTGTCATGGTTTAGGTTACGGTGATAATTTCATGGCCGTTCTTATTTCGAACGCAATTAGAGAAACAGAGCAATTTATTGATTACGTATATCCAAAGCATAGAGATGTTAAAACGTCTGCTTATTTAGGAGACTTATTGGTTACTGCTTATTCTCAATATTCAAGAAATAGAACTTTCGGTAATATGATTGGAAAAGGTTATTCTGTAAAAGTAGCTCAACTTGAAATGAAAATGATTGCTGAAGGATATTATGCATCAAAATGTGTAAATGAAATTCAAACGAAATTTGAGCTTGACTTACCTATTGCAGATGCTGTGTATCAATGTTTGTATAAAGGGAAGAATCCTAGACGAACATTCGAATCGATCCAAAGCTTACTGAAGTAATTACTTTAAAACTTTCTTAGGTTTTCCCGCTTTAAAGTCTTTCAGATAAAAAGGCTCAAAATAAGCAGTGTCTTCAAAATCGTTATTTTCAAACTTCTTCCAAGCCAACGAAATTAGATTTTTAGCAGATGTGTTTTGATCCTTTAAAAACGTAAAAGATAAAGGCATATACTGAATTGCTTTCTTAGCACCATCTCCAAAGTAATACCCTTTTTTACCTTCTAATTCGGTAAACGGTTCTTCATCTAAAATTCTTGCGTGAACTTTTGTTTCTGTATTTCCGTTTTGATGAACAGAACAAAACACTTCAATTCGTCTTGCATCAATCATTGGGACTAGAATAGCGTTGTCATCTACTTTAGATTGAACGGAATCAGCCATTGCTTCCAATGTGTCGATTGCGATTAAAGGAATGCTTAAACCGTAGCATAACCCCTTTGCAGCGGATACACCAATTCGTAAGCCGGTGTAAGAGCCAGGCCCTTTAGAAACACAAACAGCACTAAGATTAGCGGGTTGAATACCAGCTTTATTTAAACACTCTTCGATAAATACGTGCAATTTTTCACTGTGGGCTAACGTTTCGCTATCCGTTTCGATTAATTCCAAAAGTTGGCCTCCATTGCTTAAAGCAATGGAGCATACTTTTGTACTCGAGTCTATATGAAGAATGTAGTTCAAATTTTAGTCTTGTAATACTATTAAATGGTAGTTCTTTTTACCATTTTGTAACAAAATATAGTTTTCCTTAATCACATCGTCCGAAGTGATCATTTTTGAATCTTGAACCTTATTCTTGTTAACTGCAACGGCATTGTTTTTTAATGCTCTTCTAGCTTCACCTTTCGAACTGAAAATAGGCGCATTTTCAGAAAGAAGGTCAACTATACTAATTCCATTCGGGATAAGTTCTTTGTTAATTTCATGTAACGTAACTTCTTGTCCAATAAGTTGGAAGGCCTCTACACTTAATTCTCTTACGTTCTCTTCAGTTGATTTACCAAACAAAATTTGAGAAGCCGCTTTAGCGTTTTCTAGTGCTTCTGTAGAATGTACAGCAACAGTAATGTCTTCTGCTAATGCATTTTGTAAGATTCTTAAATGAGGAGCTTCATTATGCTGAGTATTTAATTCATTAATTTCTTCTTCGGTTTTCATCGTGAAGATTTTAATAGACTTCAATGCATCTTCATCACTTTGGTTCAACCAAAATTGGTAGAATTTGTAAGGAGAAGTTCTTTTTGGATCAAGCCAAATATTTCCACCTTCTGATTTTCCAAATTTCGACCCATCCGCTTTCGTGATTAAAGGGCAAGTTAATGCAAAAGCATCACCACCTCCTAAACGACGAATGAATTCCGTTCCAGTCGTAATATTACCCCACTGATCTGAACCTCCCATTTGAAGCTTACAGTTCTTTTCTTTGTTTAAATGATAAAAATCGTATCCTTGAATTAATTGGTACGAGAATTCTGTGAATGAAATTCCTGTTTCCAATCTTTTTTTAACAGAATCTTTACTCATCATGTAGTTGATTGTGAGATGTTTTCCTGCGTCTCTTAAAAAATCGAGTAAAGAGAAATCTTTAAACCAGTCATAATTGTTCACGATTTCGGCTGAGTTTTCACCACAATCGAAATTTAAAAAACTTTTTAATTGAGCTTTAACACCTTTTAGGTTTTGTTGAAGTATTTCTTCAGATAAGAATTTTCGTTCCTCAGCTTTGCCAGAAGGATCTCCAACCATACCTGTAGCGCCACCAACTAATGCAAAGGGTTTGTGACCTGCTTTTTGTAAATGCTTAAGCATCATTATCGATACTAGGTTTCCAATGTGTAAAGAGTCGGCTGTNGGATCGAATCCTACATAACCAGCAGTTAATTCTTTTTCCAATTGTTCTTCCGTTCCTGGCATGATATCGTGAATCATACCTCTCCATTGTAATTCATTTACAAAACCCATAATCAAAATTTTATGCAAATTTAGAATATTTCAGTTAGTCAAGGCGTATTATCCTTAATTTTACTGTATGATTTTAGTTACTGGAGGAACAGGATTGGTTGGTTCGCATTTATTGAAGCAATTAATAAAGGGTGAGGAGTCAATTCGAGCGATTTATCGCGATGAAAAATCATTGAGTAAGATCAAACATTTCTTTACACTATTTAATATTCCTTGGAACGATGTTTTGAAAAAAGTTGAATGGGTTCAGTCTGATTTACTTAACCCAGCTGTACTAGAGGATGCTTTTATCGGTGTTGATTACGTTTATCATTGTGCAGCTATGGTGTCTTTTAATAAAAGAGATAAAAAGCAAATGCTAAAGGTAAATATTGAAGGTACTTCAAATGTTGTAAATCTATCTTTGGATTATAATGTGAAAAAGTTGTGTTACGTAAGTTCAACTGCAGCTATCGGAAATACTACGAATGGCGATGACAGAACAGAGAAGAATGACTGGCAGAATGATGGAACTTTTTCAAATTACTCTATTTCGAAATATTTTGCAGAAATGGAAGTTTGGAGAGGGAGTGAAGAAGGGTTAGATGTTGTAGTCGTAAATCCTTCAATTATAATTGGTGCAGGCGATTGGAATTCATCTAGTAGTAACTTGTTTTTGAAAGTTTGGAAAGGCTTGAGGTTTTATACAATTGGCATTAATGGGTTTGTATATGTTAACGATGTCGTTAAGGCAATGACCGAGCTAATGAATAGTGACATTAAGAATGAACGATATTTAGTAATTTCAGAGAATTTAACTTTTCAAACATTATTTAATTATATTTCAGAATTTTTAAATAAACCTTATCCGTCGGTTTTAGTCAAAAAATGGATGACAAGTGTAATTTACGGGGTAGAGTCTATAAAAAGCTTTCTCTTTAAATCGGATCCTTTGGTCACTAAAGAATCGGCTGAAAGTGCTATGAGAATAACTAAATACTCTAATCAAAAAATAAAAAAGGATTTGAAATTTGAATTTACTCCTATCAAAACTGCAGTAAAGGAAACAGCTGCGCTCTTTTTAAAAGATAATACAGACTAATCTATTAAGGGATGAATTTCTGTTCTACCTTTTCGTAAATCATTTTTAATTCTTCGGGAATCGATATGTAATAGTTTATTGTTGAGTCAAACTGTTCTTTTGATATTTTGTGGTGCTCTAAAACACCTTTGTATTGGGCATGTTTAATTTTGTTATTTCTGTTGTTAGCTATAACAGACTGCTTTGATGCCGCATCTATAAAATGAAAATCATACAGTACTTCAATAAGCTGTTCTTTTGATAGTAAACTTTTAGGAGGAATATTTTCTTGAACACAAGAAAATATCAATGTAATAAGAAATGTGATGTAAATTATTCTTCCCATGCTACAAGTTTAATATTTTTACAATATAATGTTATAGATTCTCTATAAAATTTGATAACTGGAATATAATAGCTAATTTTATCAGGAGTTGAAATTTCGATAAACTAATTTCCGTAATTAGCCTAACTTTTACAAGTTAAAGGTTTTTGGTACGGGATTTGTTTTTAACAACGATACCAACTTAAAAATTTATAATAATGAAAAGAATAATTTACGTTACCTTGTTTTTTATCGGTGGTTTAGGGTTAAACGCTAATGCACAATGTGTAAAAGGAAATTGTCATAATGGGAGTGGTACTTATCAGTTCGCCAATGGAGATAAATACGAAGGACAGTGGAAAGGAGGAAAGATGAACGGAAGAGGTAAATATGAATTTGCCAATGGAGATCGATATGAGGGCGCTTTCCATATTAATAAAAGAGATGGATCTGGAGTTTATATTTGGAAAAACAAAGGAAGTTATACAGGAGAGTGGAAAGCTGACAGAAGAGAAGGAAGTGGAAAGTTTCAATGGCCTAACAGTGCAACATATAACGGATTTTGGAAAGAAGATCAGATTACCAATATGGATGTGAATACTGTTACTGATTCACAAGAGAAACCAACATTTGGAAATTAAATGATATAAAATTTTCAAAAAAGCTGTCTTAGGATGGCTTTTTTTATGCCTTTATTATTCGGTTGTAAAAATTAGGACATAAAAAAAAGCTAACATTTAATGATAGCTTTTAAATATATAAATAATATTATTTTTCTGAAGGATATTTAGCTAAAACAGTTAGCCAATAAAGGAAGAATAAAAACATTACAATCAAGAAAAAGTAGTTTGCAGCCCATCCAATCATTGGCAGTACTTCAAATGTTTTGTAAAAAAACTGGTGTAAAAAATCTACTATACCGTTGATGTTCATGTTAATTCAATTTCTACAAATATAAAGGAAAATTATTATTAAACGAATTTCAAGATGATATTTAATATCAAACAATAAAATTCTAAATTTAAAGTATGATTATAAAAATAGCGAACGGCACAAATTCTATTGCGGGACATCTAGTGATTTTTATTCTTTGGTTTTTAAGTGTGGTAGCTTCAATTTATGAGGTTTCAAATGGGTTCCTCTCATGGCATATAGTCCCCTTTTTAAAAGTCGCTATAGGAGAAATATTTATTTTAATTACTGGGTTAGCATTACTTTATTTTTTGGCAAAACATAAGCTTATAGGAATGAGTAATACCCTTCCTGCTATTATTTATTTAGTTTTCTGCTTAGGAATCTCTGTTTCGGAAGGCTTTGCGGAACATCATATTTCAATATTCATGCTTTTATTGGTTAGCGAGAGGCTTGTGTCTCTCCATAATTCAACACATAATTATTTAAAAGTATTTGAAATTGGTTTGTTGCTAGGTGGCTTAATTGTAATTTCACCTTCGTTAATTGGTCTATTGTTTATTTATATAATAGGGTTGGCTTTAGTGATTACCTTTGGCTGGAGAGATTTTATAATTCCATCATTTGGAATAGGGAGTGTTGTTTTATTCTATTTTACAATTGCTTATTTATTGGATCGAGAAGTGGGTAATCATCATTTTAATTTTTCTTACCCTAAATTTAGTTTAGGGTTTACTTTTTATGAAATTCTTTTGATAGGTATTTCAATTTTTGAATTTCTGTTTTTGGTTAAATTATTTGCCGTTATTGATAAGAAGAATATTAAGAGTAGAATTCATTATTGGATTTGGATTTGGGCTACTATTTTCCTTTTTATTTCTTTTTTGTTTTTTCAAGAAGAATTCGAAAAAGAGAAATTGATTCTATTTTTAGCGTTGCCTATGGCAATTTTTTCAACTGAATTCTTCATTTCTATTAAACGAGTTTTTTTTAAAGAATTAGCATTTGTTATTCTGTCGGTTTTATTAATGTGTTTAAGGATAAGTTAAGCACATAGCAAATCTGTTGTTTGAATTTAAAATTTCCCTATTTTTTCTTATTTATTCTAGGGTTTGATTTTAATGCCGCTAAGGTTCACTTATTTAAATGCATATCGAAAAGGAATTCTACAATTCCTTTTATCTAGAGAATTTTAGTAATCAAAAATGGGTTGACATATAGGTTTTTGTTATTTTTCATGGCAAANATATCACGCCAATATCCATTATAAATGTTGAGCTTATTAAGCTCTTAAATCCAGATTCAATTTTTTCTAAGACCAAATAGTGAGAGTTCTTAAATTATATACACACGTATTTCTTAAGTTTTAATGTACTCCTTTCTTNTTAAGGTGCTACAAATTTCGTTCTGTTAACCGGCCCAACCGTCACGGTCTAAACTTCNATATTGAATAGCTTCGGCTATATGATTTGTTTGAATACTATCATCGCTTTCTAAATCAGCAATTGTTCGTGCTACTTTTAAAATTCGGTTATAAGCTCTTGCAGACAAGTCAAGTTTATTCATCGCATTTTTTAAAAGGTTCTTACACTGTTCAGAAAGAATACAAGAGTTTTTTAATTGTTGGCTAGTCATTTGAGCATTAGAATGAACTGTTTTGTGGGCTTTAAATCTTTCATTTTGAATTTCTCTTGCTTTTAAAACACGAATACGAATTTGAGTGCTTTTCTCAGCAGGCTCGATATCTGCCAGTTCATCGAAGGATACAGGAGTTACTTCTACGTGTAAATCAATCCGATCTAAAAGTGGTCCTGAAATTTTGTTGAGGTATTTCTGTACAGCTCCACCGGGGCAAATACAATCTTTTTCGGGATGATTATAATACCCACAAGGGCAAGGATTCATGCTTGCTATTAACATAAGACTAGCAGGGTAGTCAACTGTGAATTTGGCTCTTGAAATTGAAACATATCGATCCTCTAATGGTTGTCGAAGAACTTCTAAGNCTGTTCTTTTAAACTCAGGTAATTCATCTAAAAATAAAACTCCATTATGAGCCATTGAAACTTCCCCAGGTTGTGGATTTGTACCACCGCCAATTAATGCTACATCTGATATTGTATGGTGGGGACTCCTGAAAGGACGCTGGGCAACAAGGCCAATGTCGCCTTTTAGCTTACCTGCTACAGAGTGGATCTTTGTAGTTTCCAATGCTTCATGCAAAGTCATCGGGGGTAGAATTGAAGAAAACCTTTTTGCTAACATCGTTTTTCCAGCGCCGGGCGGACCTATTAAAATCAAATTGTGACCTCCAGCTGCTGCTATTTCCATCGCCCTCTTGATGTTTTCTTGCCCTTTTACATCTGAAAAGTCAAAATCGGGATTGTCAATACTGTCAAAGAATTGATCTCTAGTGTTGATTTTTGTTGGACTAAATTTATTAGGGTCGTTTGTGAATTCAATTACTTCATTAATATTACTAAAGCCAAAAACATTTATATCCCCAACAATTGCTGCCTCCATTGCGTTTTTTTTTGGAAGAAGAATTCCCTTAAACCCTTTTTCACGAGCTAGAATAGCTATCGGTAATGCTCCTTTAATTGGTTGTAATGTGCCGTCAAGGGAGAGTTCCCCCATCATTATGTATTGATCTAGGTATTCGTTATTAATTTGCTCGGAGGCCCCAAGAACCCCTATAGCAATTGGAAGGTCATAAGCTGCTCCTTCTTTCTTAAGGTCAGCTGGAGCCATGTTTATTACAATCTTTTTCCCCGGTCTTTTATATTGCGTATTTCTTAGGGCTGTATCAATCCTGATTTCCGCTTCTTGGACTGCTTTGTCAGGAAGACCGACTAAAAAGAATTTTATTCCTTTTGAAACAGAAACCTCCACCGTTATAAGAGTTGCGTCAACTCCTTGCACTGCCCCCCCAAAAGTTTTTATTAGCATAATGAAATTTTTTTAAAGCTAATAAGGGCTTATTTATATATTATATTTTAATCATTTTTTTGTTAAATATTTCTAGCTATCTGAAAAGTGGTTAAAATTAACAATTATTTGTTAATTTTACAGATGCTTAGTAAAGACCTCTTTTTGGCAAGTCTTTTGTACAAGGTGAGTTAAAATTAAATTGAAAGAAATGAGAAAATTAGTATTAAGTCTATTTTTAGTTGCTGCTTCAACAGGAGTTTTTGCAGGGGATGGTGATAATTGTTATGATGCTTATTCAAAAAAGTTTGAAGAGAGGGGGGCTAATATTGTTAAAGATGGTTGGTATGAAAATGTTGTAATTACATTTCGTCAAGGTGCTACTGCTGAATGTGTATTAGGAAAGGTACAGGTGGAAAAAGGTGCGGTTACTCAGATGTATATAAAAAATGAGGATGGTAGTTATCAAATATTCACTAAGCATTGGAAACACGATGAGAAAGCGGTTATTTCAAATGGTATTTCTAAGTCAAGAATTACTGTTGATGGTGAAATAGTGAATATTATTTTTGTTAAGTCGATTAAACCACCAAAGAAAAAAATCGCTGTAGCACCAAGTGCAGATGATTTATAGATAATAAAATCAAAAAAAAGCCTCTTGTTTTTTAAACAAGAGGCTTTTTTTTTGATTAATCTATGTATCGTTCTTTTATTTCGTTATAATCCTCAATTCTTCTATCTCTTAAAAAAGGCCACCATCTTCTGACTTTTTCTGATTTCTTTAGGTCAATCTCAATAACTTTTGATACAGGGTTAATCCCTGCCTCGAATAGGGTTTCTCCTTGAGGGCCCGCGACAAAAGAATTTCCCCAAAACGAAATTCCAAGTCTATCTGATTCTGTATTTGTTTCAAATCCACTTCGATTTACCGTAATGACTGGTATTCCGTTTGCGATAGCATGCGATTTTTGAATCGTTTTCCATGCCTCTATTTGTCTGCTTTTTTCAGCTTGGGTATCATTATTGTCGAATCCAATAGCAGTTGGGTAAATTAAGATTTCAGCTCCTTTTAAGGTCATTATTCTTGCAGCTTCTGGATACCATTGATCCCAACATATTAGAACGCCAAGCTTACCAAGTGAGGTTTGAATAGGGTTAAAACCTAAGTCCCCTGGTGTGAAATAAAATTTTTCATAATATCCAGGATCATCAGGGATATGCATTTTACGATATTTCCCAGCAATACTACCGTCGGAGTCAAATACTACAGCTGTATTATGGTAAATACCAGGTGCTCTTTTTTCGAAAAGTGAAGTGACAATTACCGTTTGGGTCTCTTTTGCTAGGTTACTGTAGAAGTTTGTATTGTCGCTTGGAATAGGAATTGCTAAATCAAAATGAGCTATATTTTCAGATTGGCAAAAATACTTTGTGTCATGTAGTTCTTGTAAAATAATGAGTTGAGTTCCTTCTTTTTTAAGTTTTTTAGATTCAGTTTTAATGTATAATCGATTTTCAGAAATACTATCTGAATTTTTCATCTGAATTATTCCGGTCTTAATAGTGTTCATTATAGTAAAGCTAAGTTTAAAAACCCTTTAGGTATTTGCATTGTTACACAATGTAATGATCCTCCTTGACTTATTAAGGCTTCGCAATTTATTGGCACAACTTCCCTTGTGTTGAAACATGATTTAAATTGCTTTATGGCGAATGCATCCTCGGGCTTATTGTAAACGGGAACGAGGACTTTGTTGTTCGTAATTAGGAAATTAGTGTAGGTTGCAGGAAGTCTTTTACCTTTTACAGTATAGTTCGGTATAGGTAATGGTATCAAATTGAATTTTTTTAAATTCGGTTGAGTTAAAGATTGTAGTTCTTCTTCCATAGCAAGTAATTCAGAACTACTGTCAATTGAATAAGCTATTGTGTCCTGATTACAAAATCTTGCAAGTGTATCAATGTGAGCGTCAGTATCGTCTCCTTTTATTACTCCGTGTGAAAGCCAAATAATTTCATCTACTATAAGTTTAGACTTTAAATAGGACTCGATATCTTCTTTACTTAAGTTATTGTTTCTATTTTTATTGAGCAGACATTTTTCAGTTGTTAAAATAATTCCATTGCCATTGCTTTCAATTGATCCTCCTTCAAGGATCGTATTTGAATGATTTACAACCCGGGTATTCTTAGACAGAAGTGAATTAAGTTGACTGTTGACTTTATTATCATTCTTATTTTTAAATTTATTCCCCCAAGCGTTAAATTCAAAGTTGTTAAAAATTGGACGCCCATTATTGTATGTCGAAATACCAATAAAATCACGAGTCCAGGTATCATCGTAATTTAAGTGAAATACGTGAATATTATTGTTTAATTTTTGAAATGGATAGTTAGTTACTTGATGATGTAAAAGAATTATTTTTTGATGATCAGAAATTTGATCTATAATTTTGGTTACGGTCTTTTGAGCATCTAACAAATTTGAATGCCAATCTGTATGCTCAGTTGGCCAGGCAATAACTATAGCGTCTTGATTATTCCATTCAGCCGGGAAAAATGATTTCATTTCATTTAGGTTCTAAGTAAAAGTAAAAATTAAAAAAGGTTAAAGCCATTTTAAATTTAATAAGGCTTTAATTTTTCCCTTTATTTTTAATAGATGGGATGTGATGTAGGAGAGTCTTTTTTAGAGACCCTAATTAACGAATTATTGGAGGAGTGTTCGGGGGGGGCATTTTTTGAATTTGAAAAATTTTGGATTAGATTACTTTTTTATGCGCCACGTTGTTTTTTTGCATTACAAGACCTCTTTAAGTTATATTGTGTAGTGTTATTCCTAAAGCGAGATATCAAGAGAAGTTATCGAAAATGGAAAGCTAAGGATTTAGTACTTTTTTATTCAGTAAGACAAGAGTTGCTAAATTAATAGAAGTAGTTGTATTGATATGTACTTAGGATTAGTTTATATGGGTGTAAAATATAATTTAAAATCAAAATTACTATTTATTGTTGCAATATGGGGAGTAAGTTATTTTGAAATGTAAACCTTTGAAAAGTATAGGAGTTGTACTTTATTCAACGTAAAGTTTTTAACATTACTATTTATTAAACGATTTGTTTCTTCATACCAAAGCATAGCGATGGGACATTCGTCCATAAGAAGCCTTTCTGCTGCTGCAAAACTTTGATTTGCATTCTCTTCATCAATGGACCTTCTGGCTCTATCCATCATTCTATCAAAGTCTCTATTGATAAAGCGGGTCGTGTTTGGGTAAGAAGGGGTACTTAATGATTTAGGAACTGTTTTACCGTAAAAAATATTTAAAAAACCTTCCGGGCTAGGATAATTTGCTGTTACATTAGATATGTACATATCTCCTTTTGCATATCTTGATTTTTCTAGTTTATACCTCTGAGAGACAATATTAATCTTGATATTAAGCCCCAGGTTTTGTTCTAATTGAAACCTGATTTCATCTGCAATACTTAAAGCTTTATAATCATCTTGACTAATGTCTAATTCTATGTCTAAGGAGTTATAGTCTAGATTAGCTCTTTTTAAATGAGATTTTGCAGAGTCTAGATTGAAAGAATAACCGTTAATACCATTCTTACGGTAGTTAATTAAATTAGGGTGTGAAATCCCAGTATTTCCAGTTTTCCCACGAGTTTCACCAAAGACCTTATAAGTTAATTCTTGTTTGTTTAGTCCATAATTAATTGCTTTTCTTAGGTGTTTATTTTTTAAGATACCTTTATTAATATTAAATTCAATGAAATGACTTGATAAAAAAGGAGCGTTCTGCATTTTTATATCTTTATCGAATTTTTCTTTGTTACTTCTAATAACTCGTTTTACAGCTTTAAAAGGTAAATTTAATACAGTACTCAGCTTTTTATTTACAACTAGCTTTATTTGTTCTTTTAAACTTGTGTCGAAAGAGATTTGAATAGAGTCTAAATAAGGCAGCTTATTCCCGTTTTTGTCTATTCCGTGATAGTTCAAGTTTTTGATTAAAATTTGTTGGTCATTATATTTGTCAAATTTTAAGGGGATGAAAGGACCCGTTCCAACATTGTTACCAAAGCCATATTTTTGTACTGCCTCTTTGGCAACTATTGAGAAGTTAATCCCAGTTAACTTCCTTAAAAAAAGTCCATTTGGCCGATGAAGTTCAATTTCAATTGTCGAGTTGTCAATCTTTCTAATGCCTAATATGTTATCTGACTGCCCTAGGAAATAATCCTCTACTCCTTTGACAACTCCTTTTAAAACGGTATGGTAGGCTGAATTAATTAGTTGTTTAGTGCAAAGGTTTTTAAAAGTGTAAATAATGTCGTTGGCGGTAAGCTTCCTACCTTTTCCATTTTCAAAACAAGGATTGTCATGAAAGTAAACGCCTTCTTTTATTTTAAAAGTGTAAATAAATTTTTTTTGATCAAAGCTTATTTCATCTGCAATGGAAGGTTCTGTTTCTAGTGTTTCATGATTTAGTTTAACTAATCCTTCAAATATTTGATTGGCAACCAACTTTGTGCTCTCGTCACTAATTAAAGTTGGATGTAATTGCTGTAATCTGTTGGGAGAACAGTAGGAAAATGTTCCTCCAGCATTTGGTGCTATTTCGAGATTAGAGGCGGAGTTACATGAGCAAAGTATAATGCCAGCTATGACAAAAGAAAATTTATAAATATTTTTTAAGAAATTCAATTGTTTCACTTCTGTTGTATTGTTAGTTACGAACTCGTAAAATATATATTTAAACAAAAGTAAAATTAAAAGGTTACAAGTTTGGCATTTTAATTGGAAAGATAAGAGTATATTAACAGACCGATTTTTTTGAAAGTCTTATCAATTGTGTTATAATTGTATTTATTTTAAGAAGAAAGATTAAAAAAATGGCCAGAATAATTAAGGTATGAAAAAGATATTTAGTTTGTTTTCGCTTCTATTAGCAATGTTTACTTGGGTCTCGGCTCAACAGGAAATGGTATTAGAGGGGACTTACCAAGGACAGAACTTATATGTTCAAAATCCTTTTGCAAGTTTTGGAGTGGGGTTTTGTGTAGTTAACGTGACAGTTAATGGGCAACAATCAACTGATGAGATTAATTCAAGTGCATTCGAAATCGATTTTGCAAGTTATCAATTAACTAAAGGTTCAGCTGTAGAAGTTAAAATAGAATATAAAGATGATTGTACTCCAAGGATTTTAAATCCTGATGTTTTAATTGCTGCGAGTACTTATATGATAGTAAGCATGGAAGTTACGCCTGATGGGTTGTTTTCTTTTTCTACTAAAAATGAATCTGGAGAATTACCTTTCGTCATCGAACAAAAAAGATGGAATAAATGGGTGAAGGTTGGTCAAGTAAATGGAAAAGGTCTATCTGGTTTAAATGAGTATTCAATTAAGCTCAAACCTCATTCAGGTAAAAACACTTTTAGAATCAAGCAAATTGATTTTTCCAAAAAGCCAAGGTACTCTCAAGAGAAAAGATTAATTAGATCTTCAACAAAAGAAATATTCATTGCAAACGAAAACACACAAAAAATAAATGCTCAGTTAATCTTTGCAGATGAAGGCGGCGTTCAATCAGAAACAATGTACGAAGTATGGAGTGAGCACGGTATGATTGTAAAAAAAGGTTATGGTAAAGTAGTTGATTTAACAAGCTTAGACAGAGGTGTCTATTTTGTGAATTACGATGCTAAACAAGGTACAATTAGAAAGATATAAAGTCTTATCTTATAAGATTTTAAAGAGGGTTTACGGTAAGTAAGCCCTCTTTTTTAGCCAAATAAATTTCAATTAGTAAAAGTGAGAACATATAATCTCATCTAACTAACTATTTGTTTAGTTGATAACGATTAAGATCATTTAGTTTTATTTGCATTGTAGCTATTAGAAGAGTTAAAGCTCTTAAAAGGTTAATTTATATTTACGCTGACTCTAGTCATATATCAAAAAGCAAACTCTCTTAACAAAAGACTGATTATTTGGTGCGAAAAATAGCAGTTTTTATAAAATCACCCCACTTAATTAACTCCAATTCCCTCCACCCTTTAAAAAGAGCTTTTTTGATAAAACCAATTATAAACATTAAGTTAAATAAGAAAAGAGTGTTAACTTAGACATTCAAATTGTTGCAAATGTTCACAGGTATAATAGAAGGTTTTGGTGTTGTTAACTTGATTGAAAAGGATGGTGAAAATATTGATTTTACACTAACGAGTCCGTTTACTGATGAGTTGCAAATAGATCAAAGCTTGGCGCATAATGGTGTATGTTTAACTGTTGTTAAACTAGACGGAGAAAAGTATACAGTTACCGCTATTGAGGAGACACTCCAAAAGACTAACCTTAATGAATTAAAGTTTGGCCAGCAGGTTAATCTTGAAAGATGCATGAAATTAGGAGATCGCTTAGACGGTCATATTGTTCAAGGACATGTTGATCAAATCGGCGTTGTGACTAAAATTGATGAATTAGAAGGGAGTTGGAAATATTCTATTGAGTATGATAAAAGCTTAAATAATATTACGGTAACTAAAGGGAGCATTACAATTAACGGTGTTAGTTTGACCGTTGTTGATTCATCAGAAAATAGTTTCACAGTGCATATTATTCCTTACACATTTGAGCATACTAATTTTAATAATTTTGAGATTGGAACCAAGGTTAATTTAGAGTTTGATATTGTAGGAAAATACTTGACTAAGTTACATAATATGCATTAGCTGAAGTTGAATGAATAAGTTTCTAAAAGAAACATTCTGGACTTAGGATTTCTTTCTTGTCTTTTTTAATTTAAATACATTAACTGTTTTTGCAATACTAAATGAGACGTGTGTATTTGTCTAATTTTTTACTGTCATATCAGTGAATATATCTTTATCAAAAAAAGTAGTTGTTAACCTCTGAAAAAGTAAGCTTTTAAATTATTTAAATATATATAGATTGTAATATTTACAATAATACTAAATATAATTTAGAAGATTTCACAGGTTTATTAGATGTCGAACCTCGTAAATATGATGTTATTCTTGTTGTTTTTCCTTTATTAATTCCAATTTGAGTTCGAATTATAGATTATGTAGCGTTAAGTGTTCGACAAGAAACTATTTGTTTATTTAACAACTAAATAATAGGGAAGACAAATGCTTAATTAAATTACACCCGACTTTAATTAATTTTCAAGAAGATTTTAAATGAGTAGGCTAGAAAGTCTGGTTTTATGTCAAAGTAATAAAAAAAGGCACTAAGTTCAGTGACGAATTATTAGTGATGATTAAGACAACAATCATA
>JGI24539J26755_10000193_pt1 | contig 28499 bp, 18 predicted proteins | sample NorSeaMetagenome_2_FD_26755 | JGI IMG/M metagenome (IMG submission 26755) | reverse complement strand
GAAGCAATACTGAACCACATACAACAAGATGCGCTCCAGATGGAACAACCATTGTCCCAGTGAAAGTTCCTCCTGAACCATCAAGACAAAGAACATCTCCTGAAGCGATTGTAGGCATTGTAACCCAAGGACCTGGGGCAATTATCTCTGTTCTTGTACAAGCTGGAGGCGTTTGAGCATAAATAGTATTCAAACCAAATAAAAAGAAGGATAATAAAAGAACAACCTTAGCCAATGCGTTGTTTTCAATCATTGCTAATGTGAACTTCTCCTCAGCCCTAGCAGTTATTTTTAGTAACTTTTGCATACCCTTATTTTAATATTTTATGACCATCCTCTTAAAAGATATTAAACGTTTTAAAACGTTACAATACAGTTTTTTTAAAGTGAAGCGGATCAATTCGCAAATATGCCATTAAATAAAACGAAAGGAAAGTAATATATGGATTAATTTCAAAGAAAATCAACTTATCGGTTAAAAAAAAATGTAAAAACTAAATCGGTTAAATCAATTTAGTTTTTACATTTTCTAACATCTTGTATCTACATTCTTTCAGGAACTTCAATCCCAAGTAGTTTCAATGATAATTCTAATGTTCTTTTTACTTGGTTTGAAAGATTTAATCTAAACTTTTTAACGGTCTCCTCTTCTTCATTTAAAATAAAATGAGAGGCGTAAAACTGAGAGTATTCTTTTGCCAACTCATAGGCGTAATTAGCGACTAAAGCAGGGTTGTAATTTTCACCGGCTTGTTCTAAAACCTTCTCGTAATCATTCAACTTACTAATTAAAGCTTTTTCCTTATCAGAAACTTCACGCACAACAACCCCTTCAAAATCAGAAGAATTATACTTTCTAATTAAAGATTTGATTCGAACACAATTGAATAAAATAAAAGGCCCAGTGTTTCCGTTAAAATCAATAGACTCTTCGGGATTAAAAACCATTCCTTTTTTGGGATCAACCCTTAGTAAGAAATATTTTAGGGCAGCCATACCAACCATCCTATTAATTTCTACCTTTTCTTCCTCGGTATATCCTTCCAACTTCCCTTTCTCCTCCGTTGCTTTTGTAGCCGTTTGCACCATGTCTTTCATCAAGTCATCGGCGTCTACAACAGTTCCCTCTCGAGTTTTCATTTTACCTGATGGCAATTCAACCATTCCGTAAGAAAGGTGAAATAAACCTTCATGAAAATCATATCCTAATTTTTTAAGAATTAAGAACAATACCTTAAAATGATACTCCTGTTCGTTACCTACAGTATAAATCATTCCATCTATTTTGAAATCATTATCTCTTTCAATAGCAGTCCCAATATCTTGCGTCATGTAAACCGCAGTTCCATCTTTTCGAAGAACCAACTTTTCATCTAATCCATCCGCTGTTAAGTCACACCAAACCGAACCGTCTTCACGTTTATAAAAAACACCTTTTTCTAATCCTTCGTCAACAACCTTTTTCCCTAAGAGGTAAGTATTGGATTCGTAATATAATTGGTCAAAATCAACACCCATAGCTTCATAAGTGGATTTAAACCCATCATAAACCCATTGATTCATTTTTTGCCAAAGCTCCGTTACTTCTTTATCTCCATCCTCCCACTTTTTCAACATTACCTGAGCCTCTTTAAACAAAGGAGCTTCTTGCATTGCTTCATCTTTAGATAAGCCCTTCACCATTAACTCAGCCATTTCAACCTTGTAATGCTTGTCAAACTCAACATAATACTTACCAACTAAGTGATCTCCTTTTAAACCTTCAGATTCTGGTGTTGCACCATTTCCAAATTTCTGCCAACTTATCATACTCTTACAAATATGAATTCCACGGTCGTTTATTATTTGAGTTTTGAAAACCCTATTCCCATTCGCTTTTAAAATTTCTGCAACTGCATATCCTAAAAAATTATTTCGAATGTGTCCTAAATGAAGTGGTTTATTTGTGTTTGGTGAAGAATATTCAACCATGATAGTTTTAGGAACCTCTAACTTAATAGCCCCATAACTTTCGTTAGATGCGATAGAATTTAGAATTTCTCCCCAATTGTTAGCATTTAACTCTAAATTCAAAAACCCTTTGATTACGTTAAATCCAGTAAATTCTTTCATATCCTCAACAATCAAAGCTCCTATTTCCTCTCCAGTTTGAACTGGATTCTTTTTAGAGAACCGCAAAAAGGGAAAAACAACACAGGTTAAATCACCTGTAAATTCAGGAAGTGTATTTTGAATTTGAACAGCTGATGCGTCTACATCTGCATTGTATAATTTATTTACAATTTCACTGATTTTTTGAGATAATGACAACTCTATGGACATGGCTGGAAATTTGAGGCAAAACTACATTAAATATTCAAATAGGGTAAGACTATCTATTTTCTGCTCCATAATCGTGTATTAACGTTTATATTTTTTGGTTATTTACAGACTAAACTTAATCATAATTGAATAAATTAACTGACTCATCGAAGGAATCTTTCCTTTAGTCAGGCAAAGGACATCTTACCTAGAAATATGAAGATATCCGTCATATTAATGTGAAAAAAATGTTATTTTTGAAGGGAACTATTTTTTTTCAGAATGACAAAAATTAAGTACCGAAATTTCGTTCAAGCAAGAGAATTCGCATTAAAACAGGGATTGAGAAACCGTTACGAATGGGCTATTTATTGCTCTATCGACAATCTGAAACCTTCTGATATCCCTTCCAATCCAGACAACGTTTACAAAAATTGGAATGGATGGAAACACTGGCTTGGATCATTTGAAAAAGTTCCATTTTTATCCTACGAACAGGCAAAAAATAAAGTTTGTGAAAAAGGACTTAAAAATACCGGAGAATGGAAGAAATGGTGCAATTGGGATACAAACGATTTCGGATTAAAACCACCAGAAATACCTGCTTCTCCTCATATTTATTATAAAAATTCAGGGTGGATTGGATACAACGACTGGCTAGGGACCGAAAATAATCGTAAATCGAGATCATACAGACCTTATNAAGACGCAAGAAAATTTGCTAAAGAGTTGGGTTTAACTTCATCTGAATACTGGCTTCGCTATTGCAAGGGGGAATTCCCTCATTTACCTGAAAAGCCACATGATATTCCAACCAACGTTGCTCGAAAATATAGAGATATAGGCTGGAACGGAATGAACGACTTTTTAAATGCTAAGGAGCATAGAAGAGTTCGCAGATTAACAAATGCTAGGGATTTTGAAAGCGCTAGAGATTTTGTTCATACGCTTGACCTTAAGAATCTTAAAGAATGGTTGAAATACATTAAAGGACAACTTCCCAATCAAGCCCCCAAGCCCACTGACATTCCAAATTCTCCAGAATTAGTATACAAAGGACATGGCTGGAAAGGTTATGGAGATTGGTTTGGCACCTTTACAATTGCTCCTTTTAAAAGAAAATACAGAGACTTTGAAAGCGCAAGAGAATTTGCGCGTGGACTTGGTTTAACTTCTTCGGAAAAATGGATTGAATACTGTAAAGGTGACCTTCCCCAACTTCCTGAAAAACCAATTGATGTTCCTACAAATGTTGCTAGAAAATACCAAGATCTTGGATGGAAAGGATATAAAGACTTTTTACAAAGCAACATCCATCGTCAGAAATACAGTAAATTTCTTCCTTATGAGGAAGCAAAGAAATTTGTAAGCTCCTTAAAATTAAATGATTACAAAGGTTGGCATAAATACATTGCAGGAAAGTCCCCTAACCTAACTAAGAAGCCCAAAAATGTCCCAGCAAACCCATCTGGAGTTTACAAAGACAAAGGTTGGATTGGAATTGGTGATTGGATTGGCTCTGAAGCTTTCCCTTACGCTCATTTAGAATATAGAAAGTTTTCTGAAGCCCGAAAATTTGTTCGCACACTTGGACTTACTAGTTCTGTAGAATGGGTTTCTTATTGTAAAGGTGAGTTCAATCATTTACCTGAAAAACCTACCGACATCCCCGCTAATGTTGTTCGGAAATACGAAGAAAAAGGATGGAAAGGATTTAAAGACTTTTTATGGAGTGCTAAGCATAGAAAAGACAGAAGAAAATTCATGAGTTACAAAGAGGCTATAGTTTTAGTAAAAACGCACAACCTCTCAAACAAAGCTCAATTGGATAAATTCCTATCAAGCGATGTGAAGCCTGATAACTTCCCAGAATTTCCTAATATGGTATACCAAAGAAAAGGTTGGGTTAGTTTTGATCAGTTTTTAAAATAAAAGCACAATATTTTTTTCTCGAAAAGCCATCCAAAATAGGATGGCTTTTTTTGTTTATTCCACTTCTCAATAGTTTCTCGTTTATAACTTTTGATTTTTCACCTGAAACAAAGGGTCTTCTCCTCTATTTTTACGTGTTAAGAAGAATACAACCAGAGTATGTTTGGAAAGAAAAATAAATCACAAGGAAATACATTTAAAAGCACTCCTACACCACCCAAAGAAAAAGTGGTGAAAAAGGAGAAAAGTACTGTTCCAAAAAATATTTCATTTAATAGGATTACCGATCCTATTTATTCTTTTTTAGAAAACGAAAGAAATAGATATGTGCTTGGACTAACCTGTATTACTCTAACCGCTTTTCTTTCCTTTAGTTTTGTTTCTTACTTCTTCACATGGGAAGTTGATCAAGATAAAGTTGAAAATTGGAGTACTACGGGTTTTGAAGTTTTTAAGGATGACTTTTCGTATGAAAAAGAACCTCAAAATAAAATGGGAACTATTGGTGCTAAACTTTCTCATATCCTTTTGCATAAAGGATTTGGAATTGCAGCTTTTGGAATTCCATTTATTTTATTCATTGCAGGACTGAAGTTTGCTTTTAAAAAGAATATTTTACCGTTGAAGAAATCTTTCAAAATTACTCTAATCATAATGCTGTGGTCGGCAACATTTTTTGGATTAATCTTAAAAAATAGTGGTTTCAATTATGGAGGTGCTTTAGGAAGTCAGCTAAACATTTGGCTCGATCACATAGCAGGTACTTGGGGGATTATTTTTATACTTCTTTTCTTTCTTTTTATTATTTCAAGATTTACGTTCAATGTGAAAATTGATGAATTAATTCAATCATTTTTCAATAACCAAACCAAACCAAGTGAAAACGAACTGGCTTCAGAAAACAGTTTTATCAACCCACAAACATCTTTCAAAACAATTCATCCTGAACCGGAGTCTGAAATAGAAGAAACCACAGAAATTCCAGCAGTAGATATCAATAAACAAGAAATAGAAAGCCCCGAAGAGTTGGATGTTGATTTAAACATTACTTCTACAATTGTAGAAAAAGTTGCGTCACCTGAAGAACTATCAATAAATCTTCATTTAGAAATAGAAAATACAACTGAAGAAGAAACACCAACAATAACTGGCGAAACTGAGGGAAAAACAGAAGAAGAAGAAGAAGAAGAAGAAGAAGAAGAAGAGCTTTCGAACGAAGAAATTATTCAGAAATTAACGAACGGAATTGAAGAATCAGAAAACTCAGCAATCGAACTAGAAACAAATACAGAAGTTCCAGAACACGAACCAAAAGTCAATGAAGAACTTTCTTTTGAAGTAGAAGAAACAACTCAAAAAGAAGAACTTTTAACGGAGAAAGAAATAAATGAAAAAGTGAAAGAATTTGGTGAATACGATCCAACTCTTGATCTTGGAAGCTACCAGTTCCCTAAAATCGAACTCTTAAACAAATATGATGCTGGCGTAAAACAGGTTGTTGATCCTGCTATTTTAGAGCGGAATAAAAACAACATTGTGCAAACGCTTAAAAATTATAAAATTGAAATCGATTCTATTAAAGCTACGATCGGACCAACAATAACGCTATATGAAATCATCCCTGCTCCTGGTGTTCGGATTTCTAAAATTAAAAACTTAGAAGATGATATTGCCTTATCACTTGCAGCATTAGGTATTCGTATTATCGCTCCTATTCCTGGAAAAGGTACTGTTGGTATTGAAGTGCCAAATCCTAACCCCGATATTGTATCAATGCACACAGCTATTTCATCAAAAGCCTTTCAAGAAGCTCAAATGGAATTACCACTTGCACTAGGTAAAACAATTACGAACGAAACATATACGATTGATTTAGCTAAAATGCCGCACCTTTTAATGGCTGGGGCAACTGGGCAAGGAAAGTCGGTTGGATTAAACGCTATTTTAGTTAGTTTGCTTTACAGAAAACACCCTTCTGAATTAAAGCTTGTTTTGGTTGATCCTAAAAAAGTTGAATTAACGCTATTTAACAAAGTTGTTCGTCACTTCTTAGCCAAACTTCCAGGAGAGGACGAAGCAATTATTACCGACACGCAAAAAGTAGTTAATACTGTTAACTCTCTTTGCGTAGAAATGGATGAGCGATATGAACTACTTAAAAATGCACATTGTAGAAACATAAAAGAATACAATGTTAAATTCAAAAAACGAAAGCTAAACCCAGAAAAAGGACATAAGTTTCTTCCATACATTGTTTTAGTTATTGATGAGTTTGCGGATTTAATAATGACAGCAGGAAAAGAAATTGAAACACCTATTGCTCGTTTGGCTCAATTAGCTCGTGCAATTGGAATTCACTTAATTGTTGCAACTCAACGTCCATCTGTAAACATTATTACAGGTACTATTAAAGCTAACTTCCCATGTAGAATTGCTTTTAGAGTTACCTCTAAAATTGATTCTCGAACAATACTTGACGCCGGTGGAGCTGACCAATTAATTGGTAGAGGCGATATGCTTTTAAGTACAGGTAACGAACTAATTAGGATTCAATGCGCGTTCGTTGACACACCTGAAGTTGAGCAAATTTGCGAATTTATTGGTGAACAAAGAGGCTACTCAGATGCGCACCTTTTACCTGAGTTTAATGATCCTAATGCCGATACAGGCTCGACAGATGTTCACCTTGATGATCGAGATGAAAAGTTTGAAGAAGCAGCAAGAATAATAGTATTGCACCAGCAAGGCTCAGCATCACTACTCCAACGTAAATTGAAATTAGGCTATAATAGAGCGGGGAGAATTGTTGATCAATTGGAGGCCGCTGGAATCATCGGGCAATTTGAAGGAAGCAAGGCTCGGCAAGTTTTAATTCCTGATGAAGTAAGTTTGGAACAGAAATTGATTAACCTGAATAACAAAACTATTTAATTAACTTTGAACGATATATTTTAGAATTATGAAAAGCATATTCGCATTACTTTTTGCAGCAACCATTTCTAGTAACGATTTACCAGTTGAAACTACTCCTGTAGCAACTCCAGTAATCGTTAATATTGAAGCTCCAGTTATAGAACTTGAAACAGCTAGTGTTTCAGAATCTAGCATGATTTCAAACGCTGCCCCTACTTCACAAAAAGATCCTGAAGCAACAGCAATTTTAAACGGAGTTACAAATACAACGAAAACAAGAAAAACGATTACATTAGATTTCACATTCACGATTAAAAATGGTGATATGAAAGAATCTCAAAAAGGAAAGCTTCAGATAAAAGGGAATTCTTATTCATACGATATTTTTGGAACCACTAAAATTAGTGATGGAAAAAAAGTAGCGGAGATTATTGTAGAAGATAAAGAAGTAACGATTGGATCAGCAAATTTTAATGACCCAGATAATTTCTCTCCCCAAGAAATGTTTACCATTTATGAAAAAGGCTACAAGTACCGGTTCATGGGACAAAAAAAAATAAATGGAGAAACTCTTGAGTTAATCGATTTATACCCAGATGCTGATAATAAGCAACCTTATAGAAGAATTACACTATTTGTTAATAACACCACTCATGAAATAAGAGAAATTGAGTTGTTTGAAAAAACAAGTGCGAAGGTATTCTCGGTGAAAATTGATAACGCTGCTTACGATTTAGAAATTCCTGATGCTAAATTTAATTGCGATTGTGAAAGATGGCCAGCTCCAGATTGGGATTGCGATGATACTTCAGGAAGTAAATAATTAAAAAAAGTTTAAAACTTTAAAGAGGAAGCTAACAACTTCCTCTTTTTTTTTATCGAAACTATTTATCTTTATTCCGTATGAAATACGGGATTATAGATTTAAGTGTTGTACCAGGAAGAGCAGATCCTTCTGATAAAAGTGAAATGACTACTCAATTGCTTTTTGGGGATGTTTTTAGCGTGTTAGAGGAAGCTAATACGTTTATTAAGGTTCGTGTTCATTATGACAATTACGAATGCTGGATATGCAAAAAACAATACCTTCCAATTAATTCATCCGAATACACACAAATTGCCAATTCACCTTACCACTGCACAACTGATTTAGTTCAGGTAATTACATACAAACAGAACCTACTCCCTATTGTTCAAGGAAGTTCATTACCTCACTATAAAAATGGAACTTTCAAGTTAGGGAATGAAACGATTAAATTTGATGGAAACATAACCATTCCAACTCAAATCGGAACAAAAGATAAAATTGTTGAAGATGCTTTAATGTTTTTAAATGTGCCTTACTTGTGGGGTGGGAAATCCCCTTTTGGGATAGACTGTAGCGGGTTTTCTCAATTAGTTTACAAAATAAATAACATCGTTATTCCAAGAGATGCATACCAACAAGCTGAGCTTGGAGAAAGTTATTCGTTTGTAGAAGAGGCTGAACCTGGTGATTTGGCGTTTTTCGATAATAAGGAAGGACGCATTACTCATGTTGGAATCTTAGTTGGGAAAAGTAAAATCATACATGCTTCAGGAAAAGTTAGAATAGACACACTTGATCATAATGGTATTTACAATCCCGAAACCAATTCTTATTCTCACAAACTCAGAATAATTAAAAATTTAATGTAGGTTTATTTTAAAAGTTACGCCTTTTAAAATAAATTACAAACTTAGCTCCCTCTCCTATATATTTATATTAATTGTTTTGCGTCCTTGCAAACACAATAAAGAATTGCTTAAGTTCTACTTACCTAGTATTTTTCTTTAACGTAAAAAAGTCCTACTGATAAATCAGTAGGACTTTAATATAATTTTAAAAGTTACTTCTTATTTAAAGTACTTCATTGTTCCAATGTTGTTTAAATCACCGAAAGCTAATTTTAATCTTTCAATGAAAGATACCTCAGCTTGTCTTAACCAAACTCTTGGGTCATAGTATTTTTTGTTCGGTGAATCAGCTCCGTTTGGATTCCCAATTTGACTTTGTAAAAAGTCTTGGTTTTCTCCGTAGAAATTTTTGATACCATCCCAAAATGCCCACTGTAAATCAGTATCGATATTCATTTTAACAGAACCATAAGAAATAGCTTCTCTAATTTCTTCAACTGAAGATCCTGAACCTCCGTGGAAAACGAAATCTACTGGTTTATCGGCCAAACCGTCTCTTTTTTCCAAGAATTTTTGAGAGTTATCTAATATTTTCGGAGTTAATTTAACATTACCTGGCTTGTAAACACCATGAACATTTCCGAATGCTGCAGCAACTGTGAATTTGTCAGAAACTTTTCTTAACTCATCATATGCATAAGCAACCTCTTCTGGTTGAGTATATAATTTAGATTCATCAACATCAGAATTGTCAACACCATCTTCTTCACCTCCAGTGATTCCTAATTCAATCTCTAAAGTCATACCCATTTTAGACATTCTGTCTAAGTATCTTTTACAGATTTCCATGTTCTCTTCCAAAGGATCTTCAGAAAGATCAATCATATGAGATGAGAATAACGGAACTCCGTTAGCTGCATAAAACTCTTCTCCTGCATCTAATAAACCGTCAATCCAAGGTAATAATTTCTTTGAACAGTGATCAGTATGTAACATTGCAGTTGCTCCGTATCTACCAGCCATTTCCCACACATGTTTTGCTCCTGAGATAGCACCTGCGACAGCACCTTTTTGACCTTCATTTCCTAAACCTTTTCCAGCAACAAATTGAGCACCTCCGTTAGAGAATTGAACAATTACAGGAGAATCAACCGCTACAGCAGCTTCTAAAACTCCATTAATACTGTTAGAAGAAACAACGTTTACCCCTGGTAAAGCGAATTGATTTTCTTTTGCTACTCTGAAAACTTCTTGAACACCGTCACCAGTTATTACACCAGATCCGATTTTTACAGCTGTGTCGCTCATTATCTTATTTATTTTGAATTGAGCACCAAAAATACACATTTCTAAGTAAACTGTGTTTTAATCTTCACATGATTTCTAAAATGCTTAGTTTTGCCTAGCCAAAAACACTACCCCCACTATGTGGAGCAAACAAGAAGCAAAAGACAGAAGAGTACGGTTTTTCACCAATTTCGGTGTGTATATGAAAAAACACAACGAAGAATATGGCAGCAAAATGCGTTGGGTTAATTATCGAACTGGGGTGAATTCAGTTAAATTCAGGATTGAAGTTGATAATAAAACAGCCAAAGTTTGTATTGATATTACAAATGAGGATGAAGGTGTTCGTCAACTTTTCTTTGAGCAATTTGAGGAATTCAAAAAATTACTTTCTAATTCGATGGATGAATTAAGATGGGTTAAGGACCAATATCTTCAATCTGGCTTTGCAATTTCTAGAATTTACGCTGAAACAGATGAGTTTAGTATGAGTAATGAAGCGCAATGGGGCGATTTATATCAATTCATCGAAAGAAACATCGTTGCTCTGCACGAGTTTTGGGATATGAGTCAAGATGTTTTTAAAGACTTAGAAGGTTAAAATTGATAAAACAACACCAATTCGAAAGAGTTCAATACTACCTTCGATTTCACGAATAACAACCTTAGCTAATTTGAATATTCGTACGCAATCCTCTGATGCTTTTAAAACAATGATTAGCGAATTAGAATTTAAAATTTAACACATCTCCATCAGACAAGATATTGTATCCTAAAGAATTGGCTTTTAATGCCGAACCTTCATACAAATGACTTAAGTATATTTGTGACTTTAATTGTTGAATAACCTGACTCGATTCTAGCTCATCAACACTTATATGCCCTTCGCCAACTTTGTCCACAAAATTACATTCCAAAAACACTTTGTCGCAAGCATTTACAAAAGGCTCAACTCCGTCATGCCAACACGTATCTCCAGAAAAACCAATATTCTTTCCTTCTAACCTTAAAAGATAACCTACGGGTTCAGCTTTTTCGGAATGCTCCATCAAAACACTTTCAAAGCATAAATCCCCTTCTTTATATTTACCACCGTTTTGATCAACAGAGACGAATTTTAGGTTTAGCTCATCCAATATTTTCTCTGTTCCTCCATAAAGAACCTTTAGTAGTTCCAACACCTTACTTCTCACATCACCAGGTCCAACAATTGTGAGTTCTTTCTCTAAGGGATAAATGTATTTTAATCCCAAAAGCAAAGCCGATAGTCCCGCATAATGATCCCCATGATAATGCGTGATGAATATATAATCTAAATCACAGAATGGAAATTTTAACTTTTGAAGGGCATAAGGAACTGTAAAACCACAATCAATTAATATATTCTTGCTATGAGAATTAATTAAATAAGAAGAATTTAATCGTTCGTCCTGATTAAAAGCATTTCCCGATCCTAAAACCTTAACATCCATCGTTAATACCTTTGATACTCTATTCGTTCAAATTCTTCGTCAGACTCGTTGAAACGCGTTATTTGATCTAATTGGTTTTGGTTGTACGAATACAATATTCTTAAAACAACATCACCAATAGAGTTATAGTCCAAGTCTTCAATTAAATTCCCTACTTCGTCAAACCTCCTAACATTGCTTGATTTTAAAACCCCATTTGCATTTAAATAGCTTCGCTTCTCTGTATTATTCGAAAAGCTTTCTATTAATAATATTTGAGTTAAAACTCCTTGTTTGTAATTTAAAACTCTATACAAAACAGATGTTCCTGAATAATACTCTAATGAATCTAAGGACTCTAACTCACCTTCTTTATAATTCTCTTGAGCAATTAACACGTTATTCGAGTAAATGTATTGCGTTGTTTGATTAAGTTGACCAGTTACTTCCTCTTTAAGAATTCTTACGGCATCATATTTAAAAACCTGACTCGTTAATAAGTTACCATTAGAGGCTTTTAAATCAATTGAGATTACTCTACCAACAGAATCATAATCATAATTGGTAGACCCTTCCTCGGAACCATTTTTACGCTTGGTTATTTTAGAAATCAACCTTCCGTCCTTATCGTATTCGTACTCGTTTAAACCATTGTAATTTCCGTACACATATTGGTATTCTTTACAAATAGTACCTTCAGTACCTTCTCCTTCACAAGGAGGAAGCTCGTCAACTGAACAACCAATAAACGTAAACAATAAGAGCAAATATAACCAACGCATGACTTAAAGATAATAATTAACCTCAACACTAAAAGAACCATTAGAGCAACCCATAATAATCTATCATTTTCACGAAAACGGGGAGCCTATAAATCAAACCAACACTGCACTGTTATTCCGCTCCTAAAACGAGATAAGAAACCTAGCTAGGCCAGAGTTTAAGTAATCTATGAACAATGTCCAAGGAAACTCCGAGATATGCGTGCAAAAAAAAGATCGCACCCAAAAGGTACGATCTCAATCAGTAAGCTAAAAATTTTTATTTAACAATAACCCATCTACCTTTCTTACGAGCGTTAATCGTGTTATCATACATCGCTTCCGACTCCACTGACGGTAAATAAAATTTCCCTTTATAGGAAGCATTCAACTTCACTGTAAACGTTTTTTTACTTCCAATACCCAAACCATAATAGGTATAAACACGATCATCACGGATATCCTTATAATCAGCTCTCGAACCTTCCTCCGAGTTAAACAAGTCCATTCTAGAATTATGAATCTCCCAACCAGAAGGGAAAATTTGATTAATAGCCATCTCTTTTAAATACCCTTTAGTTCCAGGGTTTTTAACGGTAACCTCAACTTTAAAGTCAGTTCCTTGTAAGATTGTATCAGGAGAAATAATTCTTCCATCCATATCCTTATAAATCAACTTCATCACCAAATGGCTTTGCTCTTCCGATCGATCATCCGTAGTAGGTACTCCACTCTGAACCAACTTCACAAACAACAAACTCTTACCCGTATTCTTAACCGATAACTGATCATCTTTTCCCGGAACCAATTCCTTTTTGTACACAGAAATTTTAGCATTTACAGACTCCTTATTCTTACCAGCCAATAAATAATCAAACTCCATTTCATCACCAACATGAACACCCAAAAATTTACTCACTGCCAATAACGAATAAGCAGTAGTTTGTGTACTCATCCATCTTTGCTCACCTAAATTCTTCGCAATATTCTTCGCTAAAAAGATAGCACGATCTTCATCTTTCAATTCAATTAAAGTCTCTAAAATCATTGCTTTATCTCTAATTGCCGATCCAAACGAATAACTCAACTCTCTGTAAAATGCAACTTCAGTAGTTAACTCCCTCGTTATTTCACTTGCCACATCATGCTGACCAGCAACTGCGTAAGCGGCAGCTAATCTCCACTTAGCCATTAACGGCAAGCTTGTTTTCCCTTTTAAGTAATTCATCGAAGCAAAATCAGCATATCCAGCCTTCGCTAAAACGTATAAACGATAAGCTTGCGTGCTAAACTCGTAACGATGATTACCCGAATAACGCCACCTCTTACTCATTCGCTTTTGGTAATTCACCCAGTTTTCTAACAATTGAGCAGGAACCATATAACCAGCGTCTTTAGCTTCTAACAAAAAGTGACCCGCATAATTACTTCCCCATTCACTTGGATTAGATCCTCCAGGCCAATAACTAAATCCACCTCTATCGGTTTGAAACTTGGTGATTCTATTAATTCCCATGGTGATGTTTTCAATGATTTTCCGTTTTTGATGATCCGATAAATCCATCACTTTATCCAAATGCAATTGAGGGAAAACCGATGAAGTTGTTTGCTCAATACATCCATGTGGATATTTAATTAAATACCTCAACCTTTTTGTTAAGTTGATTGCGGGGAAAGTAGACACTTCAAACGCGCCTGAATTAGTTCCATCAATTCCAGGAAACTCAACCTTACTCTTCCAAGTTTCTCCTGGCTTTACTAAAACCTCAACAATATTATCAATCTCAGGATTAGAAGCTCTTACATTAATTTCAATTTCATGTCTGGCAGTTTCGTTTCCGCAAGTTGCAATAACCTCAACCTTACCAAAGCCAATTCTATTGGCAACCTTAATTGGAAAACCAATAATTTTATCACCAGCCTTTTTAAAGTCTATCGTTTGGGTAATAGCTCCAGTAGGATTAAATATATCGTTAACTTTTAAGGTCACCTTTACTTTACCTAAACCATCATTTAAAGCAAATACGTTTATAGGAATCACCAATTCCTCTTGCGGACCTAGTACTCTAGGCAAAGTAGCCAAGACCATTAATGGTTTTTTAACCTTCACACTTTTATCCGTTGAGCCGTATGCTTTTTTATTTCGAGCAACAACCATCACCCTGCATCTCCCAATGTAATTCGGCATGTTAATTTTATGCTCAGCCTTTTCGCCAGGAGCTAAAGTAAACGCACCTAAAAAGCGCACCATTGGTTTAAATCGATTGGCTTTCTGACCACCTTTCTTGCGGTTAACACCATCTCCACCAATTCCTAAAATCTTATTCAACTCAGCACCATAAGCACCAATCACATTATCGTACATATCCCAGGTTTTAATACCCAAAGCTTGTTTTGCATAAAAGTGTTTCCAAGGATTTGGAGTTGCAAATCGAGTTAAGTCCAACAAACCTTCATCAACTATCGCCAACGTATACGTCATTCCCTTACCCGATTTTTCAGATACGTTCACAGTAGCCACAGATTCTGGACGAATCTCATCGGGCATATCAATTACAGGTTTAATATGAGATTCGGGGTTTTCAATACCAACCGGTACAGTTCCATACATTCGAATAGGCATATCGTTCAACGTTTTACCATGCGGTTGCAACAACGAAATACTTACAAATACATTCGGCGCCATATCCTTTGTAGCCTCAATTGTAAAGTTGGTTTGCTTCTCTTTTGTATCAACCCAAAACGATTTTAATACTGATATTCCGTTTTCGATTGTTACCAATGCTTTTTCAGATCCTCCAGTTGGAAATGACACTTTAATCTCTTCCCCTACTTGGTATGACTTCTTACTGCTTTGGAAGTTTAACATTGTTGCAAAATCCTGATTATCTCTTTCGGCTCTTCTCCAGTAAGGCCAATCAACCGTAACCAATTTACCAGATGAATGTCCACTCACAGGATCCGTTACTCGAATTAAATAACGACCCCAATTGGGATATTCTTCACGCATTGTAAAATGAGTTCCAACCGTTTTTACATCCATCACAGTATCCATAATCAACTCCGTACTTCTTCTGTTAATGTAGTTTGCTAAATCACGGTTGTAGTTATCCCACCACCAGTTGTTCTCAATTCGATAAACCTTAACCTTAACACCTTTTCTACTCAGTTTCTTTCCTTTTTCATCAACAACTACAATTCCAATTTGATGATCTTTCCCCGTTTCTAGAACATTCCCCCAACGAGAACCGTTGGGTACAGATACCCCAACATAACTTTTAAAAGGTGAAAATTTCACGCCAAAACGATCCACACTAAAATCTCCCGTTTTCTCAAAAATCCTCGTCTTAAAATAAGCCTTTAGCATTCCAGGAACAAACTGCCCCACCTTTATTGCTGGTTTAAACTGCGCCTTTCCTTCATTGTTAATCTTCCCTTCAAAAACCATTTGATCGGATTCCGAAAAACTATAAATAGGATCTTTAAAAACATAATCAGGATGTTGTTTAAATGGGTTGTTATCTGCTGCTAAATGCATTTCAACTTTCGCCTCTAAATCACGTGCAACAGCACCGTGCAACCATTCCACATATAAATCAGCTTTGGGTGCATCATCCTTTGTTATTATTTTTTGATGAAAATCCATGTTGATTTTCAAACGATTAGGCTTAACCGTTTCAACCTTTAAGTTTTTGTAAAAAGTAGCGTTTCCAACATGTGCTTTACAGCTCCAATTCCCTGTTGGGTCATCCATATCAGTATTGGTTCTAAAAACATGAATTTCGTCCTTATCTCCAATCGAAACAGCCCTTTTAATAATTTTCCCTTTTGGATTAATTAATTCGAAATGAACAGGGTGATTTTGCGGTAATTTATTTGTTTCATCCTCAATCATCAACGCTACATAAATCGAATCTCCAGGTCTTCTTACGCCTCTTTCAGTGTATAGAAATCCTTTTAAACCATTCTTATTTGTTTCGCCTTGCGTTTCAAACTTACTTGTAGACAAACTTAATCCTTGTCTAACTTTTAAATAACCTCTTTGTTGCCCACTTTTTACAATCACTAAAAATGGTTTTCTCTTTGGAGTAACAGTTAACATTCCCTTCGAATCAGTTGTACCTATAGCAATAACTTGTTGTTGGTAATCCAATAATTCAACTTCAACGTGCGCTACAGGAGCTGCTGTTAAAACATCGGCTACATAAACATGAAACTTCCGATCCGGCCCAGCTTTTACAGTTATACCTAAATTACTAGCCAATATGTTTTTACTTACCTCACGATTACGGTAATAAGATGGTGTACAAGGATTTTCACGATCACTATAATTGTAACTATAACTGTTGTAATAACCGTCATAGTCTTCGTAATCATCGTAATAATACTCGTCGTAATCTTTGTCTTTTTTGGCTCCTTCCGACCAGTCTTCGAATTTAGAGTTAACTTCCAGTTCCGTTAAGCTTTCATCACTTGCAGAAGTTCCTTTACACGGATAATTACTTCCTTTTTGATCAATCGCAATTGACACCCTATAAATAGCTCCAGGATCAACATTTACAAATTCACTTAAATCAATATTAAAATCATTCCATTCAGATAGATTTACATCCTTTAATGATTTCAAATTCACTCTTTTTCGCAATACTTTTCTTGAAACTCGATGCAATTGATAAGTCCCTGATAGGTTATTTACTTGTAAAAACTGACCAATATTATCGGTGAAAATCTTCGTTATCGTAACCACAACCGAATTTACATTTACAGCCTTAAAAGGGAAAAGTAACCCTTCGTTAGCAGTTGGTAATATATTTCCCTTCCCCAACAATTGTACTTCAGGTTTAATAGCAAAAAAGCTCAACGTATAGTTTTTACCTTTTGCCATTTTATAGCCCATCGTGTTTTTTAAACCCCCTAAAACTTGTAATTCCTTATCTCCATTAATTCTTGATGATGGATATAGTTTTACCGAATTACCAATCACAACCGATTTAAGTTTTGCAATACCTTCCATTCTAAAAAATGAACTCAGTTTTTGTTTATTACTAACTGGATCCGAAAAGTTTAGTGTTATCGATTGCTCAATTCCGTTATCGACGTTTACATCTGTGATTTTAAAATCTCCCAATGCAGGAATTACAAACGACTTATTATCTTCTTTATCTATCCCTAAAACCTTTCCTTTAAAATTAAAGTCGATTTTATATTCATCATCGCCTCTCTTACAGTTCTCTAAGGTGAACTCGTATGAAACCTCGTTTAATTTCTTCCAATGAATTTGAGGTTTTTCAACACCTTCAATCTTTATTATTTTTTTTAAAGCACTTGTATCAATAACATCTGTAAAAACTACTTCACCTGCAATGTTCACTTTTTTATAAGTACTGTTTTTATCAAACCCTTTTAAAAACACATTATAGTCCATAATGAAAGTCTTAAAATCAAATCTAAATTCCTCAAATCCTTCAGGAACCTCTAAAATCGATTTCAAATCAAACACCACATCGTATTTCGTACCCGATTTAAACCATTCTTCTGGCGTAAACTCTATTGTATAAGGATCCGAATATTTTGCAACCCCATTTATAGATGGCGATAAGTCAAATAAATCCTCAGGTAAAGCTTCACCTAATTTAAATTTCAAAGTGTCAATTGGTTTTGTTAATACAACTTTTATTGATTTCCCTTTTGAAGCATCCCCTGAAGTAAAAGCACTCACATAAGTACTGAATTCAGGATTAACATAACTCTTCGTAGTTTCATTCTGCTCTTTACAAGCAATAAAAAATAATCCCGAAACAACAAATAATAGACTTAAAATTTTGGTTTTCATATCAATAGTTTTTAACACAATACAATATTACTTATTAGTTCTAAATAATCAACTTTAAAATGAGTGTTGTATGCCATTTACTTATTTTTCGTTAAGAATCCTTAATTATCCGCTTAGCATTGCACGCAGATTCATGATTATAAATCAAAATTCCTGCTTAAAAATTCATTTACATTATATATATGCAGTATTCAAATATCTCAAATATGAAAAACACATCCATACTTACCTACATTGTAGCATTACTTACAATCTCTGGTTTTGCTCAAATTGACAAGCCCGTTTTATTCAGTGCTAACTTTGAAGGAAATTATAATGATCAAAGCACTTATGGCTTAAGTGTTACCGTACATGGTATTGTAACACTAGATTCTAATAGATTTGGAAATGCAAATTCTGCTGTAAAATTTGAAGGAAACGACTCTTCTTATTTAGATTTTGGGACACCAGCACATTTAACAAATGAAGATTCTTTTTCTATAAGCTTATGGTTTAAAGGTGGAACATATGATGGTGGGGATTATGAAATGCTTTTACATAAGTATGATTTAGGTATTGGCCTGTATGACAAGAACGCTCCTTATTTTGCTGGAAATTTTGACCGAGAATGGAGTTACAATGCCCCTTTTAATGGATTTAATGCTAACACATGGCATCAACTTCTTGTTATCAAAAAAAGTGATTCGACTTATTGTTACCGCGACAATCAATTTATTGGACGAATTATAAATACAAGTCAGTATGCATCAATTTGGAAAGACTACGACAAAATAATGCTTGGAAAAGGGTTCAAAGGTTTAATAGATAACGTTTACATTTTTGAGGGAGCTCTAGATGAAACTAAAAGAACTAACCTTTTTGAAAGAGCTAATGATATCATTTTAAGTACAACTTCAAAATTCAATTCCAATTCATTAAGCTTTTACCCAAATCCAACAACTAATTCCATCAAATTAAACGAAACATCCAACGTAACTATTTACGGACTTAACGGAAGGGAATTATTGAATGTGAAGAACACATCACAAGTTAACCTATCAAGTTTAAGTGCGGGGATATACTTCATTAAAATAAACGAGACAACCCTTCAGAAATTAATTAAAAAATAAAAATTTTCAATCTAATAATTAAGGCCGAAGCAAACTATTGTTTCGGCCTTTCTGTTTTCATTCCACTCAACATCATACATCACATCATACTTTCACCGAAGGGGTAAACCCTTGTGTGTAACCGCCACCTCCCAAGCCATCAAAAAAAATAACCCCCGAGATCTCCGAAATCCGCGTTCAAAAAAACTAAGTCATTACAAAAACAATCCCCGAGCCCCCACTATTCAACAGAAAATAAATATCTTTAACCCTTTACGCAACCGAATTTTGAAGAAGAAAATAGCTATACAAGGTATCGAGTCGTCCTTCCACGAAGAGGCAGCTTATAAATATTTCGGACAAGATCTTGAGACGATTGAATGTTTATCGTTTCAAGATTTATGTGACAGTTTAAAAAATGAAGAAGCTGATTTTGCAGTAATGGCCATCGAAAATTCAATCGCTGGATCACTGCTTCAAAACTACGGACTACTTCAAGAGTTTAACTTTCGCATAATTGGTGAAGTATTTTTAAGAATACGAATGAATTTGATGGCTTTACCGGGAACGAGAATTGAAGATTTAAAAATCGCGCAGTCCCACCCCATCGCTATTCGTCAGTGCAGTCAGTTTTTAAAAGGATTAAACGGCGTATTACTAGAAGAAAAGGAAGACACCGCATTGTGTGCTAAACAAATTGCTGATCAAAAAATTGAAAACGTTGCCGCAGTTGCAAGTGAATCTGCAGCCAAGATATTCGGATTAGAAATTTTAGCAAAAGGGATCGAAACAAATAAGCAAAATTTTACCCGATTTTTAATTTTAAGTCGTGTAGCCGATAAAAGTAATGCCGATAATAAAGCAACACTATTCTTTCAACTGCCACATGATCCAGGAGCGCTAGCCAAAATATTAAACATTTTAGCAGCCTACTCCATTAATTTAACTAAAATTCAATCGGTTCCAATAGTTGGGAAACCATACGAGTATAACTTCCATGTTGATATGGAATGGGAACTCTACAGCAGCTTTAAAAAAGCAATGCAAAAAGTAGAAGAAATTGCCGTGAACTTAGAAATTCTTGGTGAGTACAAAAAAGGAAAAGTAGATATTACAGCATAACAATGATTATTCAACCAGCAAATAGACTATCTGACGTTCAGGAATATTATTTCTCTAAGAAATTAAAGGAAATAAGGCAGCTTAACGCAGATGGGAAAAACATCATAAACTTAGGAATTGGTAGTCCAGACCTTGCGCCTTCAGCCGAGACAGTTGAAGCTTTAGCAAGTACGGCACAACAAGACAATTCTCACGGTTACCAATCCTATACTGGAATTCCTGAATTCAGAGGAGCGTTAAGCACTTGGATGAATTCAACGTATGGAATTGATTTTAAAGCAGGCGGTGAAATTTTACCATTAATGGGATCTAAAGAAGGAATCATGCACATAAGCATGGCTTTTCTTAATCCAGGAGATAAAGTGCTCGTACCCAACCCAGGCTATCCAACCTACACTTCAGTTACCAATCTAGTTGATGCTGAAATTGAATTTTATGATTTGAATGAACATAAAGGCTGGAATGTTGATGTAGAAGCATTAAAGCAAAAGGATTTAAGTAGAGTTAAATTACTTTGGTTAAACTTCCCACATATGCCAACAGGCGCTCAGGCTGATTTATCCGTTTTAAAGGAATTAATTGCTTTAGCTAAAAAGGAGAAATTCTTAATCGTAAACGATAACCCGTATAGTTTAATTCTTAACCCTAATCCGCAAAGTATCTTTAACATCGAAGGTGCAAAAGAGGTTTGTTTAGAATTAAACTCTTTAAGTAAATCACACAATATGGCTGGCTGGAGAATTGGTTGGCTAACTGGTCATAGTGATTATATCTCAACGGTACTTAGAGTAAAAAGTAATATGGATAGCGGTATGTTTTTAGGCTTGCAAAAAGCAGCCATAAAAGCATTATCCAATAAAATAAAATGGCACGAAGATCAAAACGAAATTTACGCCAATCGTAAAAAACTAATTGGGGAAATATTCGATTATTTAAACCTATCCTATGATCCCAATAGCGTTGGAATGTTTGTTTGGGGAAAAGTTCCAGATGAATTCGAAAATGTAGAACAATTAGTTGACGACATCTTATACAAAGCAGATGTTTTCATCACACCTGGTTTTATATTTGGAAGTAACGGATCACGATATATTCGTGCAAGTTTATGCGCCAACGAAACAAATATTCAAGAAGCATTAAAAAGAATAAAAGCAAACGTTTAACATGGTTGTAGCAGTTGTTGGTTTAGGTTTAATAGGAGGTTCTTTAGCGATAAGCTTGAAGCAAAGAGGTTTTGCATCCAAAATTATTGGAGTAGACAACAATCCTGACCACTGCTCTGAAGCATTATCCTTAAAAATCGTAGATGAAGTTTGCGATTTAAACAAAGCCTCTCAGTTGGCAAATGTGATCCTGTTAGCTATTCCTGTTGACGCCGGTAGAATTGTTTTACCGTTGTTATTAGATCAAACAAGAGAAGGACAAGTTATTATAGACATGGGCTCTACTAAGGAAGGTATTTGCATGGCAGCCGATCAACATCCTAACCGAAAACACTTTGTTGCCTCCCATCCTATTGCTGGAACAGAAAACGCAGGACCTTCTGCTGCATTTGATGGATTATACGATGATAAAATCACCATCATTTGCGATGAAGAAAAAAGCTTTCCTTCAGCAGTTGAAGTCTGTAAAAAACTATACGAAACATTAAAGATGCGTGTGCAATTTATGGACTCTAAGGAACATGATCGGCACATTGCTTATGTTTCACATCTTTCACACATTACTTCCTTTGTTTTAGGACAAACAGTTTTGGAAATCGAAAAGGATGAAAAAAGCATTTTCAACATGGCAGGTTCAGGTTTTGCAAGCACAGTACGTTTGGCAAAATCCTCCCCAGATATGTGGGCTCCAATTTTCGAACAAAACCAGGAACATCTTTCCACAGCTTTAGACGCTTACATCAAAAACCTTCAAGACTTTAAACGAAAAATAGAAGCTGGAAGCAAAGGTGAACTTCGTGATTTAATGGGTAAAGTAAACGAGATCAGACGCGTTTTAAAAGGAATTTAAAAACAGTGCAATCCCATCTTCATTTCAATTAAAAAATTGAAATGAACAAATAATGATATTAATCGTTAAATTTAAAGAATGAAAATTCTTCTGACAGGCGCTTCTGGTTATATTGGAAAACGACTTTTGCCTATTTTAATAGACAATGGACATGAAGTTGTTTGCTGTGTTAGAGATATTCAAAGATTCAACCCTCCAAAATCACTCAGATCAAAAATAACGATAATTGAAGTTGACTTGTTAGAAAAAAAGTCATTGGATAATATCCCAGAAGATATTGACGGAGCTTTTTATTTAGTGCATTCAATGACTGCTTCTTCAAATTATCTATCATTAGAAAAAGAGTCTGCCATCAATTTCAGAAATGCTATTAATAAAACAAAGGCTGAGCACGTAGTTTATTTAAGTGGAATCATCAATAAAACAGAACTATCCAAGCATTTATCCTCTAGGAAAAATGTAGAAAGAGAAATTAGTAAAGGGAGCTATAACTTCACAACTTTAAGGGCAGGTATTATTGTTGGATCAGGAAGTGCATCTTTTGAAATCATGCGGGATTTAGTAGAAAAGCTCCCGCTAATGATAACTCCTAAATGGCTTAACACAAAATGCCAACCAATTGGGATAACGGATGTCATGCAAATACTTTCTAAAACATTATTAAATTCAAAAACATACAATAAAGATTTTGATATTGGTGGACCGGATATTTTAACATACAAGGAAATGCTTCTTGAGTTTGGACGAATGAGAAACTTAAAACGGTATATTTTCACGGTCCCAGTCATGACACCTAAACTCTCTTCTTACTGGCTATATTTTGTGACATCAATTTCCTACAGACTTGCTATTGCTCTTGTAAATAGCATGAAAATAGAAGTTGTATGCCGTAATAATGATATTAATAAAATTCTCGACATAGAACCAATAAATTACATAACATCATTAGAAAGAACCTTTAATAAAATTGAAAGAGGCGAAGTAATATCTAGCTGGAAAGATGCATTTATTAGTAGTAATTTTGATTTCAATCTCTCGGAATTTATAAATGTCCCTACAAACGGATGTTTTACCGACACTAAAGAATTGACTTTCTTAAATAGAGAGTCCTGCGTTAATAATATTTGGAAACTAGGAGGTAATAATGGTTGGTATTATGGGAATTGGTTGTGGAAGTTAAGAGGTTTTATAGATACAATTATAGGTGGAGTTGGTTTAAGAAGAGGTCGTACCTCAGAGAATTTAATCAATGTAGGAGATGCTTTAGATTTTTGGAGAGTTATTTACGTAGATAAGAAAGAAGGACGCTTAGTATTGTATGCTGAAATGAAATTACCTGGAGAAGCTTGGCTGGAGTTTAAAATAATTGAAAATAAATTAATTCAAAAAGCTACTTTTCGACCATTAGGATTAAAAGGTCGACTTTATTGGTATTCAGTTCTTCCATTTCATTGGTTCATATTCAATGGCATGATTAAAAAAATAACAGAATACAAAAAAGATTAAATTCTTAACACAAATAGACGAAATCGTTTTTAACGAATTATAACGTATTGAGTACGCAAGACTTTATTTCATAAGCATCCTAAACTAAAATTTAGCCAATGCTAGTCTTCATCAAGTTCAGCAAATATAACATCACTAAACGTAGGTTGTTTTTCAGAAATACTTCCTGCTCCCTTTCTATTTATTTTAAAGGTTACATCTTTTGTTGTTGTAAATAAAATAATCGACCAAAATGACTTTTCAAGATGAGATTTCACTACTTCTAATGCTTCTTCTAATGTAAGCTCATCTTCTTGATCTTCTGTTTCTTTAGATCGGTATCGTAATTTAAGTAGAACCTTGAATTCACCATCAGACTCAACTGGCCTCATAAAGATATTCCTAAGATTAGGCTTACCAATCGTTTTAGCCATCGTTAGCTTGGCAAATTGGCCTTCTTTAGCACTTTCCAACACTTGCTCACAAAATTCAACAAAAACATCTTGATAAGACATAAATAAAAGATTAATTATAATAATTCTTCAAAAGTAATGATTCAATTGATATAACTCAATCAAAGTATTAAAAGGAATGAGCGCTCTTTATTGAGCATCGTTCCTTTTGAGTTAATTAACCTTTATCTACTGCTAATTTATAAGTTGGATCATCCATTATGTTTACATGAATTATTGCTTCAGCATTTTTTAGTAACACAATACAATCCTTACTCAAATGTCTTAAATGAACTTTTTTACCCATCTTATGATAACGGTTCGTTACTACGTTTAACGCCTCTATGGCAGACATATCTGAAATTCGACTTTCTCTAAAGTCGATAATCACTTCTGAAGGGTCATTTGCGACATCAAATTTTTCAGTAAAAACTGTTGTAGAAGCAAAAAACAATGGTCCGTAAATTTCATAATGTTTTACTCCATCTTCATCAATATACTTCTTAGCTCTAATTCTTTTAGCGCTTTCCCAAGCAAAAAACAATGCTGATATAATAACTCCAATCAATACAGCTAATGCCAAATTGTGTAATATCACCGTTATTGCAGCAACAATGATTACTAAGAAAACATCATTCCTAGGCATTTTATTAAAGATTCTTAATGTTGCCCATTCAAAAGTACCAACTGCAACCATTATCATAACCCCTACTAAGGCTGCCATTGGCACTTCCTCGATGATAGGCGCTCCAAATAATACAATTGCAAGAATGGTTAATGAAGCTATTATCCCCGATAAACGTGCGCGAGAACCTGCTGATAAGTTAACTAAGGTTTGTGCAATCATAGGGCAACCTCCCATTCCAAAGAAAAAACCATTTAAAATATTTGAACTTCCTTGCGCAATACATTCTTTATTCCCCTCTCCTTTTGTTTCTGTTATTTCATCAACTAAATTCAACGTAAGCAAACCTTCGGTTAATCCTACTGCTGCCATTATCATAGAATATGGAGCAATTATCATTAATGCTTCCCAGGTTAATGGAATATTTGGAATATGGAATGGAGGAAAACCACCACTTACCGATGCTATATCTTTTACTGTTTTGGTATCGATTTTTAAAAAGTAAACCAATATAAATACAACTATAATAGCCACTAATGAAGAGGGTACTGCTTTTGTTATTTTAGGCAGCAATACTACAATTGCAATCGTTAATGCCACTAAACCAGCCATAATAAGCATAGGAGTTCCTGTAAGCCAGGCCATTTCACCATCAATTGGGCTTTGAAATTGATCCAGCTGAGACATGAATATAATGATGGCTAATCCGTTTACAAACCCAAACATTACTGGATGTGGTACCAATCGAATAAATTTACCCAGCTTAAATGCCCCAATTAAAATTTGAACAACTCCTGCTAACGCAACAGCAGCAAGTACATATTCTAAGCCGTTTGATTTCATTAAAGCAATTAGTACAATTACCGTTGCTCCTGCTCCACCTGAAATCATTCCTGGTCGTCCGCCAAAAATTGCAGTCACTAAACCAGCTATAAATGCAGCATACAAACCCATTAACGGAGGGAATCCTGCTAGAATAGCAAACGATAAAGACTCTGGAATCATCGTCATCGCAACTGTTAACCCTGCCAACACTTCTGTTTTAAAGTTGACTTTTTGTGATAAATCAAATAAATTAAATACTTTTTTCATGTAATAAATAAATTATAATAAAATTTGATTTTCAGAGCGTAAATCAAATGAAACCTGATTGCTGGTTGATTCCTAAACTTTAATTTAAGCTGAAAAATTCACGGTTGCAGAATTGTGATAAAATGAATAATATTCTTCATAATTCAAGTGCAAAAATAATCTTTTTAATCAAAGGCACAAGACGTTTTGTTTTTTATAAGTTTGTGAGTGATAATTAGGAAACCCTATTTTGATGCATACTAATATTAAGTGTCCGTGTAATACTATAATACTGAATAATGGAAGCAATACGATAAAAAAAAGTAAGGTGATTTCGTTAAAAACGAGACACAATAAAAACTCTTTTTTCTACATTTATTTTCTACTTAATACACAGAATAACCAAAATCATACAAATCCTATATTTTGAACATTGTCGTAAAATGGCTACACCTCTTCTTTTTTCGGCTTATTAATTCATTTAATTAGTCGTTAATAGCCTGATTTTTTTATCAAAATTAAACGAAGCCAAACTTAAATACCACTTTATACAGATAATAGCCATACCTTTGGCGCCCATTTGAATTAACGGCACATGAAAAGGATTAATGAATACAAGAAGTTGTTTAATGTTGAAGGAGACATTAATTTGAAAGATTTAAAATCTACTTATAGAAAACTAGTTAAAGAATGGCATCCTGATAAATTTCAAGATGAAACTGAAAAGTTAGAAGCTGAAAGTAAAAGTCAGAAAATAATTGATGGTTACCACTTCCTTATCAGTATTGCTCCTGAAACAAAAGAATCTTTGTTAGAGCAATATGCAACTACTATAAATGAAGCTGGTATTATAGATTACCGCCATAAGGGATTATTAATGGAAGTTACCTTTGATAATGGATTTACTTATGAATACTTTGGTGTAAATGACAAACTTTTTCACAAGTTTAACAATAGTGACAAACAAGTTCGTTTTGCAAAAAGAAGTATTTTCAATTCTTTTTTGTACAGAAAATCAAAAACAGCTACTCCTGAGTTAGCTTAAAATTAGGATTATATAATATTCAAAAGCCTTAGATGAACTCTAAGGCTTTTGTTGTTTAGGGGAGAAAACTCGCTTAACATTTGATAAGACATTCGTAGATAGAATACAAAGTATACAGCTCAGTTGCTAATGTATATCTAGCATAAAAACTAAATGAATTATTTCATCAATTGGAATGAAATCCAAAAAAAAAGGGAAATAAACTCAAATTTTCACTCAAGAAAAACAAGTTAAATTGTCAGAAAAGATAAAGGTTAACAACAAACTATGAAATGTGATAATAATCTTGTTTATAAAAATGAAGGCTTTTATTCTAACCCTTATCAAGGCTAAATGTAGTTCTTATTATTTTTTTAGACGAGAACAATAGGCATAATAACCAAACAATCAATATTGACCCTACCTGCTTCTCCATCATACTTTCCACAAACAAGTTAAAAAACAAAACTAAAAAAATTAAGAACGAAAAATAGTTGAAGTCTTTAAATCCAAAGACAATAGAGCAAAGAGCAACTGTAAATAATAAAGTACCCAAAAAACCAATTTTTAAACCTATTTCTAAAAACTGGTTATGGCTATTATGTTTTAATTTATAAACATACTCCTCTTCGCTTTCTTTTAATTGTTCTTGAAGGGCATCTTTTCCATCTCCAATACCATATCCAAATAAAGGACTACGTTTAAATGCTAAAAAACTATTTTTCCAAAGCACAAGCCTTATTTTGGTGGATGATATGGCAGCAGTTTTAATTCTTGGTGATTTTGGACTTGAAACTATCGTTTTCTCCATTTCCAAAAACTTTTGCTCAGCATATTTATTACCTGAAAAAATGGCAATTAATATCACAAAACTTATTGTGGAAAAAAAAACGACTTTAAACCGCACATTTTTAAGTTTAAACAAAACAAAAACACTTGTCACAAGCACAATTAGTAAAAGGGAAAAGATTCCAGATTTAGAAGAAAGTAATAAAATAAATGGGACAAATAACATTATAAAAATAATATTCCTTATCAAAAAAGCCTTTTTTAAGCTCTTTAAATCTTTAAATAAAATAAGCACAATCACAAAAATCAAAGCTATATTTATTAATAAAGCAGAGTAAGACGGGTGCAAATTAAAACTTAATCGAGTATATGTAAATTCAAACAAAGTAAAGGAAAAACCTGCTTGAATAAAAGCATCCAAATAACTAATCAGCACATGGATGACACAGCCGATAATATAGAACTTCAAAACTCTTTCAAACTTTTCTTTGTCCCATTTTGTCAAAGTGAATATTAATGGGAAATATAGATAACAAGATTTTAATAAAATCTCCTCTGCTCCTACTTTGCTATTTTCGGAGTAGAACAATGAAACCAAATAAATCACAAAAAGAATCACCATAAACATTGGTGGACCTTTCTTTTTGAAGATACTTATAAAGCCGTCTTTTAATAAATTATAAGGCAAATAATAAT
>JGI24539J26755_10000189_pt1 | contig 28609 bp, 16 predicted proteins | sample NorSeaMetagenome_2_FD_26755 | JGI IMG/M metagenome (IMG submission 26755) | reverse complement strand
CGGCGGCAGTCCAGCGGCGGCGGTCCAGCGGCGGCGGCGGTCCAGCGGCGGCGGCGGTCTAGCAGCGGCGGCGTAGAGGCAGCAGCATGAGGCGGCATCCATAACCGGCATCCATAATATAACTCATGACACGCTAAACAATTTTGATAATAATTAAATAGACAATATGCAAAAAATACAATACACTGTATAAGATGACAATTTCTGCACCGACGGTTTTGGAGCTATCATATAAAAAATGCCCTGTTTGCCAACAGCATGCAAAAAAAGCAAAATATCGAGCAATCAGATGCGTAAGAAATTGCAAATTTTCTGCATGAACACGCCATTTATCGTTCCTCTTATTTCGCGATGCAATTGCTTGCAAAATCGCTCCTATAAAAAACAAAAACAAGAGCAGAATCCTGAAGTGTATTGTACATTTGTTTAGTTGAATCAAGATTATCATTACACACAAGCGATCCAAGTTATGCCAAATTTTGCTTGGCTTGGACGCAATGGACACATAACTCCAATGCATAAATGAGCATATAAAGCACGCAAAAAGTGAAAATGCAAATATATAATTTTGATGAGACAAAGCAGAAAATCCTGGAATCATTATCCATATCGATGTTTTTGCAAAAATTTGAGTGAATATTTGGCGTCTCATATTTTATCTGTTCTTTAATGCAAAAAATATAAATAAAAATGAATACTTACAAAGCTGGTCAAAACCAATAGATCATTTGCAGCTCCCGGCGCTAAATTTGGTAGTTTGCTGAAGACGATTTAATAGAATATTAATTTGCCATGTTAATTTGCCAATTTGCCAATGTTAATTTGCCATTTGCCAAAATGATTTAATAGAATGTTAATTTGCTGTGTGCATGGCGAGAATCTAACATCTGCAAAATTTGTGCAAGCAGACTACACTTGTCTGCAAGTATATTTATCTGGGAAATGCATGCAAATGGACATTGCGCTGACAGGCAACATTTTTTTTTATTTTTTTATTTTTTTGTTTTTTTTTATTGTACAATAAACTCTTTGGCAAAGAGTTGTGCATATGAAGAGTTGTGCACATCAATTCCAGCACGTGTTTGATTTGGACTTTTAGCATTTGCCAAAGAGTTGTGGATGTCAATTCCAGCACTCAACATGCAAGTTCATCACACTTGTACTTCCAAAAAAAATTACTCAGACAAATCCAAAAATTGTCCATATTACAGTTGTCGAGGATGTCTACATAACTTGCTGCTCAATATACAAAATCAAGCAGATTTTGTTTTGAATAAGCAGGAAATTTTGCAAGCAGCACAGAAGCATACTGTTTTTTGCATAACTAATGTCATGTTTCCGGTTGACCCGCAAGTGGCGTTCGACAAAAAAATATTTCGCAATAGACAGGTCTGTGCGCATTGCACAATGTCCAAAAAAAGAAAAGCTGAAGATGAAAATTCAAAGAGCAATGCCCAAAATTCTCGAGGTAAAACATTGTCATTTAATTCCAGCAAAGATTGTGCTGTCAATTCATTTTCAGCAGCTTCCAGCCAAGCTTTACTAAAAACTGCCGTGATGTCAAGTACTTCATCTGGCAATATTCATGAACAACATGCGTCGGATTTTCTGCACCATCAAGCGATGTGTGTCAAAATTTCTGCACCATCAAGCGGTGTAAATACACAGACGTGTGTCAAATTATGTATGGAAATGGAAGCTGATAATATGTGTAAACAACAATACACAGCATACAAATACGACGTAGCTGAATTTTTTGAAGCAGGCATTTCATCTTCTACAAGTGAAGATTTTGCAGATTTTTTGTGTTTGCGATTGCATTCGTCAAATGAGCACGCAACCTCAAAAAACTATTCAGCATTTTCTGTCGCGTATCTTCGATTACATTTACGAGCTTTGTTTGCACAACTAGAAACATGCTGTATTATGCTTGATGAGATTGAAGAATACATGCAAAATCTTCAAGTAGTGTACGACTTGAACAGACGTATCCAATCCTCAAAAGTTGATGCCAGCAAATTGCATTGCTTTTTTTACAAAAATATGAGATCATATCCATCGTGCCGTGGGATCCACGAGGAATTTCAAGAAAATTTGGAATTTCTTTCGGTACCGCATACGTATTATGATTCAAATTGGAATGTAGTCGAAAAGACTGCAACTGCCAAGTTTGTCAGACTGCCATTGAATTTGATCTGGAATTTTTCTCCATACCGACGCAAAGAAAACGAATCAAATTTTGACAAATCAGCATCATGTAGTTTGCAAGATATTGTTGGTTTCGAGTTAGCTGAGATGGAAAAGACAGACGACGGGGATGGAGACAATTTTTCTTGTAAATGGCAAAAACAAATTATGTTGAATGATATGGTTTTTCTCGATGGTAATCTAAAAGATTGTAATGGACGACGACTACAATACGGCCGAGAAGAGCTTTTGGACAAAATGCAGACATCGTTCCCTGAACTTGGTGTCAAATCAAACTTTGTACAAAAATACAACGACATTACACACAAACTTCAATGTTCACATAAACAAGAGCTGCATCTTGATGACCAAAAAATTGCTGCTGAACTACGTTGTTTGAGAAATGAATTTGAACTCGATTTAAAAATATTCAGAGAAAACAATGATTTTGCCAGCAAATTGCACAAAATTGATCAAATTGCAGATCAATCATCAAAATTCTTGGAAATTTTGGCACTGGCAAGAGATGTTTGCAAAAATCTTAAACAGGAATTGACAACACTACACAAGAAATATGCTTGTCGTTTTGAAAAACATTTACAAGATGGAAATTTGAACATTGCCGGATTTTGGCAAAAAAAGACAAGATTTGAAAATTTGTACAAATTTGGTGCATGGAGTGACAAATGTGCAAATTTTTGTGTTGGAACATTGCACGAAATTATTTTCAAATTGTACGACAATGTGTCGCTTAGTGCTCAACACCATTGCATTGATAGTTACATGATTTTGATTCCACAAGCCATTATTACCAATCATCTGATATTGGGAACACAGCAAAATCGTGATTTTTTTGTGCTTCATGTTGCAAATTTGAAATTGTTTATGCAGTCACGTTTTTGCATCGCAAGTGAAGATTGGAATATCTTTGAACAAACTTTGCAATTTCTAAATCACAACTTTTTTTGTACATCAAGCAAATCTGAGGACATTTGTGCACTCAAATTGCCGATGTGCTTATTTTTGATGACTGCAGATTTTTTTAACAATGCTGCATGGAAAATGTTATGTTTTGGTAAATTAAGATTATGCTTTGGAATAATGTCAAATAATGAGGATAAAAGCAATCATGATTTTTGCCAAGCCGGAAATTTGATACATACACACCAATATGCATCCTCATCGTATCATTTATAATTTATTTATAATTTATTTATGCTTGCATCTTATTAGTATGCAATTTTGTATAAATAATGAATAGAATAAATTTGTATGTGAATTTCTGAACTCTACATGCATGACCATGAGAAAATTACGAAACATACACGAAACATACATATGTAAAAATAAAGCGAGTAAAAAAATTGAATTAATTGAAGTGTCATGAAATACATGCAGATTTTGTCTCTATGCATATTTAGCATTCAAATAATTTAGTGACCGAATGTTGTTGTACAAGCGATTTAAGATATCGAGCTTATTGTTACTGATTTCGTTGTGCTTCAGTGACGAGATCACAGCAAACCAAAAAAAATTGCAAAATAATTTTTTATGGCCTACTTCTTGCTTCAGCAACAAGCATATCAAAGCTCTTGGGGTATTGTTTTCACAAATAGAAATAGAAATGCAAGACTATATTTTTGCAATCTTGCATGCAAATGGATTTACCCTCATTACTTGTAAAGATGATTGTCACAGACCATTGACGACTCCATCGTCAACACACGCACAACTTACTCTGGCACTCTCATTGCAAAAAAATGAGATAATAAAAAACACTTTGACCATTGCGTCAGATGTTTCAAATATTGAGACAGAGCCCGTACTTGACATCAATCAATTTACAATAGGAGTTTTGAATGGATCAATTCCACAATCATGGAAAAGTTGCATGGAAAATAAATTTTTTGAAGCATCCCAGAATACGTACATCACATTCAATTTCAACAACTTCGATCATTGTCCTGCTTACGATACCATACTTGGTCCACACCATGATCCAATTGAAGATCATTCAGCAAATGAATATAGCAATACATCCAATGGGCATAATGAAACAGAACACGAGGAATGCAATTGCGAGGACTGTAATTGCGAGGACTGTAATTGCGAGGAATGTATGTCATGTAATCCTGCGTTGTCAGACATGTCATTCTTGTCTACTCTGTTAACTTGGTTGTCAGGCATAGCAATGGCATTTTGCAAAGCATTCATGCAATATTTATTCAAGTTTTTACAATTCATGTGGGATTTGATGTGGCGTTTGATCAAGTTTGTTTTGGGGCTTATTCTTAAATTTCTCAACTATTTGTTGAAACGGATTCTTGTTGCTTGCCGTAAAAATCCTGAACAATGCACACAGTGTCTGTCAAAAAATGAGGCTATCAGAGCAAAAGATGCGAAGATTGATTCTCAAAAGATGATTATAACAAAACTTGAGAAACAACTACACGATCAAGCACAAAAGCCGTGCACACCAAGTAGCATTCAAACAAAATCAAGTGTAGACTCTCAAAGCAGTAAAAAGACATGCCAAGAAGAAACAACTTCAAACCAAACTATGATAGACATGAAAAATGACTGGCAAGAAAAACTTGAAAAAAGTGAGTTAAAAGTAAAACAATTGAAAGAAAATTACGAGAGTCTGCAGAAAAGCAATGCTGAACTGTCAGCAAGATGTCGAAGATTCGCAGAGCAATTGTCATGATTATCATGATAAAACATTTAGTTATTTTATTTGTTTAAATTACCGATTTTTGCATTTCACATCAACTGTGTTATGCAAAAACACTCCAGGACTTTTGTAATAAATTGTTTTGCAATGTATTGTCATAATTGTGGCTTGCTATTGAAAACCCCTCAGAATAATTTACTAAAATGTCATCAACATTTTGTAATAATACGTCTTTGCACATCAATTTGTGAATTTTTTTCATCTGTTCTCGATTTTTCCAATAACACGATCTGTAACCCAATGGCTCGAAACACTTTTTTGCAGTTTGTGGATAGTGAAGTGCGACAAGCGAGTTGTTTTTCAACACAAAATGTGCAGCTTCTTTTGTATTGGGGTCGTTTTTGGAGATAGCAAGCAATTTTATCTGTTGTGTACAAGTGCATGCTTCTGCTAGCAACACTGGAAATTGTGTATGCAATGTATGTGACAGCAACTGCAATGATGCATTACCAAGTTGTATACTGGATGTATTATCAAATCCTCTTTCGTTTGATCCAGAGCAAATTTGAAATATATTTGTTGGTTCGTCCATAGTTTTATCAAAATAATGTCGCATATCAAAATAGACTTTTTCAATGTCACTATCCTCTTTGCACTCACACGAAGAGCTTGTCGAGTTTTGTTGTTGCAAGAGCTTATGCATTTTTGTTAACAACACAGTTTCAATTCTGGCATCTTTTTTCAAATTTTGCAAAATTGCTGAAAACGCAAGTGCTGTTTGTGTTTGGAATTGATCGTACATCGTCAAATTGAAATCATTTTTCTTTTTTTCAGCAAACGCTGTAGGCAAATTATCAATGTTATGTATATTGTACACCAACATCTGATTGTCATTTTCAGATTTGTTTTTAATTAACGCAAATAGTTTTAGACGTGCAGGATTTGTTTTGACTGCAAATCTTGTTCTTCTCATTTGCAGACATGCTGCTCTTAAATAAAAAATGTAAACAAAAATAAATTAAATTCTTGAATACCGTATTATAATTTATGATGACAGATATGATGACAGATAATAGTGTTTATTTATTTTTACCTCATAAACATATTCTATTGTGTCAACAACTGTTCGTTCTCTTTTTCGTTATTTTGCATAGAAAATTTGTCATGTACTGAATCATCCTGTTTATTCCCATTTTCATCACTGGCGTTGACATCTGTTTTTATATCATTCATTTCTTTTAACACAGTGTTAGACTCATCGTTTTCTTTTTTCCACTCGTCGTATTTAGTTTTATTTACGATTTTTCCACGCAAGAACCAACCAGTGGTGTAATAATTTATTAACAAATCCGCAGCAATGCGGATTAACGTGAAATCGATTTGCGTCAAAGCAACAAACGTACCAATGACATGAAAACAAACTTCGTAGATTGTAAATGTTTGAATAATGATTAAACAAGTAAATTTGCTGTATGGTATATATTTAGTTTTAGGGTCCATTATGACATTACTGACAAACGGAAAAATTGCATCTCCAGAAAATGAGGCAATGCATGTTGCTATGAAAGTGTACAACGCCACGGCACACCATTTGTGCCAATTATTAAGAGGCACTCCAAAAAGCTTGTTGTGATCATTGGGTCCACAAATTAAAAAAGTAGATCCATCTTTAAGAAGAATGTATCCAAAAACAATCGAAGAAGTTATTGTCCAGCAAGCCAAAATACAGATCAAAACCCGTTTTTCGTCAAATAAATTGACAAGAAAATTGTTTGTGTTCATGACTATTCCAATCGTTATATGAACAAGACGGAGAAACTCAATAATTCAATCGCTTTGTCGAAGCATGCACCTCGTGCATTTGTGGTTATTCAACATTTATTTTCTCAAATTGCAAACTACTGTGCCAAAAATAGACGTTTGAAATGTTGCAATGATGTTATGACAAAAATGTAGATGCAATCAAAAAGTGGCTAAAGACCAAAATTGCACCCACTCTTGGAAAATGGTGTTAAAAAGTGAAAAAAGCTAGAAGCCAAAAGCTAAAAGCCAAAAGCTAAAAGCCAAAAGCTAAAAGCCAAAAGCTAAAAGCCAAAAGCTAAAAGCCAAAAGCTAGCAGCTCAAAACAGCTAAATCCCATGCTGGCCTGAGCACTGAAGATAGTGTACCTGAAACATATCATGTTCAAAAAACCGCTTGCAGCAAACGCATAATATTTTTGGCTCGTTGTGCAAATGCAAATTTTGTACTTCCCTGTGTTTGCATGAGTTCATATGACGGTTGATTCCATTTTTCTTGAAAACTTTTCCGCAAAACTTGCAATCAACCCACTCAGGCTGCGCCGTTTTTTTGAGGTCATTCTTGACGAATTTGAAGCAGGCTGTCGATTTTGCAGACTGTGTTTGCAACAAAAACGAAGCAGAAAATGCAGGTCGATCTTGTGGCGGTGAATATACTTTAAGATGATCAGTTGGCGGCGAGTAAATTTTGAAGCTTTCTTGTGGCGAAACTTGGCGCGACAGCGGCGTAAAAGAAAAGATTGATTGCATGCCTGAATTCAACCCAGGCGAATCAATGAACGAATCTTCTGACTCCAAATTATCGGGCGTTTTGTAACCAGATATTTTGCACTGGTCAGTTTTCTCAGGAGTGTTTGTCTTCGACAACGTATTGGCCTCATTATTTGCCTCAGCACTCTTATCAATGACGTCGTTGTGTAGCATTGTGAAAGAAATCGATGTGCTAAACGCGAGCATATCTTCGATCATCATGAGCTCATTGACAATTTGCTGAGCCTGTGCACAATTTATGCCCTGAAACATGGAAATCATTTCGCGCAGAAAATCATTCCAGTTCACTTCATTGTTTGCAAGACGACAGATCGAATGGAGATAACTGTTTTTCTGAACTTCGTACGTTGGCGAAGTTAATGAAAAAAATGTGGTGCATGATTTGTTGACCAGTTCGAGTTTTTCGTTGAATTCATCGCTATGCTTCTGTTTGTGTTCAACACTGAGTTCTGTGGTGCCATCCGTGGAATGCAATTTGATCTGCATCTCAGATTCTTCTCCCGCTACATCTGGCAATGAGCACAATTCTGCATACGTATCTTCGCACCAGTCAATCTCTGTTTTGTCTTCGGAATCGCACTCGAACACTTCAGAGCTCGATGTACAGCTTGTCTTTGTTGCAGAAGTGTGTTCGCGATGCGTCTTGGCGTCGTATTTTGCGCTCTGCATCATCATTGTGTTGGAGAAATCCAATGAAGTCGTGTGCAATAATTCCGGAAGCAAATTTGGCGCTGCGCCAACTTTGGGTATCGATGACGATTCGAAGTATAGGTCGATAGTGTTGCTTGCAGAGGTCGCGCCAACTTTGGACATCAATGACGATTCGAAGTTCAGGTCGATAGTGTTGCTGGCAGAGGTCATCTTGACAGCAGGTGCTTCCGCGGAACATGTGGCGCCAAATGCAGGTCGTGGCTTTTCGTCAGAACGCATATTTACCGTGATCGTATGTTCCATCTTTGCGTCGTCATTTGCGCACGTAGATTGCACTTTCGTTTGCTCAATCGTCGATCTTACCAATGTCATGTGCCCTGGCGCCACCGACCGTCCGATGTCGCTGGTGTTCATTTGCATCGCGAACTGTGCACGAGCGGATCTTTTCTGCATGCGCTCTCGCAGCTGACGATAGTTGTCCAGATTCTGTATGAGAACATATGGTGTATCAGCAACGTGAGGCAAGTGCGCTGCGCGCGCTGCGCGCAGCATGTGGCAGGCAACGTGCTGCGCGCAGCATGTTTCCGACCTGCGACCATTTTATCATTGTTGCGGCGCGTGCAGGGTCGTGCAGGGTGCAGGTGTCCAATTTTTCCTACCCGAAAGTAGTACTGTTTTTGAATGTTCTTGTCATATTTACAACACATCAGTCAAATATTACCTCCTACGGTACCTAATTTACAACACATCAGTCAAATATTACCTCCTACGGTACCAAGGGGCGGTACCTATGAATATTACCTCCTACGGTACCAAGGGGCGGTACCTATGATCAGTCTTTTCCCTGCATTCCGGATTCCAGATTCCGGAATCTCATGTCGGAAACGGGCTGTACCTCCTACGGGACCTAGGACGGTATCTAGTATAACCTACAAACAGCTGCAGCTGGTTAAGTTAATTGTTCCAAACAAACAGCTACTTATGGTCAGTTACGTCTTTTTCTTCCATTTACACTCTCGACCGTACATAATTTGACACACGTGACCCAGGTTCCTGTAACAACTACGCACGGAATTGAAAAGTTGTCACACGTGACCCAGGTTCCTGTAACAACTACGCACGGAATTGAAAAGTTGTGAGTTCAATTAAAACATCTTTTGCGAGTTCAAACAAAACTTAAAATATTACGTACTCAAGTTAATAGTTGACATGAAAACATGACTAAAACATGACTACGTACGGATGAGAGAGATAAAAAGATTTACAATGATACAAATTTTTGCCTGCGTAGTAGTAGCATTTTTTTTTTATTTTGCGCTGGAAACAAAAAAACAAATTTATTTAGCAAATCCACTGAGCATGCATATTACATAATGCATATTTTTTCTGATTATTCACAAAAAGATAGGAACAAATTAAATGCAGAATTTCTGTTTCCAAAGCAAAAATTGTAGACATTTTACCAAGTCTTGGATGCAAACCCATGCAAATTGCTAGCATCAAATGTTCACATTGAGAAGTGCTAAAATATTCCATCATAACCGTGTCAAAAATTTCAAAATTGGTAAACAAGATGCTGGATATAACACCAGAATTGTGTAAGCTGTTGATCATAATCGGTTGTGGCCCAGCAAAAGACATGCAAAATCCGTCATGCATACTTTCTTTTATCATCTCCCAGAAATGATCTGTGGATGGGTGCACATTTAGATCATACAAATTGTTTAACGATTTCATCGTGTTGGCGCATGTTATAGCGGCGCTTATGCATATTCGACACAGTACTTCTGCCATATTCTTACAAAATTCTTGACACGTGTTTTTGGTCATTATTTGTAAAACAGCATGTGCTTCGTTTTGCAAGTGATGAAAACTAGATGTGTCAATTTGAAACCAATATTGTGAAAAATCATTTAGAGTGTTTTGTCGTTCTTCTTGCACAGCTGTTGATATGAGCTGCAAAAACTTTGATTGTGTTACGTAAACTAAATGCAAAAACTCTTTCCAGTCAGCATATTCAACCTGAAGATGGGTTGTTGTTTCTGACAAATGCATAACAAAAAAAATGAAAAATATAATTTTTTTATTTTTTTCAGAATTGCATATGTTTTTTTGCACAATTTTTTTTGTTTTTTGATTTGATTATGTTTGAAGTTGTTTTTTGAGTGAAAACATTTATTTTGCAATTGTGTCTTTGACTGGCATGCCAGTGCTGTGTAGATATTTCCATCGAAAGAATGGTTGCAAATTTGGACTTGCTTGCAAATTCTCGCATGATACAGATGCAGCAAATGAACCTGTGCACAAACTGAAAAGTATAGAAAAAATAGAAAACAACGAAAATGAGATCAAACATAAATACACTTTGTTTGGAAATGACGGAACACAGTCTATGCTTGCATTGTTACAAGACAATATTTTGAAAGATTTTGAAACAAAAGATGAGATTGTAGTTCTTGGTGAGCATGATTTTGACCCACGTTTTACGGTGCATGAAAAGCTTGCGCATGATGACATTCAAAAACAAAAATGTTTAAAAGCGTGTGTTGCTTTCGAAATGCGCAAAATGTGGCAGCAATATGAAAGTGGAACGTTTTTACAAAATAATAACATTTGGTTCAAAGAAAACTTTTTTTATTTTTGACAGTGTTGCTTTATTATTGTATTATTGTTAGTATATAGTGTTGTTAAATTATGCCCAAACAAATAATGAAATAAAGTTGCGATTTCAATGTTTTTTTATGTTACTCAATGAAATATTTTTATCTCATGTGTATCGAAACATAGCAAATACTTTTGCCACGCTAAATGCAGCTGTCTGGTTTTGAAGATCATGCCAAGCTTTGACATGCGGTAAATATGCTCGGGTATTCACCAAAACAATGTTGAATCTATACTGGCTACCAAACGGCGTTTGTTTAACAGCGTTTTTGCACAGTTGCTCTACATGCCCATGATCGTTGTTCACACCATAAACACGTGCCAGCCAATTACGAGCAGCACTTTGATGAGAAGAAGAACAATTATTGAATTTATATATACCACTGCCATGAGGGTCGTACTGCAAATATTGGTAAAAACAGGCTGTTGTTGCCAGGCAGTTTTGTCTGAAAGTATGGTCAAAAACAAGCTGGCCGTGTTGCAAATGAGTGACATTTTGTTCCAGCAGCAAATGGGAAGCACTTGCCAGTGTTCCAGCAGTAAGCATACTTACTAATTGAACATTAGAAATGTATGAATATAGACCACGTGCAATAAATGAAGTTAAACCACCCAATTCTCCACGAACAGCGTGTGCTGCATTGTTTAGTTTAGACATTTGCAAAATGGCTGTTTTGCCCAATCCTGAAGCACTAAAAACTTCACCCTGTTTGATATGCGCAGTTGGCACATTAACAGCACAGACACTGTGAGATAGGGAAGTGTTTCGCCATACGACAATGTCCATAATATTGCCTCTATTGTCTGTTTCTGCTACACTACGGTCTAACAAATGTAATGTATAATACAGTGTTATTGCTTGACCAAGTGCGTTTGCTTGTGGCATCAAAAAGAACGAAGTTGTGGAACTAGCATTGCCGGAATGAAGAGTCCAGGATTTAACAGAAAGTGCATCTCCCTCGGCAACTTGCAATCGTGCACAGTTATACTCTGAACTGGGTTGCACGAATTGCATACCAACTCCACGAATTTGAACAGCAATACGACCGTCATATACATTTTTTGCGAGCGATTTCATATTCGAAACAATTGCGTAAACAGGGCTGTTGTTTTGCATGTACGCCAAATGAATGTCAACAAAAAAAGCCTCCAGCGGAATGTATCTGTGTTCACCGCTGACCGTGGCCAAAGCTTGACCGCGTGTAAGTTGTAATCTGGCCTGCACTGATGTATACTGAAACAAAAGTGTATCAATGATGGAAATTGTAATTTCGCAATTCAATACTTCAGTTCCATTTGATATGCAATTTCCAATGTTTGCAAGCCGAGCATCAGGAATTTCAAAATCCGTCAATGTTGGTGATACAGACGTATGCCACAATGCAGATGCTTGCGAACATGATTCATTTTGTGTTTCAGACAAACCCAACTGACTCTTTGAACTAACACGATACAAAGCAGAAAAACAACATTGCATATTGTGATGTCTTTGTTCTCGAGATGTGCAAGTGGGTTCATCAGCACCAACAGCAATGACAAAATGGCCGTAAGCTGTGTGGCTAATTCGCAAACGGAAAGCAGCAGCAGTTTGATCAGGATATAATGCAACATCAGACCGTACGACGCGCTGAATTGATGTTACATTGAGATCGTGTTTGTAATAACTTCGAGTCGGTGGCAACGCTCCGATAGTGCAATCTCCATCAATGTCATCTTCGAATCTATTTATCACATACCCGCTTTTGCATGTGAAATTGCATGTCAAGCTTCGGGGGTCTTGAATAAAGTTCTTAAAAAGCACATTACCAGTCTCACAGCTTACACATCCAAGTGAAACATTGTTAGGATCTCGCAAGCGCGAAAAAGATAAACATGTGATATCGCACGAGTACGGGTCGTTGTAGATTCTTCCTGCAGTGGTTGCGACGTGCATGCGTTTACCCTCATACAAAGTATCATGATATAAACAAGTTGAACAATTGCTGTCTGATGTCAATGTATGTTTTCCAGCAAATTCGCCTACGGGACATGAACGATTAAATGAAATGTCTTCACAAATTCTGTTGTCTTCTGCCAAGCAATCTTGAAATTGCCACTCGTATGCAAAATCACACTGAGAGCAGTTTGCACACTGTGTATTTTTGAAGCGCTGACATTCAAATGTTTCATATTTCAAACGATCATAACTTGCATTCGGTGCATAGCAATGAGCACAGGCTTTACAATGTGCATCGGATATTCTGGTACAGTGTACTGAAGTGAACTCATATTTTCCAGTCGGGTCACAAATTTCGCATGCAGAACATGCAGTATTTGCATGTGTTGGTTTGAATGTGCCTACAATGCCAAGAGATATATTTTCCAGTTGACATGATACACACGTATGTGGATTTTCATGCGACGGCACAGATGAGTTTTGAAACCCTGCTTTGCACAGACATGATGCAATATTGTACGCGCCATCCGTTATAGTTTCAGAGTTTTGTGGACACAAAAATGGATTTGCAACATCGTCTGTTCCGTCACAATAAGTAGACGTGTTACATAGTTCGCATACTCCAATCGAATTTCTTGCAAATCCTGGACGACACAGACACGAATCTTGTCCTGTTTGAAAATTAGTCCATTCATTTTGTACGCACTCAAATTGTTGTCCATCCACGCAAAAGTGATCTACTTTGCATATTTCACATTTTGTTTCATTGTTGTAATACGGCGATATGCATGTACAGTTTTCTGAACTATATTGGCCAACAGGCAATCTCATCAAATCGTCAGGACAATCAAAACGCGAATTATTGAAACAAAAATCATTCTCTGTACATAAATGACAAGTGAAATTGAGCAGATCATTTTCTGGGTAACGGTAATACCGTGCTAAACAGTTACAAGAACTTCTTACGCGATTTTCGTCAAACCGTGTAATTGCGTGGTCTGGACATTCTGTTGGTTGTAAGCTTCCTGCAAAACAATACGTATTGTGTGGGCATATTTTGCAAACAACATTTTCTCCAAGTGGATATGAAAGATCTGTGCCCAAAACAGCAGTATCATTGTAAAAGTATCGGCCGGCATTACAGTCACAGTCGTGCACACTGATGCTTCCATTTTCGCTTGTAGAAAAACTGGGACATTCCACAGGCAAAATGCTAATCGCCTCTCCCGGACAAAAAAAGTTTTCAGGACATTCCACACATAATGTGTCTTTGCGATCATTTCCATAGTCGAGACCACATTGATGTTGCGCATAAAACGATGCAGCGCATATTTGACATTCTTTACAAATTACATCCCGTGTCGCGTTGCATTCTTCTTGCACATAAAAAGTTACATCATTGATTGTGTCGCAGTGCGTCTGACACGTGGTGCATTGAGTACTTCCAAACTCACCTGTAAATGTGAGATTTGGGCACGGTAGACATTTGATAGCATTGTCGTAATCAACGTTGTTGTAAAACCCAGGAGGACATTGTTCGCAAGTATATTCTCCATTTGTTTCAACAAGTTCATACCCGGCAATGCACAAGCAGGGTCCAATAAACTTTGTATCCAAAACAGGCATACTGTTGGCTTGGCAAGATTTACATACGATATCATGTGTACTGTTACACTCCAAAGCCACTTGTCCAAATTCCACTGCATGGCCACATGTAGAACATTTATCGCAAGCACTTGAGCTTAATAGTGACGTGTCGGTTTCGACATAATTTGCCGTTGTTTTGAAAGTTCCAAGTCTGCATGGCAAACAAATTGGAGGATCCGTGAACGCCGTCGACAACAAATTGATATTTGTTGTTACATCAACAGGATATTCATCTACAGGGTATGTTGTTTGTACCCAAGATTCTTCATGGCCCGCATTGCATGCACATCGTACTTGGCCAAGTTTATTGATTGTCGAAGAGAATTGCGGGCAAATTTCGCAAACATCTGTTCCGTTATAAAATGCAAACGTATTTACATTGCAGTCAGTGCAATGCTCATTTTTCAGACTGGGTTTGAATTGTCCAGGAACACAAGCTGAACAGAGACCGGTTGAATTTTCATCGCCTAACATTTCAAATCCAGGCAAGCATAAACAGTTATAACGATGAGCTGAACCAGGCACAGATGTGCTATGAGGAAAACATGATGTGCACGTCTCATCTCTTGAATAAGTGTCAGAAAATGTATCTGTCGGGCAATCGGCGCATTGTAAATCATCAAATTCCGCGCTAGCATCAGACATTAGATTGCCAGGAGCACAAACACACCAATCTTTGTGACTAGTGCCGCGATATTCTGTGGTCAAAGTCGATGGGCACAAACTACACGGAACGTCTGCCTCCGTTTCTTTATATTCTGAATAATCACACAAAAGACAAGCGGCCATGGATTCTGCTGTCGATACGCCATCTGGTGTATTGCCTGCGGGACACTTACAATCAAGAATATTTGATTGGCGCACGTGCGGACTACGTCGTCGATCGGTGGGACAAGCACTGCAAACATTGCCTGCGGGACCATAATAATGAGAGTCGCAGACACAGCTTTCCACACCAGCATTCCATGTCAAATCAGTCGATGGCACAAACAGTGATGCATACAGAGGACATTCGGTACAATCACTTGCTGCGTTTTCACCGCAACCCAACCCTGCTCGAGCATTATCATAATGGTCTGAAAACAGAACATTGCTACTGGTATTACAAACTTCACATGCAAAACAATCATCTACATTATCCCATGGCAATGCCGAATCAGGAGTATAAGAACGCACATGTGTTACTAAATCACAATTTTTACACAATTCTGCATCTTGTATATCATTAAAAAACCCGGCAGCACATGCTTGACACGTGTGGCCCAAATGATCAAGCTGTATGTTTTCAAAATAACCAACTTCACATTCACATTGTGTTTGATTTGTAGTTGTAAGATCAGATGTTGAAAAATCTTGACATTGAAGACAATCAACATTGCCGTATGACTCTTTGAATGTATCTACTGCACAATCGACGCAAGATGCAAATCCAGCAGCATTTGCAGAAGAGAGAACAGAATCAAAATAATAACCAGCATTGCACTGGCATCCTATGTGTGGAAAATCATACGACAGAGAATTTGCCAAACAAACGTCACAAGTAGTTTGACCAGCAGTTGCTGTGAATGTTCCACGCACGCAAGAAGTGCAAATGCTGCGTGGAGCTGCTTGACTCAACCCTGATATATCTACAAACGTTGAGTTGGAAAATTGACCAGACGGGCAAATGGAACAAGTTCTTTCATTCAAATCTGTCAAAGCTTCTCCAAATCCACTTGTATGATCACATCCACATCCCGCAGAACTTTCTGTGCCCTCGTGCCGTGTGATAGCATGTGGTGAATTCAAAAAAGCAACACAATCTTGACAAACTGTAGTGCCAAATAAAATGTTTTTGGTTGCATAAAAATTTTGATCACACAATAAACAATCGGCATCTCCAAGTTCATTTTTGAATTTGCCAGCATCACAAGCTAAGCAGTCTGTTCCATTGTCGCCTGTAAAGCCAGCTTTGCAATGACAATCTAAAACTGCGTCAGAAGCAACCGGAGATGTAGAATTTGTTGGACATGATGAACAAGCATGTGCGTCCTCTTCGTAGATTTCAGTGACTGCTTTGTAAGTGCCTCTTGCACAAGCTGCACACGTACCGTCTATGTTGGTTTCGTAATATCCTGCATTGCAAATGCATTGAAATAAATTTGTGGATGATTTTTCTGAGTGAGCATTTTCATGGCAATTCAAACATGCCGTGGAAGCAATTTGATGTTGAAATGTGTTGGGGGCACAAGCTGTGCAATTAGACAGGTAAATTGGATCGCTGGGAGACGGCAAAAAAAATCCCGCGTTGCAAAGACATGTCGTGCCACCATACTGTGCTGGACTGGACTGTGTGTTAGCCAAACATTGCAAACAAGTCGTAGCACCTGTGTACGGCGTAATAAACCCATCTTCACAAAAATCACATGCATTGTTGCCTGAAACAGCTTTGAAGCGGCCAGCTGCACATTTTTCGCACTCGTATTTGCCATTCTTCAAAACGCGGTAAAATCCCGGATCACAGCTGCAATTATGTACAGATATACTTGAGGCGCTTGAAGTTGAGTTTGATGGACACTCTACACACGTCACAGCTTTTTCAGCTGAGAACGTATTTGGTCTACAAGTGCTACACAAAGCACTGCCAACATCTTCTTTAAACTTTCCTGCAACACATGCTGCACATGGACCGCCATCATTTCCGGTAAATCCAGCATTACACAAACATTCTGTAATGTTGACAGCAGCTATTAGTTTTTCCTCGTTTACAACAAAGCTGTTAACTGGACATTGCAAGCATGAAGACATATTAAATTTGTCAGCATAAAATCCATTTGCACATGGTGAACATACTGAATTTCCCGGTACACCAAATAAGCCACGATCACACACACAGGCAGTGACGTCTGGTGCTCCGTCATACAGGGTACGTTTGTTTTCAATACATGCAAATTTTATTCCGTCTATGTAGTAAAACGGCTGAAGTCCAAGCGAGCAAGAATCTTTGGCCTCTGATGCTTCATAACCATTATTACACACACAATCAGTAATATTAGAAGCCAATGCAAAATCAGCCAACGAATTCGGCGGACACAAAAATTGCTCACCATCAATGCAGTAAAATGTTTCGTTACAGACATGACAAGTGAGATCAGCTTCGTCATCGTGAAAAGCACTCACTGGCTGTGTCAATATTGCAAATTGAATAATCAATATTGTTGTGCAAATTTGCAAGCCAAAATTTGTATTTTGCATCATGACATGTATCAAGTTTTATATGTTTATTTTTTTTTTGTGGAGATTTGAGTACAGAATAAATTTGACATTGTCATATTTCGGTAAGCAGCAAAATGTTTTTCAATTATTTTGTCAAATGTTTGTATTTGACACACTTACATTACATGCAAACGCAACTATATTTGACCCCTGAGGATTTTAACATTTTATGGTGGAATCATTATTTGAAACATGCTTTCTTTTTTGCGTGTTTAGTGTGGATTCCTATTGTTTTTGGGGCTTTCTGTGATGTAGTGATGAACGAATTACAAATATGTTTATCAACTACAACGACTCACAAATTGCGGCACAATCATGCGAAGCGGTAATTTTTGATCACATTGATCAAATCGAGAGAAAAACTAAATTTGATGCGTGCATGTGTCCGGCGCAATCCACCGCATGTAAGCAACAAAAACTGCGTATATCAGCACTCCAAGCAAGCCAGAACGACTAAGAAATAATTTCATTCTTGTGAGAACAGAAATATGCAACTTTTACATATTAATTTCGCAATAAATTGAATGTAAAATTATTTCGGATACAATTTTTTTTTTTTAAGTTTTCAAACTTTCCAAATTTTACAAAAAAAAATTTATTTAAAATCATTGCTACGAAGTCGAGGCTTGCAACGATCACGGTGATTCATTCAATGCCATCGTTTGTAAAATCGAGGATTGCAACAAAGTTGGAAATTCAAGACTATGTTCGTTTCTTCACAAAGTGTACGAACAAGACATGCATGACGAGGTACAACAAAACACTTCACGTTTTTGATGCAATGTTGAGGAACTTGTCTTCATCAATCCCGAGAATCTTTACAACCCCGACCACCTCAAAGACCTCGATTACCGCGACCACTTCAAACACATCGACCATCTCTACAATCAAAACAGCCCAAGAGATTGAGACAAACACATACGCCGACGTGCCAGTCTCCGCGTACAACATTCTGCGAGACCAACTGCACGATACAAATGTGTCGCTTGCAGACTGTATCAGCTATGCTCAACAACATTCTGCACTCACAGTGTACAGTACAACCGTGCACTATATTTTTTTGAAGCTGGTGCGTAAGCATGGCAACAAAAATGATGCGCAGCAGCTTGCCCACATTCTTGTAACTTTCAAATGCGATGGCAATTATGACGACGAGCAGCAAATACTTGCTATGGACATTCTCGAACGTATGTTCAACAATTTTATACTTCAAAACGACACAAACACTTTTTGGCAAAAGTTGCAACAATTGCAGAAAGAGACTGGCTTTGATGTGAATTCATACTGTGGTGAGTTTGAAAATTGCGAGGCGACTGTTTGCAGGAAGCTTGAACAAAATGAGCAATCTTTTTGCATGCAGCATGAAAATGATCAGCATTGTTCCAAGCAGCTTGAAAATTCGGTGAGTCAGCGATTCATTGATTGCAGTAATCTGGATGTTGAAATCATGCAACCAATCGGAAGATGGGATTGGATGCAAGAGTGGAAACGACAAAAACTTTTGTAGGAGCCAAAAACAATTTATGAAAACGATTTATGATTTTTGTGTTTCTTGTTTGAGCACTTCTAATATGTTTTTGTCATTATCCACACGAACTGAAATGATTTTTTTCTGCATTATCATTTGTTTGTATGCGGCGCAAAAACTTTGCAACACCACCAAAATTGATTGGCGGTAAATTTCTGATTGTTGCTTTGTTAATTCAGAGTTTGCAGTTTTGTTTTGTTTGCACCAAATTGGCTGCTTGTTATTTTTCCTGGTTTTTTCTATTTGCTTGACATGCTGAACAGTCCACAGACATGTGACAAATTTTTCATACTGTGCATGCACATACAAATTGCTTGACAACGCCAACGTATTTTTGCTTACGATTCCAGTAAGTGCGCACACTTGGAAACGATGCATCTTTGTAAAGTTTATGGTTGAATGTTGTTTGGTAGCATAATAAATATCATAAATGTTTTTGTATCCTAGAGTTGCAAACAAGTTGACAATTTTTTCGAATTGTGCAATTTTGTGAAACACTGCAGATTTTTCATGCTGATTGCAGAGTCCTACATTAAAATCTTCAAAAAAACGATTTGGGTCGTTTAATTCTTCAAAATTTTGTAGCAAATGAGCAAAATAAACTTTACTCTCAGAATCCTGCAAATTTGAATTGTCTTGATCTGCGTCGCTTGATTTTTTTTTGTCCATTGAAATATGCTGTGCTTGCATAAAATACATTATGATCTTGCATCTTCTATGTAATAGTTTTTTTTTTCATCAGTTTCATTTTGAGAAATATTTTCCACATTATTGAGATTTGTGGTTTGCACCAAAGTTAAAAAAAAAAGAATGTACTAAATTGTTCACATATATTTCATGTAGACTTTTAAATGACAATCCATGCAGATTTTGTCAAAATTCTGAAAACTGATTGTAAACAAGCATTTACTGAAAAATTTCCGCTTTCACAAGCGCCAGATTATGCTTTTGTAGATGGTCAAGTCAAATTGATGAAACCAGACAGTGTGCAGCAATGGAATCTGTTTATCCATTTACAGTTCAAAAAGACTGTTGAAAATTTATTCAAATTGGGAGCGCAAGTTGTAGTAATGGGGTTTGATAATTACAAATACGTCCCTGTCAGTAAAACTATGACACAGGTCAAGCGTAACAAATATGTACCTGTGTTGAAATTTAACGAAGTTGATCAGTTGCCACCCTCAATGCCAGAAGATTGGGGAGGTGCAATGCGCAATCGTGCTTTCAAAGTGAAAGTTATTCAAAAAGTAGTTTTTGAACTAAAGCAGTGGTTTTTGAATTTGTTGCGTACAGACGAAGCATGGAAAAACAAGATTTTGATTATTGATGCAGATCATAAACCGGAAATTTTGCATTTTTCACGAGTACAATCAACTTTAGACGTGGATGTAATCATGGATGCAGACAAACACAGCGATAATTTAACAAACGATGCTCAGAATGGTGTGAAAGATAATACTCAAGAGAAAGATAATACTCAAGAGAATGCACAAGAAGAAAAAGAAGTAAACGCAAATGAACTAGAGCGAGCGATACTTGCTGAAAACGAGACAACATGGATTGGCCGAGGCGAGTGTGATATCAAAGCATTTTACTGGCTTCAATACAGCAATCGACTGCTTGTCGTATCGACGGATGGTGATTTTGTGCCTATTGCGATGCTGCAACTTCAAAAAATGTCACACTTACACGCAGATACAAGCAAAACTGTAATTTTGCATCGTATATGTGCACAAGTTAATTCTGCTACCGTGGCTGGAAAACGAAAAAATGAAAACGCCGATGTGTCAAAAAAACGCACTTATGAATATGTTGACATCTCACAACTTATGCATTATGTAACGCAAAACATGCCATCTCAGAACCAGTCACCTATCACGAATTTCTGTGCGTTGATAGCTATGTGTGGATGCGATTTTGCGCTAAATTTGCCGAGACTTGGACCAAAGACTATTTGGAAATTTCGAAATCAGTTGAAATATTTGGATTTGACTGATCGGTCGCAAGTTGTTTGTGCTATTCATATTTTGTATCACAATCTCTTTGTGTGCAAAAATTCTTTTCCAGCTAATGTAAAGAACAACTCAGAATTTTACAAAGCTTTGAACTCACATGACGTCAAAAATTATTACGAAAACACTTTTACAACTATTTTGCATTCACAGCGCATTGCTGAACGTGTTCGCACATGTTTGTGGACAACGGATCGCACGTATGCTCACGCTGGAAATTCTATTTGGACAATGTTATATTGGCTTGAGTTACAACATTCACCAAATCCGCATGCAGCCGATTATGGATTTAGTTTTGACACAAAAAACAGAACAGTTTTTGCACACGCTTGAACAATAATAGTTAGAATAGTTTGCCCGGTTTGGGATTTTTGCCTGTTTGAAAAAAATGTGAATCAAACTTTAGATTGAATGCATGCAATAAGATGTGTTTTAATAAATTTTGTCTCGCAATATTTGTACGGTACTGACATTATGGTAAGCGTGCTTGACACTTATTATGTCTGTATGAACTTTTTTTGAATGTAGTATTAAAGAGATAACACATTATGCCGTCAAAGAAAAAACAGATGACGCATTTAGTGCAACTTGTTGTCGTATTTTTACTGGCCGTGATTTTAAGATTTTCAGATCCACTCTCGCAAAATATTGACAGTGGCAAATACGTTCAACATCTTGTTCCTACTAAAATATACATCACTCAATTATTGGACCCCCTAAAATCTCATTTTGAAAATACATTACCGTCATATTTTACACTATCAAACCAAAAAACAGAATTTGAGGGTAATGCAAAACAGTTTCTGTCCAATAATTTTTTTGAATCTAACAAAGACTCATACTCTGCTGAGTTTTTAGGATCGTTAAGCAAAAACTTTGTGAGCCCATTGACAACTACAATGATGATGATGGGATGTTATGGTGACATTCAGAGTAATGCTCAATTGAAAGCTAAAATAACAAGTGACAGCGCTGTCTTGTTCAACGTTCTTCTTCAGACTCTGGAACACAATTTTGGTTCCAGTAATGATAAAAGCGCTTGCTCTTGTTTGAAAGATTTTGCAAATCCCCTATTAGCTTCTGCCAAAAAACAAATTTTGGTGACGGGTGGAAAAATTGAAAATTCTGACTCGAACCATTTACATTACGACAGCTGTCAGAGTCAAAACTTACAAGATTTTGTTTACAATGGAAATTATGCTAACATTGATGTTGAACTCAAATCTGATGTCGGTGATAATCCGTACATTTCCATGAGCACAGATTTTGTTGCCAGGACGTTGACTCGACAGCGTACCGACACGGAAAGAAATACTTTCTTGGGCCAACGCAACCGCAAAGATCCCATGCTGTATGAACTTGAACAGCTGCATGCCAAAATTCTGCGAGAAAATCGTGGAAGCTATCTGGAACAGGTCAAATCAGAACTGGCTGAAGCAAGCTTTGTAGAAGCGAAACATGCATGGAAATTGTCGTTGACGCAATCCCTAAACAAAACGTACGCTGAGGTTACAGAAGCCGAATGGCAAGCACAAATGATTTCAGAGGGATCATTAACGGAAGCGGCATGGAAAACTGACTACAAAGAGAACTTGGGATGGACAACAGTTGAAGAAGATCAGCATATTTTGAGCAATCTGCGACTGTCACACATTGTAAACGATTTTCCGGATTTTCTGCCTATGTTTGCCAATATTTTGCATAACCACCTGCAGCTTGTTCGACAAAGCTTAACATTGCAGTCTATTGATTCAGATGCAGACAGAGAACAAAAATTCAGAGACATGTTTTACGGACAGTTTGATGCGGATAAACATTCGAATTTTCCCGAAATTTCAGAACTCGACACTTTGAATTCGGTTTACAATCACACAGATCTCATTCAATCACAGCACGTACTTCATTACACTGTTGCATATACTTTTACGTGGTTACGAAACTACATAGAGAACAACATGTATGCTCACAACAAATTACGCGCGCCGATCTACACGCCAGACTCTTCAACCGCAGACAGCTCCAGTCAGCCTCCTACAATGGATATGTTGACATATCAAAATTACATGGACAAATATGCAGCAGCGTACAAATTGTGCAGTTTTGCAGGCGTTCCTGCATACCAGACAGTGCCTCGACACAAAATTGAGTCTACAACGTACACTCACGCGGGAAATGCATATTTGCTTTACTCTGTTTTTATTGCTTTTGTGTACTGGAACATTCAATCGAGCAAAGTCCAAGACATTCAATCGAGCAAAGTCCAAGATAGTTTTAAGCAGGAAAACCAAGACCAGCCCAACACAGATGGATTTTTGGAAAAATATCCAATTTATAACGTTGTTGTAGGAGTCATTGGTGTCTTGTTTCTTGTGCAACTTATCACGCTACAATTAGAAATTACCTCAGACAATTTGTATGTGGAGTACAATAATGTAGGAGATCATCTGAAATCGCCAAGATTTCCTCTGTTTGCTGGCATCAGAGCGCTGTCATGGATATTCTTTTTTGTATTTCTTGGATCAATCATAACATTGGCTTACAAACTTTTTCGAAACAAATCCGAACCGTTCAATCAAAGTGTAGAAATTGTTGCTCAAATTGCCATGGACGTAGGTCTCATTGCTGGATTTTCAACAAACGGAATTGCAGTCTTCTTACAACGTGGTCTCGGCAATGAATATTTCATCGTCTTTGTTTTCTTGACATTGGTTGTCACTGCATTTTTGCAACATTTGTCTAATGTTATGCGACTTTTGCAGCAAATGAACGTCAAAAATGAAATGCAGAGAGCTGAATACGAGGTTGTGCAAACACTTGATCAAGAGCGAAGAGCAAAAAAAGCTGTGTCTTATACTTACATTCAAACTCCTCAAAATACACTCGAGCAACTTGAAATTGAAATTGCAAAACACACAGGTCGCAATGTTGGAATGAATAGAACTCTAGCAATCATGGTGATTATTATCTTGTTAGCCGGCATTGGATTTTCAGCTTCTCAGACATACGATATTATGACATATGATGTTATTTACAACTACAATCACATGTGGATCTTCTTGAGCGTTGTGTTTTTTGTGTTGTGTGCGTTTGATATTTTGCACGAAGTTGCCAGCTTTTCAGGCAGAGCCATTCATCCATATGAACAACATTCACAAAAGCTTCTGTGGACTGCATGGGCTCTAGTTTTGGCTCTTTTGTTTTTGCACTTCCACCAATTTATCGGTCTCTGTGCAACTTACGAAGAATTTGATGCAGTGGAGGGCGATTCGAAGAATCTGTGCAATTACCCCCGATTCTTATTCAGGAATTCGGCGCACTCGACACTTATGTAATAAATTTCTTTGCGTCCATAATTTTAGCTTTGTATAAAGCAGCTTGCTTTGTTGTGTATCTACATTAATAATATGTCTTTGAATAAATTTTCAATGAAAAAATGATAATGTATGATAGTGTCCGAATTAGTCTGGAAAAAAAATACAATACCATATATAAAGCAAGCATGTATAATGTTATGTGAGTTGTCTTTTTCAGCTAGTATATACGCGGTCAAAGCATTGCAACAGCATACCTCAAAAAAACATTCCAAACAGATTCCATTAGGACTGACACATGCGCCCGTTGAATGGGACGCTGCAACATGTTTAAAACACCAGATTCTACAAAAGACCAACGGTATTGAAACTGGCGACAGTTTTTCTTTGCTATTTATTCCTGACGCGTGGGCATTTGTTACGTTTGCAGGATGTCATGGCCCTCAGAAATTTGTACAGCTGCAAGAATCACACATCGCCGAGCAGCAAAACATGCAAATTTTTCCCAGTACACTAAATATTCCGTTGGCGCCACAAATAGTTTTTCAACTGCGTGCAAAAGCAAATATTCCAATGGGACAGGCTTTTTGTAACGGAAAATTAATAACTTACGAAAACAACCCAATAACACAAGAAATGTTCACAGTGTCTTTTTCTTTGCAAGAATTATTTCATGCCAACACTACAGGACACAAACTGTTCTATACATTTAAAACGATTGAAGACGGTTTGGTTTATTGTTTTTCTTTAAGATTGCATCAAAATGTTTCTGTAAGTTCACTTTTTCATCACAACGTTACGCAGCTTGAAACAATCATATTAAATGCGTGTCCTGAAAAATATGCAAAAAGTATAAGACTAAACAACGGCAGATTGTTTGTAGGCAGAGACATTCCGCAAAAACTCAACAAATTACGTCAACAACGTCAAACAGATCTTGTGGAATGTATGAGGCAACTTTCAGGCGACGACGAAAGTGTTATGGAATGGAAATTGAAATGGAGTAGAATTTGCGTCGGGGACTCAATGTTGGAATTGGACATGATGCAAATAAATCAAGTGCGACATGATTACGATAAATTGACACAAAATAATTCTGCATGTTTGCTCATTTTTGTACTGGGTTCATTGCTAATGGATCTCGCACAAATGAGTGGTGCTGAAATAAGTTTGATTGATATCGATGCTTGCGTAAATTCAATTCGAAACGCGATGCCAAAAATTTTGCAAGATTCGAATTTGACAAACATATACGACAACCATGTTCGCAGGGAAATGATGTGCAATGTTCGGTATACATCAGATGGAAACTGGCAAGTTGACAATGCACGGTGGCTTGCATCAAAACAAGCGGGTGAATGTCAATCTTTTGAATCAGGCATGTGCTTGTTTAATAGATTACAATCATTTCTAGGAGCTTCACCGTATGAAACTTTTGATGACTGTGAAACTCTACATGCCAATTTTGGTTTTTTGGAGACATCATTATTTTTGATGAATTCGCAGGAAGAATTTGAAATTTTGATGCTTAATTGCCTGCAAAATTTACATATTGCGTTTCCATCATCAAGTGACGCAGTCACACAATACCAAAAATTGGCATCGGAAATCATGACATTAGGCGTTGCGGTATATGAACAAAAATCACAAAAAATGCGCACAAAAATGCAGCCTGAAACGCATACACATGAAGAGATTCATCAAAAAATTACAGATTTTTTTGTATTACAAGAAAAATATCCGACACGGAACTTGCACAATTTCATTTGTGAACATCCGCATGTCGAAGAATCTACAAATTTAAGCAGTCTCCTCGCTGCTTCTGCAAAATACGATGATGTAGCAGACGNAAAAGCAGACTCAAAAATTACAGATATTGATTTGACGTTTCCTGAATATACAGAAAATTGGACATCACTAATGGAAAGTTCTNATGCAAATGGTAATTCTCGACAGGGGCATGCCTGCGGTTTGAAATTCTGTCAGCTTAACTTTGCAAAATATTTAGTCAACCAGAGGCTATTTAATATTGCTGTTGCCGCATTTACAGGTATTTCCGAACCAACTTCGTTAGCAAACGAATGCCCGCAGTATGTTACAAAATTAACTTTTAATGGTCAGCAATTGAATGAACTTGAATGCATAATGAAAAAACGGGTTGGCAAACTAAAATTGAATTATGCTAGTTCATTAAATTTCGCATGTATGTCAATAGCCAATAGAGCAAAATTAGAACTAGCTAAATCCCCACAGCACTCGATTTCGATATTTGCGTCAACACAGAACTGGGAATTGCCAACTCAATATCCTGAAGTGTGTCAATTCTCATTTTACAAAACAGCAATTCAATCTGGAAGTTCTTTTTGTTTCACAGCGTCCAACAACGTCAAAGATAATCGAAAGAGAATCTGGCCTGGCATTGCATTGGACCGTCAAATAAAAAACAGCATGCCATTGACTGTTTCAGCAGAAGCAGAAGAAGAAGAAAAAATACTTCTTTTGTTGTTGGCACACTTTCGCGCTGCTTTTGCAATTCAGTACCAAGAGATGTCAAATTCTCCCAAACTGTCTCTGTTGACACAGCGTGTCAAATTACAAAGCAGAGATGGATTATTATTTGCTCTTGACGCAGAAGACGCTCTGAACAGTAGGCGGATAAAAAGTTTCACTTATCACGCCCCAACAGAGATACTCATTGAAGATATGACAAAAAAAATAAATGAACTATTTTCTAGATCCAGCGTGAGCCGGCTGTGGAATCAGAACAGTGCTTTTGTCCAGTGTTTTTAAAATTTCAAAAAATATTCTTAAAAACAATCCAAAAGAAGCACGCAAAAAAAAACTCGTACATCATTTTGTTTTACATAAAAAAAAAATCAAAAAACCCTAAACCAAAAATGTATGATGTGCTTGAATTGAGCTGGCTAGCAGGCCAGCAGACCAATGCTCTCTATGTTTGTAAATTAATTGTGTTGATTGTGATATATAGCATAATCCTCAATTGCTTGTTATTTGCGCATATGATATCACCCAGAAATTTAAACCGTGAATCAAATGAAGACATCTTTCAGGTAATTTCGATTACAACTGAATAAAACTAAATTGCGATCCCATTCGTAATATGCCAACGCATTATTGCTTTTTCGGTTCCCAATCGAGCTTTGAACCCTTGGAAAGATTGTCTGCTTTCCACAAAGCTTGAGTATTCTTAAAATTGAACGCAAGTTTTTGCTGTTCCTCATCTTGCAAATCAAATGACGCAATTGGTTTGATGTGATCAATGTGCCATTCTGTTCCGTGATTTTCCCATGACATGCCTGGCTCGAACGATTTTTCAAGATGCTCTTTATATTGTTGAATCGAGCACCCAAGCAACGTAATGCTTTTTTGTTGCTTCAAAAGCGACTTCACATTTAAAGCAACACGAATTCTTCCCCTGAGCAACATTGAAATTTTAAAGTTCACATTCATGCGATACTTGTTTGCGAAATAATTGTTTATTTTTTGTCTATATTGAACATACTTTTGATTATTTTTTCGGATATTTTCTTGATTAGCAAAATAATATTTCTTTTGAACAATCCTCATTTTCTCTGTATTGGAAGCGTAATAATTTCTGCTTTTGCGTTTTATTCTCTCAGCATTGTGTGTGTAATATTTTTTCTTGTAAATTTTCAATTTTGCAGCATTGGCCGCTTGATATTTTTGCTTGTTGATTCTTATTTTGTCACGATTGTTAGCTGCGTAATCTTTTGTTCGCATTAGGATTTTTGGTTTATTTTTGTTGTAATAAGCTTGATTTTTTATTTGGACTTTTTGTTTGTTTTTTTCGTGATAAGCTTGATGTTCCAATCTTATTTTGGCTTTATTAGCCTCGTAATATTGTTTTTTCTTTATTTTCAGTTTTGCAGCATTGGCACTGTAATAATCTTTTTTCCATTTTTTCTCGCATTCTTTACAATGACTAAAACACCCATTTTTTTTTTTAGCGCATTTTTTAAAATCACTTTTGATTTTGGATTCTTTGCATTTAGTGCATTGGATGAGTTCAACATCAATCATTCCTGTTGTGTAAGTTTAAATACGTTTGGGTGAACAAAAAAATATTATAACCATATTCATAATAGTTTTTTTTTCCACTATGCAACGGTCAAATTTGAATTTTTATTTTATTTTT
>JGI24539J26755_10000188_pt1 | contig 28612 bp, 25 predicted proteins | sample NorSeaMetagenome_2_FD_26755 | JGI IMG/M metagenome (IMG submission 26755) | reverse complement strand
CCCACATGATTTGTAACATGCAGGTTACCTGTGATAGTGACATTACTCTCTGATGTGTCCACAAAGAGTAGAGGGTCACTCATCTACTATTTACGGAGGTTTTTTTATACATTGGGTGGAGTAGGCCAATTAGGATTTTCTGGATCTTCTGTATTGGTCGGAAGATCGCGAAGGGCTTGGCGGTACACTTTCCATTCATCAATATTTTCTTGTGGTAAAGATGAATCGGATATACTCACAACCCAATCACATTTTTGTAAGAGTACATCACGTTTTATTCGTAATTGTATGATATTAAACTGACGTACATCTTCGTTCATTTTAGTAATCTTTTCTTGGTTTACCTCTATTATGACGTTTCCAGAATCATCCCTGGAAATATCTACAATCCTAGGATCCACACCCGCATCCAATTTTACAAATTCTAAACGTGAAGATCTTGATTTAACATCTTCCTCTGTACCCTCGAAACGGTCAACAATTTCGAGGGTACCGGGTTCGAGACAAAAATACCAACTCGACATTTTATATAGTACCACATTCTTTTTAACCTAATAANGCACCTTGGAAACAGTTCCTATAATACGCTCCATGATTACCGTTAACAAATGTAATATTAGTATTACTACGCGATCGTATATCTACGTACTGGTTAGCGTTTAAGTAAACTATGTATACACCGTGTTTTTCATAATGGGCGTCATGTGTAGGCATACCCTCTAAAATATCACGGTGATTCGATCCGTCGACATAAAATGAATAATATGCCGATCCAAAAGTATTGTTGTAATCATGTGCAAGAACTGCGGCAAAAATATACGTTCCGGCTACGGGTGTTCTAAAACGAGACGTAGATGTGTTATAGTGTGAACCGGTGTTATACGTTGTTGAATTGAATGTGAGTGTCGTTCCCGACCTAGATGTTGTATTATCCCATGCATAAAAGGCGGGTTTATCAGATGTAATCACACCACCAACGTCCAAGTTCCCGGATATGTCGACGTTACCACCACTTTTCATAGATATATGTGTATTTACCGCCCCCGAACCAGGTCGTTCCCCGAAGTTTAGATTTCCACTTGGATCTCGTTCAATTATATTGTAGTAAGCGTCGTTGTAATTGATACGTATTTGATTCCCCGATGTGCTTTGTACACTTAAAAGACTTCCTGGATTATCCGTACCTATACCGACGTGATTTGTAACATGGAGGTTACCTGTGATAGTGACATTACTCTCTGATGTGTCCACAAAGAGTAGAGGGTCACTCATCTACTTTTTAGGGAGAAATTAATAGTCCACGTCTTCTAAAATATTCATGTAATGTAATTGGTTCCATATCTTTTGCCCACATAGTTTTTACTTCATTACATTTTACTTTGTATGCTTCAATTTGTTCAGTATCGCCTTTTACTATACCATCTAAATAGTCCTCCATTTTTGGGTAATCACGTTTACGTGCATCCTCATATGTAAGTAATTCATCTAATGGATCACTATCTCCATAATGTCTTCGTATATACTTCCACGTATTTGTCTCTGTATCAAACTTCTGTAACGTATATTCATTTTGTGGTAATAATTCTACCGTTGTATAGTTAGTCCAATCCTCTTGGGTTCTATCAAGGGCATCTAGAGAAAATGAATATATAAAGTCATGTTGATCGTAAATGTGTAACATGTTACTTATATATTATATATATTTTGTGTTGGACCATATCCGTCACTAGAACCATCTGGGTATACAACTTCCGTGTACATACCTCTGGGGTGATGTGTGGATGATGCAGTTGAGTCTACCCCACCCGTTTGTCGGGCATCAATTCTAATTCTTAAATAAGGTCTTCCCTGAATCGTTTGTATATATTTGGGATCTGGACTTGGTACATAAACTCCCGAAGCTCTTGTAAGGTACGAGGTCGAGTGAGATTGTGAAACATACGCGTGTCCATATCTTCCTTTATAACACATGGCTTGTCTCCCTAAAAATTGATATGTGCCATCACTACCATGTAAAAAAAATTTTAATCTGTTTTCATATCTACCGTCTTCTCTATGGCTCAGATAACCCATATAAAAATCTGGGTATGCATTTGAAGTGGGATTTTTTGGTGGACATATAGGGACATATAAATTAGTTAAGTTGACCGTATGCCCTATAGAACACATCGTGGCTCCTTCCCAATTATCCGAATGTTTTCCCACAGCAGTTCCACCGTTCATAGCTAAATACATAACACGTGCTTGCCAAAACGTTAATCCGTAAATATTTGGACGCATTGCAATACCTGACGAATAGAAATTATTGTTGCCATCCGAAGTCCCACATACAGCTATATTTATATTTCTGTTGTGAGGGCTATTATTATCCTCTGTTGTTGCATACGAATACTCTTCCACTACATATTGTGGTATACTACAATTTCCCCATTCGTGATAACTGTGAGATTGAGATTGTCCACCATCAGGACCTGGAAAAGGTCGTGCATCGCGGTTCGCATCAAAACTCGGCGCGTTCATATTTGTAGTTGCTACACCAAGTCTATACCAACTTGTTCTATCCTCATTCGTTACATAAACACATGCATGTTCAAATCTATCCCGTGTTATCATCTTCATAAAAAACATATGAGAACATGTTTTATTATCTATCCATCTGACTGGTAAAGAAAGCAACGCATATGAGGAAGGTTGTGCTAGATTACCATCGTTATCTTGACTCAAACTTGTGAACCGAGTCATATTTTGTAAGTTCCATTTGTTAGAATGATAATGATCAGTGATTGNAGTGCTCCCATAAATTCTTATTCTACCCCATGAGCTATCACTATTATAATTGAACGGTTCGTTCCTTACACCTCCTGTATTGGCAAAAGTTTGATCAGCCTGCCATGTATATAATGGTTCTCTACCAATAATTCCATGTACTGAACTAATTGGATTTTTATCGTAAGTGTCTAATACAGCGTTTCCATTTAGAGTTGTTAAATCAGTAACGTGGAGGTTACCCGTGACAGTTACATTACCCTCCGATGTGTCCACAAAGAGTAGAGGGTCACTCATCTACTGTTTAGGGAGGTTTTTATTACCCACAGTGGTAAGTGCAGCCTACGAATGCTGCGACATGAACGGCGTTCGCTTCATCTGTGACATTTCCATTTGCATCTAGATATCTTGTTTTATAAGCCTTTTCAGTTTCACTCGAATCCTCCCATTGGAACTGCCCGTGTTCGTCTAAAACATTCACTATATCTTCTCTCTGTTCATACACAAAACCGTCTTTTTCTGGATCTTCCTTCACAACTTCCATCTGATCAATTCTATAGTGAACATCGTCAGCAATTTTACGCTGTGAATCGGGTAAAGTATTGTACTTTTCTTCGGTTATTTTCACGTCCCCATATAGAATCCAATAATCGACCATTTTGGGTTCTTTTTTTATTATTCGTTTCGGTTGTGTGACTGGGTTAAAATCACAATCCATGAGTATCTTTGCAACTGTGTAGTTATGTAAAATATCATCATTCTGTTTCATACCATATCCAGCTACGTTAGATGTCGTGATGTAATCACCAGACTCCAAAGTACCATTGATGTTAGTTACCCATACAGCTCCCTCACCGACCGAGTTTACGTATACACGTGTATCTCCTTCTTCCTTTTGCATGTTAGAAACAAAATTACCGTGTACCTCTTTTCTCGTTTCTGGATCTTCAGTGGTTGATAAGACCCCGAAACACTTTTTGTCGTTCGCCTTGGTCGACAGGGATACGAGTGGTAAAGATTCGTTGACGGTAATGGCTTCGTTACCACACACCACACCTCCACTCATTTTGACGAACTCATTTTGATCCGCGGAGACGATTAAACCTTCCTTATCGACGAGTTGATTGGTCGGGGTATCTTTGACGAAGGTTCTGTGTTGACCTGTAAAGTTCATTCGAATACTGGTGGCATTATCTTGTATATACGCAGCTTCATTATAGGACCCATTTCTAACAACACTGAAATACATATCGTTATCACTTGCCGATAACCCTTGATTTTGTGCACCAAACCACCACCCATAATTTTGGGATGTATTCGTGCCGTATGTTGATTGTATGAATATGTTTTTTCTTCCATGATTTGCTGAACCGGAATCTTTGCCGTCTACACCTATCATTAAGCTCCCTCCTATGGCAAAAACTTCGGAAGATTCCGTAGATGAAAATTTTAACATATTACCTGCATTATACGATTGTCCATCGCTGTGGTAATAACGCAAGTATCCGAACTGACGATCCCCCGCGTGAGGTATCTGGTCCGTGAATGTTATCCCTACACCACCCGTGCTCGATGATTTCTCTAAATAGAGTAAATCTATACCACCGTATAAATGAAGTTTGTTACCCGGATCATCCGTCCCGATGCCCATGTTTCCGGTAGTATCAATTACTAATTCATTTCCACTTCCACCTGTTCTTTCAAAATATAACTTATTATCGGCGGATTTTTGTTTAATATACCAATTAGCACTGTAACCAGCACCAAAATCAAATTTTTGGTCTCTATCAATTCCAACATCACCACCGCCAACATGCAATTTAACATCCGGAGCATTCGTGCCTACGCCTACGTGATTTGTAACATGGAGGTTACCTGTGACAGTGACATTGCTCTCAGATGTGTCCACAAAGAGTAGAGGTCCACTCATCTACTGTTTAGGGAGGTTTTTTTTATAATTCGTCTGGTTTACTCTTTGTTATGAGCCAACTCCTTTATAGCTTCTATGAGAAGTCCTATAACGTTACCATAGGCAACACTTTTCATCCCGTCTTTATCAGTATACACGACTTCGGGTAATACCTTTTCAACCTCTTGGGCGATAACACCTGTGTGTCTACGGTCATCATGATGGTCTAATTTATTAAAAGTAACACCTGAGAGTTGTAAAACCTTTTCAAGGGCATTTGGAATTGGTTCAATATTAGTTTTCATTCTTTCGTCACTAAACATGAGAACATCACCTGAAGCTTTGACATCACCCACTACATCGAGTGTGTAAGCTGGGTCTGTTTTCCCAATCCCCACTCTTGATGTTGAAATATCTACATATAGATTTGCTGTTCCAACTTGAAAGTCACCAGCTGTATCAACATCCTCCTCCGCTTCCTCAACAACTATTTCCTCGTCAAAAACGGTTTGGAGTTCTGATGAAGTTGGTTTAGTAACACCAGTTGGTACAACAATACTATTGTAGGTATCACTAAAGTTAGTGTGAACTCTAAACTTAAAAAATGNAGGTAAAGACGCAAACTTTCTTCTGAAAGCTCTCACAAAGGCTTTATGTTTTCTTCTTGTTGAAAGAACCATCGTATACTATTAACCAATAAAATATCCACAAAAGAAATTATTATCGGTTCCAAATGTTCCACCTTCCACCTGAAAAACATCCACAGTTTGACCAGCGGTTAAATAAAGTACAGCGTTAAGTGTAAGTGGAATATAATTAGTAGATGAAGATGTTGAATCACATAAAGCATTTATATTTTGACGAGTACCATTTATCCTAAAATCATAAATAGTCAGATCACCTTCATAAACACCTTGTGCACTAAAGAAATAATGACCTGTATTCGGGGCAGTGTATTGTCCAGTTGATGTTGAATAACTACCAGTGTTATCTCTTATAACAGTGTTGTAATCTATAACACTTGCACCTACTAAAGTACCGTCGTCGAGTTGGACAGTAAAAGCTGGTACTCCCTCTTGTGTTACTATATTTGATGTTATACTAAAAGCGTTGATTAGAGGAGAATCTATATTACTTGTCGCAATTAAAGCTTCAACATTAGCTGTTCCTGCTATATCAAGAGTATGGGTGGGTAAACTTGTATTTACACCAATATTACCAAGTGTTATAAGACTCGTACCGGTATTTGTAAATTGTACTGTGTTTGAAGTCACATTAGCGACATCTGTTATCGCTTGAAGAGTTGATTTAATACCTGTCAATTGTGACCCACTACCAACAAACGAAACAGCTTCCACCGTACCTAAAGCCACGAGACTTGTACCAGTATTTGTAAACTGTACTGTGTTTGAAGTCACATTAGCGACATCTGTTATCGCTTGAAGAGTTTGTTTAATACCTGTCAATTGTGACCCACTACCAACAAATGAAACAGCTTCCACCGCACCTGAAGCCACGAGACTTGTACCTGTATTTGTAAACTGCACTGTATTTGATGTTATATTCGACACATTAATAGATTGATCCAAACTTTGGACACCTTGAACACGAATTGTATCAAAAATTAAATTTGAACACTCAAGATTATTGGTAAAAATATTACCCGTTACGTGTAAATTGGCGTCGGGAGAATCAGTTGATATACCAATAAAACCACCTACCTTATTGTAAGTAAGTAGGTTTNCGTTTATAGTCCAAGGTGTACTAACGAATAGGGCATCACCTTGATAAAAATCACCTGAAAAGTTAATATCACCCGCGACATCCAAACTGTAACCTGGGTTTGTTTTTCCAATGCCAACTCGATTTGCTACGGAATCTACATGCAAGGTGCTTGTATCCACTGTAAGATTTGATGTAATGAATGTGTTTCCTGTTACGTATAGCTTAGAATCTGGGTTTGCAGCTCCGATCCCAATATTTCCACTTGTATAACTCAATGCATCTGGAGTCGTTTCAATAGTCCAAGGTGAACTAATAAATTGAGAGCCACCTTCATATAGGTCCCCACTGAAGTTAATNTCACCNGCGACATCTAGGGTGAAACCCGGGTTTGTTTTTCCAATACCCACCTTATTTGACACTGAATCTACNTGCAAGGTGGTTGTATCCACATTCAAGTTTGAACCTATGTATACATCATTACCGACGTGAACATTATTAGCCACACCGACACCACCTGCAACTTGTAGAGCACCTGATATTGTATTTGCAGATATAGTTGTATCTGTGATGTTGACACTTTCAAAAGTTGTATCGGCGGCATGTATACTCTTAACAACACCCAGTCCACCCAAAATCTGTAAAGCTCCACTTGTTGTTGTGGTAGCATCTGTACCATCCCAAACCTTGGTTACTCCACCAACGTTTAGGTTCTCCTCTATACCCACACCACCTGTTGTAACAATTAAAGCACCTGTATCTTTATCTGTAGATGTAGTATTATTTGTCACAGTTACACTATCAAGATTAGCATCTGTAGCGTGAAGATCCCCTTGAATACCCACACCACCCGCAACTCGGATGGCACCTGTTGTCTTTGAAGTAGTCGCAGTTGTGGCACCGATAATAACATTAGAATCTGTGGAAATATTTGAAGTTACGTGGGCATTACCAGTTACATATAGTTTTGAATCAGGGTTATTATCACCATATCTTTGACCAACTCCAATACCGAGACCACCATCGACGATGTAAACATTTCCGTATTCAACTGTCACAGTGTTTTGTGTGATGAGATGCCCCCATACATTCGCTGTAATATGATCTGTTCCATTCCATTCTACATGATCCTCTGTGTATCCATTAGATGTATAACCTATAGAAAAGTAGTCATCAGGATTAGTATGGTGACCAACGAATATATTCTTACCCGGGTGTTCCATGAGAATACCAATATCCAGTGAAGTAGATATATTATTATTAGCTAAATCAAGGATACGATCAGTTATAATCACGTCATTTGATGTAAGTGCAAATGTATTACCTACCACAGAAATATTACCCGTAATTTCCACGTTCGCTGCAATTATAATTGAACCATCCTCATTTTGAGTAATGAGAGAATCAACAAGTTTCTTAGTTGCATCTGTAAGAGGTACCGTACCTGTTGACATGTTCAACGTTCGCACACTGTCTAGAGTTGTATCAGCTGCATAGAGAGTACCTTGAATACCTGTACCACCAGTCACTTGGAGAGCACCACTGGTCTTTGAGACAGATGTAGTTGAGTCTGAAATATGGGTGGATGTCGTAACGAGGGAACCTACATTGGCTGTACCTCTAACATCAAAAGTATTAGAAGTAGCAGAAGTGCCCACACCTATATGGGATGCCGCGAAGACATTTGTAGAGTGGATGTTGGACTCAACACCTAGACCACCTTGGGTCAATACGAGTACACCGGTATCTTTGGAAGTAGATTGAGTTGCATCTGTCACCGTACCACTCGTTGTAGTAAGAACGCCTACATTTGCATCACCTCTTACATCTAGAGGTTGACCAGGTGATGTTGTTTGGATACCAATACGTGACTCTGACGCATCAACATATAATGTGTCGGTATTTACATAAAAATCACCATCGCTTGTCATCCTTGCTTTTTCACTCGCTCCTATTGATAAACGAATGTGTTGACCGGATTTTGCATTAATATGTGTTGTACCTAAAGCACTTTGTTTAACAGCAAAATCAGATGCTGATGCCATGTCTATATGCGAAAAAGCAGCTTGGTCGGAAGTACCCAACACACCTAGACTCCCTACAGCCACCCTTCCAAAAACAGACTTTCCATCTGTATCGGAAGCTGAAAATATATTACTAGAATGAACTTCTCCTTGAATACCCACACCACCCGTTACCTGAAGAGCACCGGTAGTTGTAGATGTGGATTGAGTACTATCAGATACATGAGTTGAAGTTGTATTAAGAGCGCCCACGTTAGCTGTACCTCTAACATCTAAAGTATAACCTGGTAGTGTTGTACCTAAACCTATACGATTAGATTCCACATCTACGTGAAGAGTTGTGGAGTCAACGGTTACATTTCCGTCTATATATACATTACCCATAACTTCAAGATCTTTGTCGGCGTACACATTATTGCTAACAGTTAACTCCTCGGTAATAGAAACATTTCCAGTTACATATGTGTTTCCATCCACAAGAACATCTTCATGTGCATAAATATTGGCATCCACATGGGTTAAACCGTAGACGTGCACATTAATATCTTCATCCATCTTTGGAGTAAATGTCTTATCAGTTGGTTTTGCAGTGGTGTAAGCTAAAGCAAACTCATCGATACCTTCCCTATAACCTATGACTACATTTGACAATGCATCTGGTCTATGCATCAAAATACCCAAATCAAGTGTTGTATCACTCGCTCCGTTGTTTGTCCCAAGTTCAATGAGAGCATCCTTGATAGACGTATTTTCAGTATAAATAACACTGGTATCACCATTTACTCTAAGATTACCATCAATAACAAGGCTATTTAAAATGGAAACATTACCTGAAACGATAAGGACATTTGAACCTGTGTCATCCACATATAAGTTTGAACCAACTGAAAGTGTGTGTTGAGGGTTCATATTCGCCACACCCACATTTCCTTCTGCAACTAAGGATGTATTGTTCTCGAGTTCACTTTTGATCAAAAACTGAACTGTATTTGATGTATTGTTAGAACGAGACACAGCGAGATCAAGAGTAGCACCACCAACCAAGGCATTTGCAGACTCACCGGATTCGGTGATCTCTTTTGTATCTCTGTCATACATAAGAAGTACAACCGANGGGGCTGAGAAATCTGGTTTATTTCTGATGGGTGATAAGTATACTGCATTACTAAAAGGTGTTGTAACATCTTCATCACTAGCATTAAACACAACCGTATTATCTTCCTGAGTCTGAGGATCAGGTACATTTTTCCCGAAGCGAATTTTAGTTGAAGCCTCAATTGCGGGAAGATTCTTAACACCACCCCTAAGTCTGAGGACTAAGTGGAGTGTAGACTCTTTCTGGATATTATAGTCAGCGAGGGTGCGACCATCTTCTAGTTGTTTTCCAGCAAAGATCAAACGCTGCTGATCGGGGGGAATACCCTCCTTATCTTGAATTTTTGTCTTCACATTATCAATAGTATCTGAAGACTCAAGTTCAAGAGTTATCGTTTTACCTGTCAGTGTCTTGACAAATATCTGCATACTGACAACTATATTAATATACATTGCTAAATTAATTTGCATAGAGTAAAGCCGCCATTCCATTTTGGACTCTGAGGATATTGTAATTTACTGCATATATAGGATCATTAATAGGTAAGGATTCACTCATAAGTTTCGCACTCTCTATACGACTGAAATTTAGTGTACCCGTTGGTTGAAGAGAACTTGTTAATAAACAAAAGCAATAAATGAAGAAATCGGGTGTTATAGTAAAGTTTGTATGATAATATGACATAGCGTCAATAAAATGAGGTTTACACCATTTGTAATTTGACAATTCAACCCCATTAATACTTAATTTAACTCTATTTGTTGTTGAAGTGAGAGAACCATTACGGGACACATCTGATGACGCCAAATATTTAACGGGGTGATTAAAGATGAGGTCTTGAACATTTTCTCCACTTGGTACACTCTTTTGAACTTGTGTTATCAACATATCATGAGTGCGTGTAGCCATATTTCCACGTTCTTCATTGTCTAAATAATAATAGTTTGCGTGCATCTCTACATTGGGAAAATTGGAAGCTTCAGTTCCCCAATATATTCTAAGCTCCACATTATGGTAGTTCAAAGCTACGAGTGGTAGAGCACATTGTGGACCCTCACAGAAAAAGAAACGGAGGGGGTAAAAAAATGACCTAGAGTGAATACCGGCACGAGCACCGATAGCGCTTCTAGACAGATTAGTGGCAAGTGTATCTATAGCAATCTTTTCACAAAAAGTACTATCTTGGGTGTCTACAACAGAACCACCGATTAGGAGTTCGATCTTATCAATTACTTTAGTCCAATCATTTGTATCTAAAGATTCGTTAGTGTTATCGAGAGTCATATAAATATAACCAAGCATATCACCTGACTTTTCAATCTGAACACTTGACATCGAATTATTTTTCACATCTCCGCGTATCGTCTGCTTCTCAACGGATTGTGAAAAATTGGAGTGTCTTTTAAACGTAGAATTAAAAAACGATATCTCCGGGTTGCCCATAATGAACTCATCCTGGGCACCTATTGCTACTAATTGAACAATACCTGAAGACATGTTATACTACTCTAAATAGAGAAAATTACAAGTTTGGTTTTCTACACACAAATTTTAAAACTAAAAAGTTATCACCAGCAGTTGAGGAGTTCTTGATGGTGGCACCATTTTGATCTCTAATAACAACACTGATACGATCAATTTGTCTAATTGGGTTTACATACTGGGTAATAATTGGATAATCATCCTTGAATTTAAGAAGAGAATCTGAACCACTGTGAGTAGTGCTATCAGTTACAATACTTGCGAACGAGCTTCTGATCATGCTCATATGCCCTTGTCCAGTGAGAACATTAGAAGCGCGATCATTAAAGATGGAATCTAATTCGTTAATAGATATGTAGCAGTGCTCCGTGTTATCTTTGGAATGAATGTGAGCCCCAAGAAGTCTTGCCTGAACTACATTTTTAAGGGGTTGTTGAAGGTGACAAGTAAAAGTGTTAGCGCTATCTTGACCAATGGAATCAATAGTTATAGTATGATATTCATATTTAAGGTCTGGAATAGTTTGGGGAGAAGTAACCAAAGCCATTTATATTAGCTTAGATTAAAGATCCGCCAATTCCATCCTCAATCTCGTAGCCGCCAGATTGACCAGCAATGAGAGCCTCCGATCCACAGAGTCCACCTGGAGTGAGAGCCTTAGTGTAAGTGCTACCATCTGCGGTGAAACCAGGAGCGCATGCAATGTCGTTGGGAAGATCGAAAAGAGACTCTTCATTGGAAGACTTAATTACGATTGGCTTAGGCTGATACTTACTGGATTGCTTGAGCATACCGATGACAAAAATCACAGCGATCAGGGTGAAAATACTGATGAGAGCATTTCTGTTGGTACGGTTAAGGTTTAACATTTATAATGTACATATATAATTTTTTCAAAAGTGCGTTAAAGGTAATTTAATAGTTTCCCCATAGAGAGTAGATGGACGAAGAAATTGTCATTGATCGTGGGACTACTAATGTCATGAAGTTGGACGCCGATGAACAGGCTCTTATGGATGAAATTGAAATTACCAGTTCTCGTCCTCAGCCTGTACGTCGTCCTGCACAAAGTAGACAACCTCCTCCCTCACAGATGCATCACCAAGAAGCTATGGATGCATTTGTTAACCCAAATAAACAGTCAGCTCCTGCTCAACCTCAAATGGATGAAGAGATTGATTACGGTGAAGATGAGCCAATGTTTTTTGATGATGGACCAGATGAGGGTCCTGGTGGTTCTCAGAGTGAACAAGCCTCTAAGGGTTATAGCTCCGTAGATGAAGAGAAGAGTGATCTTCTCAATAAATTATCTCGTCTTGAGAAGAAGGGTTTCACAGTCAATAAGAGGTTGAACGCCTACTCTAATGTGGATGAACTTCGTACGGAGGTTAAGAGGATTACTTACAGTATTGATGTTGAACAGTCTATTCGCTTCTCACGTCGTATGCTTGTAGCCTGTGTTACAGGTCTTGAGTTCCTTAATAAGCGTTACAACCCCTTTGAGATTCAATTAGAGGGTTGGTCTGAAAATGTAATGGAGGGGGTAGATGACTATGATGGAGTCTTTGAAGAGCTTTACGTGAAGTATAGATCCAAGGTGAACGTTGCTCCAGAGGTCAAGCTCATCATGATGCTTGGTGGTTCCGCTATGATGTTCCATCTTACCAACTCAATGTTCAAAAGCGCTCTACCCAATATGAATGACGTTCTCAAGCAGAACCCAGACCTCGTAAAGAATATGATGTCTGCTGTGCAGAACACAACCCGTGCACCCTCGGGACTTGGTGATGCATCACCAGTTGGAGGAACTGGTCAATATGAGATGCAGGGACCAGGAATTGATATTTCCAGTCTAATGGGGGGAATTTCAATGCCACCACCACCACCTATGAACACAAGTATGGCAAAGGCGGATTCGGTGGATATGGACGATGATGTGTCGGATATCATATCCATTTCGGGAGATTCCACTGGAGGGGAGATTAAGGAAGTTGCAGTCGGTGGAGCCAAACCCAAGAGAGTCCGCCGAAAGAAGAAAACTGAAATTAATCTCTAAGTAATGTATAAATGATAGGTTACTGTCCTTTGGAGGAACTAGAACCTCCTTTGCGGCGTGAGCAACCCGTCGTCACAAAGAAGGTAGAGGTCAAGTCGGAATCCACTGACCTCGAAGATACTGAGTGCAATTACGTCGTCATGGCTTTCATTGTCGGCGTTCTTTTTTTAGCCGTCTCTGATTCCATCAGGGCATAATTAAATTAAATTGATTCTACCTTTGGGTTTTCCCCGAATGGTAAAATTAATAAGCAAAAGTTTTAATTTCTGTTTGTCCACCGCTTCCATTATTAAGAGCTCCTGTAAGTGTCCAATCTCTTGTTATTTTTTCGAGTTTTCCACCACACGCCGTTGATAATTCGATATAATAATCGTATGAATATGCGCGATCGACATGAGTATTATACGGTACCATACTTATACCTCGTTGTCCAGTACCAACAATAGGAGCCCATGGATAACTGTTATTATCACTACCAAACAAAGTCATATGACCTAATGTAACATTAGAAGTTGGTTGAGATTGGTCACCAGTTCCACCGGTGCATTCTACATTCATAGTATTTATATCTTGCACTGTTGAACCATCAGTTCTCCTCAATATTGCAGTTACCTTCGCGTAAAATGCTCCCTCTGAAAATAGTAACTGTATATTTTTTGCATCACCAGTTCCGACATCAAATGTATGCGAGTAAAACTTACGTTGAACTTCACCGGTTCCACTACCAAGTATAGTACCTCCACCAACTTCAAGAGCTGATGAAGCAGGTACACCACCCAAATTCACTGCAAGAAATGCGAAATCAATATTACCAGCTACCGATAGATCTCCAGTCACGTGAAGGTTACTGTCTACAGTTGTGTGACTTGTTGCTGGTTGAATATACACATTACCCGTAGTATCCGAATAAATATTTGAAGTTCCACCTGTTGTAGTAAGTTCTACAGATGCATTTGAAGAAATACTCTCAAATCTCGCAACACCTGTTCCACCCAGAAGTGAGTTTCTATGATCAACTACGTGTAGCTGACGTCCGGGTGTAGGTGTTCCCACACCTACGTTACTCGTATGAATCATGGTCATACAAGTTGTGGTACCCCCCGTTTGGGTGTTAGCTATACCTAAGGCTAAACCAGTTGTAGCGACCCCATTATCAAGATTACTGAAACCTGTGATTACAGCACCTTCATCATCGTTTGTATATATGAGTAGATTGGTATTNTTATCATCACCGNTACTTTGAAGTTTCATAATATCGTGATCACCGGGTGATGTATCATTCACGTGTATGTTAGACGTTGGTGTCGCAGTACCCATACCAAATCTCCCATCTTCATCAAAACGTGCAAACTCTGAATCGGCAGTACTGGAAATCTCGTGTACAAATGTAAGTGGACGTCTCGTGGAGCCGTCCCTCACATTTCTAATAATATTTAAACCCAAAAGTGTTGTGGATAACTCTAAACCCGCCAATTTAAACGAACCACCACCATCGAACTCAATATCACCGTTAACGACAAGTTTTGTATTGGAACCTCTATTTGCTGCGGTATCTCCATTACCTCCAATTACAACAATACCAGGATTTTGTTGAGATGTAACGGTCAAAGGATAGTTAACTTGACCATCTGCTACCTTTAGAATCCCCGCGGGGATGTCGCCGTAGAAATTTTTCCCAGTACTAGCATATGTTTGGAATACGTGTTGAGCAGCAATGTGTCTGATTCTGTCTGGACCTTGATCTACAGATGAACCATCATTACCCTTAAATATTAACAACTCATTCTTTGTCTGAGCTCCCGTATAACGCCTCTCTACCATAAAAGTATTACCAGTCTCGTCACCGAGAACACCACCGAATGTGAGCTGATTACCAATAACTACATTACCAGAAACTTCTAGGGAACCTCTTGGCATATCCGTACCAATTCCCACATCCCCCGTAGATCCACTTATGTATAATCCAACACTGGCATTAGAAGCGACCCTCTCATGGTTATTTATAATTCTAAAATCACCGTCAACACCCGCCACACCNGTGGACCACCCGGATAGGTTTACACCATCTGTCTGTATGTAAGAAGTAAANGCATTTCCATNTGTTAGGTTAGTTTGTGCCGCTATGATGGCGTCACCGGAAGTTCTATTGTGTACAAGTATACCATTTTCTATGGGATCAGCTATACCCGTACAGTCTACTTCAATGTGAGCGACTGGTTGTGTCACTCCTATTCCCACCTTACCGGAACTCAAAATTGTCATAACACTTGTATCTACGGCGTAATCATCATGACCCATAACAATATCAAGTCTGGATTTTGATGTTCCAGCTGCGTTTTCGTGTTTTCCCAATCGAAATTGAGCCATCGCAGCATGTTCACTTCCACTACCTTCTCTGGCAAGATGCAAAACCGAGGCTAAATCTGTAGTACCTGTAATAGGTTGATTGTTGCTCACAACCAGAGGAATACCTAAGTGACTGTAACCATTAATTTTAGTTACTGGATTGTTTATAAACGATGTTAAACCATTTACATGGAGAGTACTCAAAGGATTTTGTGTATTAATACCCACATTTGACGATTCCAAAATAGTAAGTTTTGGTTGACCCATAGATGGTGTAGTACTTACAAATACGTCAAGACCCTTACCAGATTCAACTATATTTTCAATTTTGTTTTGACCATTATTTGGATGTGATTGTATTTGCATAGAAGTGTTTGCGGTTGTTCCGAATGTATTTCCAAGCATCAATACATTGGCATTAACTATAAATACGTTACCAGATACAGAGAGCTTTTGTGTTGGATTTGTTGTATTTATACCAATTTGACCGTTTGATGTAATTCTCATTTTTTCATCATTTCTGGTTTTGAATATAATATTTTGATGGGTATTGGATGTACTCGCACCATATATCTCAATGGAACTCACATTTGAAGAAGATGGTCCAGATTGGAGGATAAGTGGATTTACAAGACTATCACCACCATACCTATCCGCGTGTATTGTAATATTAGACGTTGAACTAATAGATTGTGTAATTAAGTTTGTTGTCATAGTGTTACCAAAAATCGTGAGTGTATTTGCAGATGTTAGGTTGGCATATATCCTTGTACCTATTGAGAGGGTATCAGTGGGTAGCACATTGGATATACCTGAAGTTTTTGTACCTGTAGTACGTAAACCATCTACTTTCACATTACCACTGATTGTAGCAACGTCTTTATTGGTTGGATCTATTACAACTATATCATTACCAACAGTAACATTAGAACCAATTTTTATATTTTCTGTGAACGTATTTCCAAATACTTCTAAAACATTGGAACCTGTATCTTCAACGAAGAGGTTGGAACCCACACAAAGGTCGTGGGTAGGCAAAATGTTTGCCACACCTACTGCATTTGAAGTATAAATATCACCGAATACATGTAGATTTGTAGAGATGGTGTCATCAATTGAAAAAGCACTGTCAAGTGGACCACCCGTGGTTCTAAATAAAGCCATCTCAAAACCTGGGATGCCTCGCCCATCATTTTTAAACCCAAAACCTATATTTGAATCATCTTCATCATGAGTATATAGTAACATAGGCTCCATTGTACCATCATTACCCTGACCGAAAACAATTGTTGTATCAGCAACAATTAAGTTTACAACGCGTTCATATGTAGCTTGTTCTCGGACAAAAAGATTACCTTCCATTCTCGTATTACCATAAATATACATACCACCATCAACTGTAACATTACCCGTAAAAACTGCTACGTTATTGGGATAAGTATTACTGGCATTACCTCCTTCACCTATAGAAGATATGACAACATTTGATCCAAGGCATATATTAGAAGCCTTAATACCACCTTCTACAACTATAACATTAGATGCAATACCATCAATTACAAGATTTGATCCAAAAGACATTTGATCAGTTACAATTACGTTAGTGGCTACTAAGTTACCATTTACAGTCATAAGATCTCTCCCGGATATATCAACAATTACTTTGCTTAGACCATCTTTATCTATTTGAAAAGCATTTGTTGGATTGGTTGTACCGATAGACAACTGGTTATTAATGAACATACGATCAGCTCTACCGGCAGCTTTGAGGTCTATTACAAAATCACTATCTTTATCCATATAAAGTTTATTTCCAATGGACACTTGTTTAGTTGGAAGGTTATTACTAAAGGCAATACGACCCTTTACACCTTCAATCTCAACGAGCTTAACCTCATTTGCTTCAATCTCTCTAGTTAGAATAGAGTTAACTCCTGTAAGAGTCTCTGTCTCAACGGGTTCTGCTTCTAAACTCGCAACATAGATTTGCTCGAACCTGGCGGTTCTACCCATTTATATATTAGTTACCGAATAAAATTCCGGCAAGACCGTCCTTGATCCTGAGCACGTTATAATTCACTGCATAAAGATACATCTCATTTTGATCAGCCCTAAGTACACCCTTTTCCACTCCCCGTAATATAAGTTTGGCATTGTCGAGCCTACTGAAATTGCAGCTACCTGAAGGATTATAGTCTGATGCGTTTAATCCAAAGTGATATACGAAAAATCTTGTGTACATAAGATCTTCAGAATCAACCCTATAGTCTGTCACACCAAATCTTGATTTGTAATAGTTTTGACATGTGTGAAAGTACGTTGGTGACATATTTTCAAGTAAAGGTGTACCGTTTATATGTATATCACCGGTTTTGAAGGTAAAACGATCGTTTGTAGGGTCAATATTAGTGGCACTTAATCCAAAAAATATAGATTTAACTGGATGATTTAATGTGGAAATATCTAAATCATTGTATCCACCTGATTCTATAGTGTTATCGAATACGTTTGAAAATGGGAAATCTATACGCTGTGTTTGAGTTATTATAAAGTCCATTTGTCGTTTTACCATTGATTCTCTTTCATCTTTGTCTAAATATATATAATTTGCATAAACATTTATACGTTTTTGTCCATCACTGTAATTTAATAAACTGGCTTGATCAAAATTAATTCTAATCTCAACCTGGTGATGTTGGAGTGCCACTAAGGGTAAGAATGCTCCATAATCACAAAAGAAGAAGTGAAGTGGTTGAAAGTTTCTATGGGAAACACTCGTTTTATTTGTAAGTTCTTGTGATTTAGTCCAGGTATCTGCGAGATAATTGGGCCAAATGTCGGCGTAATAATCATAGTGTTGTGAATCAATTTTTTGACCTCCCACATACAGATCTATCGTAGAATTGTAAAGAAGATTGGAAGATACATTTGAGTTTTTTTCAACACCTTCAAGCCATAAAGAGTTTACNAGATCACCTAAAACTGGTATAGTAAAAACAGGATCTTTATCCGTAATAGTTTTTATGAACTTTGGAGCTTGGGAAAAGTTTGTATGCCTGGTAAATTTCATACGAAAAAAAGAGTGTCCATCGTCACTATTTAAGTAAACATCTTGGGCACCTCTGGAAACCAATTGGATCAATGCACCCGACATTTAATTATTATTTAGATTATAAAAACAGACACTTTCCCTGAGGGAAGTCAGCTTTCTTTTCTTCCGCAGCTTTACCGTGTATTTTGAAGCCACCTTGACGATAAATCTTCATTCGTTTGTAATACATAGCCGTGAAGAGAGACCAGGGATCGTGTATATCATATATATGAGGGTTGTTCTTCTTACCTTTCGTCTCTCTCATGATACGACCTATACTTTGAGTTATATCAGATTTGGGCGAAGCGAGAATAACTGTATCGAGAGTTGGAATATCTAAACCTTCGTGGGCTTGTGAGAACGTCGCAAAAATGATTTTCTTCTTTGAAGAAGCCTGGAGGTCAGCCTCCTTCATACCACCCATGTAGAGACCTGAACTCTTTAGAAAGCATTGGTGAAGCATTTCACAATGCTGTCTACGGTCACTTAGAACGAGGAGCTGCCTCGTACCCGCTGAAGCTTTCTTTACAAGTTCCACAAGCATTTGATTTCTCTTTCTATCTTCAACTACTTCTGTAATCATATTTGGCATTGAAATCTTCCCATTTCTCATAGAAGGTGGAGGATTTCTATAGTTGAATGATTCAAATGTAATTGGAAATACTTCAACTTGTTCCTGATTTTTCCTTTCAACCGCAAAGAACGTAGGACCCATAAACCAGTGAAGTACTTTCGTTAAACCATCCTTCCTCTCTGGGGTTGCTGATAGACCATAAATATGCTTAGGACACATTTTGAATAGGGATTGAGAAAACACCTTCGCGCATATATGGTGTGCTTCGTCAACTATCAAAGTTCCAATAGAATCAAAATCACTGAAACTATATTCCTTGAGGGAAAGAGATTGAAGCATAGCGATAACAAAATCACATTCAACCTCTTTCTTATCCTGTTGAACTATACCGATTGTAGCACCCGGACAAAACTGTTGAATACGTTCCCGCCATTGGTCAGCGAGAAACTGTTTGTGAACGACAATCATCGTGCGATATCCCAACTTGCAAGCTATGGCCAAGGATACCGTCGTTTTGCCATACCCACATGGTAGAGAAAGGACACCGTGCCCAGCTTTAATTGCTGCTGCCAGTGCTTCATTTTGGTGGGTTGCATCTCTGAGTTGTCCGACAAACTTGGCTTTGGAACGAGCTGGCTGAGGTCTCTTGTCATCCTTAGGTTGTCCAACTTTAGAAGTTCCGTAGAATCTTGGAACACAGACACCATTCTTAGTTGTTCTAAACACTTTAAAAGGTGGCGGAGGGAATCCATAATCCCCATTTACTATAGGTCTTACGGTAAGTTCTTTTTTAATTTCTTGTAAAGGACCTTCGGATACGAGATATCCAGTTCTTGTTAACATTTAATATATTAAAGAATTGAAACTTTATGTATATATATGCCAGTTAACCTTACTGAAAATATTGATAAAATTGAGGATGCAATTGAAAAATTCAGAATGGAAATATCTGAACATGATAATGCAAAACAAAGAATTGAACAAGATATTTTAAGACTTGAAGGTTCTAAAATTGTTTATGAGGGTTTACGTGACGTATTTGGTGATGTCGTTGGAGATGGAAATTCCAATTCAGACTGCCACCGCCAATCACCCAAAATGGAAACAGTTCCCGAGGAGCATAAACATCCAGAGGAGCATGCAAAGCCAGAAGAGTCTGGGGACATGTCACTTGAGGACCTATACAAGAAATACCGAGCTATGTAATTTCCATGCAAATCCTGAATAATTACCCACATTCCATACACCTGCAAATCCAATTTCAACTGTTATTTCGTCACCCTCTATAAGAGATTGTATAGGTTTACCTTTGACCTCACACATACACCTCCTATATCGGAAAGGAACTTTTACAGTTAGAACCCGACCATCTAATGGATCATCTACATGACTATTTTTTATTAAAAAGGCTTTGTTAAGTTGTGTACGTTTTACGTAGTCTGCGCAATTTTCAGGAATGATCAAACGTATGTATTTCTTATCGTTATGATCATACATGGGACAGTATACTTTCGCAAGAAACTTCATGTGTTTCTGTTACGATAAATGAGAATTAAAACTATAAGTACTAAAATTGTCACTGAGACAACTTGTGTGAGGAGCAACGGGTTCATAGGTTCCCGGGTTCCAAAGCATTTGTGACTGAGTGCCCTAGAAACCTCTACAGAGGCTTCAATACTGGAATAGGGTGTATTACGAGGGGACATCATACCACACATGGCTACATTTGGACATTCACCAAAGAACGGAAGTTGCCCATAAAGGCTCAGAACCCCCGAAGATTGTGAAAACTGCCATCTCTTTCCATCCCATTCAGAACCCCAACCAAAACGTATTTCTCTTGGTAGGGGTACATCTAATTCACCCAAAACTAAAGTTCTCAGTTCCTCTGGTGGCATGGTTAGAATATCTTCGGTCAAATTACAAATAACACATGATATAGTTTTATCATCCGACAAAACAACTGGTTGAAGTTTTAGCTTTGTATTTGTGACGATTTCAAGATCGGTCTTAAGTTCAACTGGTTGATCAAAATCAAATAAGATGTTTATGGCACCATAGGTACTATCACGAACCTTCTTTTCTGCATCCGGACCCCAATTGTCACCAAGTAACTTAAATGCTGGACTGTTATCTAAACATAAAAATAACATTCCATCTCCAATTTTAGTTCTATCTGCGAAATCAGCTGTATAACCATCCTCCATGTAGTCAACGTTTACAAGTTCCTTCTCAAACTCAAACTCCACACCAACATCTTCAAGAGCTTGTTGCATTGCATCACACATGACCTTCCCGGACACCTTTTGTGTGTACTGTTTGGAGAGTGCTACATGGTCAAAACTCTTGACAAACTCCCACGCAGACATTACATCCCAAGTTACACCGTCCATTATGAGGGGGAGGTGCTCTACTATCTTTTGTCCACCCCCACTCAATGGACCCAAAGCGTCTTTGAGGGATATACCCATATACTTCCTGGGTTTAGTAAGTACACGTGCAGCTAAAGATGTTAGAGTTCCATAATCTTTTAGTGACAATGACCGTAAGACGTAACCGTAGGCGCTGCTTTGAACTGGTTCAAAAATATCATCCCAATTGATACCCATATCATTGAACAGACTTTGGGTATTAACAAATGCTTTATCAAAAACTATACGATGTGCATGAAGATCTCTAATTTCTTCTGTAGGTTCCCACCATGATCCTCCCGCGGAAGTCTTTCTATCATAAATTGTTATTTCATGATCACCCGACCTGAGTATCTCCCACGCAAGTGACATACCTGTGGGTCCTGCACCAATGATATGAACTTTCATTCTAATTTAAACTAATATATTTTTACATCATCTTTGTCACCGCGGCGGGCATGGTGGTGCGAATATTTTTCACGACTGATGGAGCCGCCTCTGAAAGAAGATCGAGAAGACCCAATACGAGTAGAGTTTGTTGAATCATAACTACAGTCTTAGCTATGGCGCTGATAGGATACATGTCACCAAAGCCCACAGTTGATTGAACAGTGAAGGCAAAGTACAAGTGATCAAAAAAACTTGAGTTCTTATCTAATCCATTGAATTGTTCATCCTCTGCCTTGGAGAGGGTAAAATAGATGAGAGTGAAGAGTAATATAGCCACAAAGTTGAGACTGGCAGCTTTTAGAAGTTTCGCCATGATTTATAATTACACAATATTTTAAATAAATCCTTGGGTCTTACGTTCCTCTGGTGTCTTGATGGCATACATAACACTGAGGAAGATTATGGTTGATATGAGAGCAAGTTCTATATCCTGTGTGGCACTAAACGCAATCAGCATAAGTGACATAAACCTGAAAATGTTACTGTTAAAGAGGTATCTAAGTTTTTGTGGAATCCTTATGGCATTACCCGAAAATAAACCTTGATACAAAATGATAAGTGTAAAAATAATTGGTTGACTTTTTATAGTCTTCTCAGTTGTATTACTGAGGGGTCCAAGAAAAGATGACAAGGATTTCATTAATGTAACATAAGATAAAATTTCATAGTTTAAAAAAAAGTTCTGAATATAATACAGGATATGTTGTGTATAGCCAATATGAAAGTGCCACCTGTCAAGTTGGCGCCAAATCAGAAGGTAAAGACATGGAAATTTGCCGCGAAATATCTATTTAAAGAGCGCTTTACGGATGATAAAGCTGAACTTGGACGATGGACAAAAGGTGAACTTCTAGAGCTTGGACCAACATTTGTAAAATTAGGGCAAATAGCATCTACGAGGGGAGACCTGTATCCACCAGAGTTTACTAAAGAACTCGAATCTCTTCAAGATAATGTACCACCATTTGATTTTAGTCTTGTAAAACATCTTGTAAATAAGGATATATTCAAAGAGTTTGATGAGGTTCCGTTCAAGTCTGCGAGTATAGGACAGGTCCATAAAGCCACCTTAAAGAATGGTAAAAAGGTTGTTGTAAAATTAAAAAGACCTGGGATTTACGATATCATGCAAACTGACACAGAAAACGTGAAGAAAATATTAGATTTTATTCAGTCTATCGGTATAGATACAGGTTCGAGTTCCAATTTTGTTCTAAACGATTCAATCGAATATCTTCTTGGTGAAGCTAACTATAGACAAGAGGTTGAAAATGCGATTAAGTTTAGAAAAGGTTTGAAGGGTATTGATTGGATAAAGGTTCCGTATGTGTATAAGAAGTACTGTACTGATGATATGATTGTAATGGAGTATGTAGAGGCGGATAAAATCACGGATATCCAAATTAAGAACATCAATAAGAAAAAAGTATGTGAAGCTTTGGTGAATTCTTATGTGATTCAAACGATGGACAGTGGATTATTTCACGGTGATCCACATCCAGGTAACCTGGCTATTTCCAAAGATGGGAAATTGGTGTTTTATGATTTTGGTTTATTGATAGAGTTGGACGACGATTTGAAACAGGGTTTCTCCGATTTATTCGGATGTATTATACAACGAGATACGAAAGGGTGTGTTCAAATATTAATTAGGTTGGGTGTCATTGTACCAACATCTTCAGATATAAGTGATATTGAAGTATTTTTCGAGACAATATTAGGGTATCTGGAAAATCTTGATGGTGGTGCTATAATGAACGATGAGTTAGCAGCCGAACTCGCCATGGAAAAACCATTTGTTGTACCAACAAGTTTTGTATATTTAGCAAAGTCGTTTTCCTTAATTGAAGGGATATGTTTACAGTTGGATCCAGAGTTTGATTACTTTACGTACCTGGAACCATTGATTCAAGAACAGTTTTTAGAGTCTCTTGATGTATCTGAAATTATAAAGAACACTACGGACATTCCCTCAAAAATTGGAAAAATAAATTCAACTGTTCTCGGTCTTGAGAGATCGAGAGCAGGGATGAAACGGTCTATGATTAAAACAAGGCAGGAGATACGTGTTGTTCAATACAGTGTAATATGTGCTTTATTAGCCGAAAGATTCAGTGGGACACCGTTTGCTGCTATACTCGTGGGAGTTGCTATATGGATTACTTTTCGTAAAGATCGATCTTTTTAGCGTTACTCTTTTTTTTCGTCTTAGTTTTCTCATCTTTGTTTTTCTTGATGATATCCTGATGTTCCTTGAAATATTCCTTAACGCGCCTCTGTTCATCACGCGCGATGTCACCAATTTTATCCTTAATTCTCTCCACTTCGGAATTTCTCTGTTTTTGGATCTTCTTTCCAATTTTCTTAAAATCGTCTGTTTTGGCAAACCATGTCGGGGATGTAGCGATTGCGAACATTGTCTTATTGTTGTATTGTAAGGACATTTAATTTTTAAGTTGTTTTTAATAATTCTATATATAAAGTATGAACCCAGGTCATATAATATTTGTGTTTGTACTGTTATACAGTACATTGTTTGCGATAAACACAAATAGCTTGGAAAAGAAGATGTTATATACAGTATTACAAGATATAGACTGGTGGACTATAACTCATCACTCAGTTCAACATAACCCGGGTGTATCTAACTATCTTAAAGTACCATTCTACTTTGATAAAAACAAACTTACCAAAGTTTCCACTGGACAATTATATAATGCGTATTGTTTCACCAAACCATATGCTAAAATACAAGAAAAGCTGCAAAGTAAAATGTTCTGGAACGAGTATTTACCAAAACATGGTATTAGCGTCCCAAAATTGAATGCAACTACAAACCCCTACAGAGAATACGAAGACATTGACCCAGATAGAGATTATATATCTAAACCAGAGTTCGGGACATCTGGGAACGGGATTCAAATAATCAAGGGTAGGGATGTAAAACCAACTGAAAAAAACTGTCTTATTCAAGATAAAATTGGTAGTTGTAACTATGATGGTGCACGATCGTATCGAGTTGTTACGACATACGACGGTGAGGTTCTTGCTAGGTATGAGTTTAAGAATAATGAAACAATTACATCAAATGTTAATGGTAAAGGTAAAGTGATTGCAAATAAACATGACACTATCCCTGAAATTGAAGACGTTATACATAAACTTTGTAAACTCCACAAACGTGATTTTAACTTCTGCTTTTCAATTGGTTGGGACTTTATGGTAGAATGCGAAGACAAAGATCCCGCATTTCCAGATGTTTATGTCCTTGAAGGAAATTGGCCATCTGGATTATACGGGGACACTTTAAACAAGAACGACCAATTTATAGAAATGATAAATAAAAAGGCGCGAACATTTTACAAAATCAAGGGTTTATGAGTTCGTCTGCATTCTCAAACGCTTCAACTTCTCCTCAAACTCCCTTCTCTCACCCGGACTATCAATGACTTTACCAGTTGCTATAGCCTCAATCTCTGGACCTGTGAGTTGCATAGCATTTAACCTAAAGTCTTTGAACGCCTCCATTGATATAGGTACAAGGGGGTGTATAAGTTCATAGATGGCATTTGCATAGTCCCTAATCTCCTTTTGAGCACCGGGTTCCATACGAAGCCGAAGATAGTGCATTAAATTATGAAGATTGATTTTCCAATAGAACTCAGTGTATGTAGATTGTGGAAGATTCCCACGAGCCTGCTCTCTACAACATCCGTTCTCTAATAGTTCCTCGTATACATCAAAAGAATGACTGAGATGTTGGGTCACCTTTGTACCCAATTCATCTCCAACTTCGACAACACCCTCTGAACCTTGGTGATTCACCTTTGATTGACCACGTAGGGTATCAGGTTCATAATACTCCTTTGGAACTATCGAATATCGCGCTGACATTTCGTTAATACTGGAGGTGCGGTGACGCATATGTTGTCGTGCGATGTATATTGGCATTTTGATATGGAACTTAAACTCGACCATTTCGAAGGGTGTTGTATGCCAATGTCGGAGGAGATAGCGGATGAGACCCCTGTCTCCGCGTGATGTTTTTGTCCCATCTCCGTAGGAGACTCGGGCAGCTTGTACGATTGACGAGTCCAAATCTTGTCTCGGCATGTAGTCAACGAGGCGAACAAATCCATGATCCAAGACATTTTTCTGCATTAGGATTATATTTTTAGTTCCCCTCAATTCCTTAACCTGGTTAAAGGTAGTAGTAATATTTTTAATAGATGCTGAATCACAACGATTTAGTTATGGAACTTCCGGGTCATGTACCCGAATCATTTTGCAATTTTATCGTAGATAATTTCGAAAAAGATACAGAAAAGTACGTAGGTGTAATGAATTATGGTGGGAAATATATTACAGATAAAACTCTCAAAGATTCTACTGAAGTACGAATAACCGGTAGAGGGATACCAGTGTGGACAGATGTAGATAAGATTCTGGTAAAATATATAGAATCAGCCGTTGAAAAGTACACTCAATATCTTAGTGAGGAATATCCCGGACCGGAACATCCTGAAAATAAGCAAAAATTACGTACATTTCAGGCTATTCTAGATTCTATAGAACACAATGGTACATGTGACGGTGGATATAGTATACAAAGACAAAGTAGAGGTGTAAAATATGGATGGCATTTTGATAGTATGACTGAATCTTATCTTTTTGGATTATTGTATCTAAATACATTGAGTGAAGATAGTGGATGCACAGAGTTTGTAAATGGACGTAAGGTTCAACCAGAAGTTGGAAAAATCATGCTTTCACCCGCACATTGGGCGTATGCACATTGTGGAAATGAAGTTAAAGATGAATATAAATACACTATACCATTCATAGTTCATAATAATAAGGTTCCGAAAGACTTCCCATGCAAGGTTACAGCAGAGAGAATCCCAACTACTAGCGAAAATTATGAAGATATAATTGGAAGTAAAAAATTAGAGGTTCAGCATATGGGCAAAGAGTACCCGGTTTGTGTAGCTTTAAAATAACAAAAATTACTTCATGAGAATACCATAAAGTTAAAGAATTTTAACCAGTGGTATATATGTTGGGTGATAAGTTAGGAAGATCTGATGTTATTAATATTTTCCCAACAAAAATTGGATCTTATGTATTTCCAAATGAATATGAAAAACGTTTAAAACAGACATGTTTCAATATTATTAACAGTAAAGATCATGTATCTTATAATGATGATTATCATTTAACACATTATTTTGATCCCAAGGATGGTAATGAATCAATACTTGATTATCCCGGTTTTGAAGCTTTTCACGGTTGGATTAAAGGGTGTAGTATTGATTATATAAATAACACCCTCGGGCTTAAATGTGATAATGTAGTCATCACTTCGTGTTGGATGAACGAAACTCCAAAAGGTGGTTTTCAAATACCACATAATCACGATAACTCTCTTATATCTGGAACATATTATGTTAATTTTGTAAAAGGAATGCATGCACCTATTAATTTTATGAATCCCGAAAAAGTCGGAATATACGCTTCGGTACCATATTTAAATTTAGATTCCAAGATCGAACGGGACTCTAATTGGGATGGATCGTCAAAAATACAAGGGTACGACGTTGAACCAAATGAAGGACAATTACTATTATGGAAATCACACATTGGACACAACTACTGTTTTAATAATGCTGATAAACGTGTTAGTATTTCTTTTAATCTTATGCCGGAGACAATACCCGGTTTGTATAATTTTAAAATAGAAAAAGTTGCTTCGTGAGAATACCATAAAGTTAAAGAATTTTAACCAGTGGTATATATGTTGGGTGATAAGTTCGGAAGATCCGATGTTATTAATATTTTCCCGAAAAAAATTGGATCTTATGTATTTCCCAATGAATATGAAAAACGTTTAAAACATACATGTTTCAATATTATTAACAGTAAAGATCATGTATATTATGATGATGATTCTCACTTAACACATTATTTTGATCCCAAGGATGGTAATGAATCAATACTTGATTATCCGGGTTTTGAAGCTTTTCATGGTTGGATTAAAGGGTGTAGCATTGATTATATAAATAACACCCTCGGGCTTAAATGTGATAACGTAATCGTCACAATGTGTTGGATGAATGAATGTCCAAAAGGTGGTTTTCAAATACCACATAATCACGCAAACTCTGTTATATCTGGAACATATTATGTTAATTTTGTAAAAGGAATGCATGCACCTATTAAATTTATGAATCCTGAAAAAGTCGCACTTAATAAAACAACACCATATTTAGATTTAGATTNCAAGGTCGAACNGGACTGTAATTGGGATGGATCACCAAAAATACAAGGGTACGACGTTGAACCAAATGAAGGGCAGTTACTANTATGGGAATCACACCTTGGACATACGTACTGTTTAAATAATGCTGATAAACGTGTTAGTATTTCTTTTAATATTATACCAGAGACAATACCCGGTTTGTACAACTTTAAAATAGCAAAAAATTGCGTATAAATTATTTTGTGTTAATTTCCTTCGCCAAATCACCTATGTCTCTGTAGTATCTCTTAAGATCCTTCATAAACCTTTTGTTGTTCTCAAGGACTTCACAATCAGGTTTATTAAGATAAATCCATGCCAAATTTGACTTTGAATACTTTGTCCTCTTCTGATTCTCATTGGGTTTGCGAGCGACTAACTTTGTAG
>JGI24539J26755_10000187_pt1 | contig 28645 bp, 26 predicted proteins | sample NorSeaMetagenome_2_FD_26755 | JGI IMG/M metagenome (IMG submission 26755) | reverse complement strand
AAAAATGCACTCGTAGCTCAGCTGGATAGAGTACTCGGCTACGAACCGAGCGGTCGGTGGTTCGAATCCACCCGAGTGCACCAAACAAGTAAACCTCACCTCAAAAGGGTGGGGTTTTTTGCATTTAATGGGATCAGATAAAGTGAAAATCGACTCATATAAGAGCGTCAACTGATTCTTGCCGGACTGTTGTTAACCTCTTGAATGATTATTCTTTGAGGGTCTGCCTTTTAGCGAATAAAAGTGTCAGATTTTACTTCACGACGAGCCAGCTTTGAAGCCGCCAGCAACAAAATGGCATAGCCTACAAGCTCTAAACTCTCTTCGTATAAAACGTGGTAAGGGATGTCGATTTTCTCAAAGATATCTCCAACCACAAGGAACAAACCCGCAAACAAGGTCGCTATTCCAGCACCATGACGGAAAAAACAGCGTGACAGACTCAAATAGTAACGAAACTTAAATAATGCAGTTACCAAAGTCAGTAAAAGTCCAGTACCCAGCAAGAGATTGCGCCCTTTACCTGAACCCAGCAAAATTAAAAGATTTGGCAGATCAAACTGCTCAACATCCAGCTCTCGTAAAATGAAACCTAACGATAGNAGCGACAGAAAGACAGCAATCAATCGATCGTTCCGAACGGAGTCAAAGACAGGGACTAAAAAAAACACCAATGCCAATGCAAGAGTCAATGCTTGGGTACTTTCCAATAGATTNTTTTCAGCATACACACTGGGATCATCCAGCAGCATAACTGCGTAAAAAGACCATAGGACAATCGCCAGAATAAACACTTGGGTTACATTCGAGATTTTAATTATGGCAGTCATTGATAATGGTAACCTCTTGAATTTAGATCATTGTACGACAACACATCAATGGTTGTAACTCATTACTGATGCAATCAAATACACTGATTCAAATCAAGTATTGATCCTATCTAGGGCGGTCTCATTTAGCAATACTCTAAAGCAAACTTATAAAAAACTGTCATTGTTTATCAACCTACTCCCATTACTCCTTTACTCTCTCATCAGTAATAGCGCGACTCAAGGGTCACTATCTACAATCCATTTCCACTATACGACTTTATGTAACGAGGTTAATATATTGCGTTCGAAGTGTAGGTTTCAAGAAACGATCAAGTTTGCACTTTTAAACGTTCGCACTTAAACGTAAAAGTGGCACTCGATTAGAGCCACGCCTGATAACTCACAGCATAATAGGATTAAACAATGGCTTTACCTCCAATACTTTCAGAGCGACTAAGATTACCCGTTGTCGCCGCCCCTCTGTTTATTATTTCGACGCCAGATTTGGTGATTGCTCAGTGTAAGGCAGGCATAGTTGGGTCGTTTCCGGCCCTGAATGCAAGGCCTGCAGCAGAGTTAGATCGCTGGCTGGAGCGAATTACCACTGAGTTAGCCGAATATGACGCAGCAAACCCAGACTCGCCGTCGGCGCCCTTCGCTGTGAATCAAATCGTACATGGTTCAAATGACCGTTTGCAGCATGACGTGGAAATGTGTGTGAAGTGGAAAGTGCCTATCGTGATTACATCGCTTGGCGCCAAAGAATTTGTTAACGAAGCGATTCATTCCTATGGCGGAATTGTTCTACATGACATCATTAACAATCGCTTCGCCAAGAAGGCTATTGCAAAGGGTGCAGATGGCCTTATTGCGGTTGCAGCAGGTGCTGGAGGGCACGCCGGAACTCTATCCCCGTTCGCCTTAATCCAAGAGATTCGTGAGTGGTTTGAAGGCCCTCTACTATTGTCTGGTTCCATCTCGAATGGCGAGGCAGTCCTCGCTTCTCTGGCGATGGGTGCCGATCTTGCCTATATAGGGTCTTCGTTTATTGCCACTCAAGAAGCCAATGCCGAACAGCCTTACAAACAGTCGTTGGTTGATAGTGACGCCTCCGATATTGTTTTAAGTAACCTCTTTACCGGTGTTCATGGCAATTATCTGAAGCCATCAATTGTAGCTGCTGGTCTTGATCCAGATAATCTCCCAGAGAGCGACCCCTCCAAAATGAGCTTCGGTTCTGGCGGTAATTCATCAGCAAAAGCCTGGAAAGATATCTGGGGCTGCGGCCAAGGCATTGGCGCGATAAAAGCTGTTCTTACCACTCAAGACTTGGTTGATAAGATTGAAAGTCAATATGCTTCTGCCAAAGAACGTTTGATGTCTGTCTAGAAATANAGGCTCTGTCGTTGAGGNATAAGACGGTTTATGCCTCAACTATTGAGACTCTCTAGTCTGCGCAAACATATAGGTGTCTGTAGGGAATAATTTTTCCCCTCTCTTATAACCATAAAAAACAATCGGATTAAGGCGTAAAGTCTTGACATAATCCGTAGCCATTGCTACATTTTAATCCGTAGCTTACACTACTTATCTTTTGAGAATATCGTACACATGCATAAGACCATCGTTAGATATTTATTTTGTCTTACCTCATTAGCTGGGGCATTTTCGTCGACTTTAGCACTCGCTAATGATGAAGATAAATTCAAGATTATTACCACTTTCACGGTCATTGCAGATATTGCCCAAAATGTTGCCGGTGACGCAGCTATTGTGGAGTCGATTACCAAGCCAGATGCAGAAATCCATAACTACCAGGCAACCCCAGGGGATATAAGACGCGCTCAAGGCGCCGATCTAATTGTCTATAATGGGCTCAATCTGGAACTCTGGTTTAGAAAGTTCTTCCACAATTTACGGGGTGTGCCTTCCGTGGTGGTAACTGAAGGCATTGAGCCTCTGGGTATCTCTCAGGGTCCCTATTCAGGAAAGCCGAATCCTCACGCGTGGATGTCAGCGTCCAATGCACTCATCTATATCGATAATATTCGTCGAGCCCTAGTGCGTTATGACAGCAGCAATGCGGATGTTTATAACGCTAATGCCAAACGCTATGGCGCTCAGGTGCTAGCTGCCGTTGCTCCCTTTAAATCTACGCTAGATAGATTACCGGAAAGCAACCGCTGGCTCGTTACTAGCGAGGGAGCCTTTAGCTATTTGGCGCGGGATTATGGATTAAAGGAGGCTTATTTGTGGCCCATAAATGCCGATGGCCAAGGGACTCCACAACAGGTTCGTCGCGTTATTGACCAAATTAACAAACACCACATCAAAGCTATATTTAGCGAGAGCACGGTGTCGGCCAAACCCGCACAGCAGGTCGCTCGCGAGACAAAAGCAAACTATGCAGGCGTACTGTATGTTGATTCATTGAGTTCAGAAGATGGTAAGGTGCCTACTTATATCGATTTACTCAGCGTTACGCTGAGCACTATAGCAGAGGGCTTGAGCCAGTAATGGTTGGATTAGACGTCAACAATATCACGGTGACCTACAAAAATGGTCATACGGCGATTCATGACACCTCCTTTAGCCTTCCTAGAGGGACTATTACTGCGTTGGTGGGAGTCAACGGTAGCGGTAAATCAACACTATTTAAGTCAATTATGGGCTTTGTCTCTCTGGCGGCTGGGTCGGTTGAGATACTCGGATTAACCGTTCGAAAAGCACTAAAAACTAACCAAGTCGCCTATGTGCCGCAAAGCGAGGAGATCGACTGGAATTTCCCCGTGTTGGTTGAAGACGTGGTGATGATGGGTCGTTACGGGCATATGAATATGTTCAGACGTGCCAAGAGTAAAGATCACCAGATGGTTGAGATGGCGCTGTCACGTGTGGGTATGGAATCCTTCCGTGGGCGCCAAATTGGCGAATTATCAGGTGGCCAAAAAAAGCGCGTCTTTTTAGCTCGAGCACTCGCTCAAGAGAGTCAAGTTATTCTGCTTGATGAGCCTTTTACGGGTATCGATGTAAAAACAGAAGAACAAATTATGGCCTTGCTGCGAGAAATGAGATCAGAGGGAAAAGTTATTTTAGTATCTACTCACAACCTCGGTAGTGTTCCTGAATTTTGTGATCGCGCAGTATTAATTAACCGCACTGTGTTGGCCTCTGGAACAACTGAAAGCGTTTTTACACAAGAAAATTTGCAGCTCGCATTTGGTGGTGTTTTGCGCCGTTTTGTTCTTACTGGCAAGCAGCTTCATGATGATGATGACTCTCGCCAAGTCACAGTACTATCTGATGACGAGCGACCTGTTGTACTTTATGGCACGGATCAGCCCGATAGTGCAGAGAGCCCAGAATAATGAACCCTCTGCTGGTCCCCTTTGAATATGGATACATGGTTAATGCCATATGCGTAAGCGCCCTAGTTGGAGGCGTCTGCGGTTTTTTGTCGGCTTATTTGATGCTCAAAGGTTGGTCACTCATTGGTGATGCCCTATCCCACTCCATTGTTCCTGGTGTAGCTGGAGCTTATATGCTGGGATTGCCTTTTGCTTTAGGCGCATTCTTCTCCGGTGGATTGGCCGCCAGTACAATGCTATTCCTAAGCCAGCGTTCAAAACTAAAAGAAGACGCGATTATTGGTCTCATTTTTAGTTCGTTTTTTGGCCTCGGCCTGTTTATGATTTCGCTTTCGCCAGCGTCAGTTAATATTCAAACTATTGTGCTTGGAAATATTTTAGCCATCACTCCCGCCGACACACTTCAGATGGTTTTGATTGGCGGTATATCATTAGTAACTTTATTGGCTAAGTGGAAAGATCTGCTAGTAGTATTTTTTGATGAAAATCACGCGCGAACAATTGGCCTGAACCCCACAAGGCTAAAAATATTATTCTTCTCACTGCTCAGTGCCTGCACAGTTGCTGCGTTGCAGACTGTGGGTGCTTTTTTAGTGATTGCTATGGTCGTAACCCCAGGTGCTACAGCATATTTGTTGAGTGATAGATTTGGCATTATCATCTCACTAAGTGTAGCCATCGGTGCAGGGACATCTCTATTGGGTGCATACCTAAGCTTTTTTGTCGATGGTGCCACTGGAGGAATTATTGTGGTTCTCCAATCGAGTATTTTCGTCACGGCTTTTTTGTTTGCGCCTAAACATGGCTATCTAGCATCTCGCCTAAAGGCCAAGCAAGGTTTAGTGATTGGGGCACAAGCTAATGGATAATGTTGCTGTGCTAATAGAGCCTTTTTCATTCACCTTTATGTTACAAGCATTTACGATTGTACTCTTAGTCGCAGTACCCACCGCATTATTATCATGTTTTTTAGTGCTTAAAGGTTGGTCACTAATGGGGGATGCCATATCACACTCAGTTTTACCCGGTGTAGTTCTGGCCTATATTCTTGGCATACCCCTCGCCATAGGCGCTTTTAGCGCCGGCATGGTCTGCGCTATAGCGACAGGCTTTATCTCTGAGAATAGTAGACTAAAGGAAGATACCGTGATGGGTGTCGTTTTTTCCAGCATGTTCGCAGTTGGCTTGGTAATGATGACTAAGATCGACTCAAATGTGCACCTAGACCATATTTTATTTGGTGATGTGTTAGGCATTAGTTGGCGCGATGTAATCGAGTCTGGGATTATCACCCTACTAGTCATGACCTTTATTTTAATTAAAGGCAAGGATTTGTTAGTTTTTGTCTTCGATCGACAGCATGCAAAAGTTATTGGACTGCCGGTCAAAGCACTTCATTATGGACTGCTGGCACTTTTATCATTAACCATTGTTGGCGCCCTCAAGGCCGTGGGTATGATTTTAGTGATCGCAATGTTGATCGCGCCTGGCGCTATTGCCCACCTAATGACGACTAAATTTCAAACCATGATATTCGCCGCAGTCGGTATATCGGTGTGCTGTTCTTTTTTCGGTGTCTATTTGAGCTTCTTCATCGACAGCGCTCCGGCACCCACTATCATCATGCTAATGAGTGCCACCTTTATTTGCGCATTCATCATTAACAGCTATAAAGCGAAGCTAATATCTCAAAAGTTATTAAGTAAGGCCTAACTGATTAAACAACACTTAACTAAACTACTTTGGACGATTTATTCTCCTTAGCGGTGCCGGAAAACGCCATATATCTGTCTTTGACCGACCCGTACCTCAACTGCAAGAGATCTAAGAAATAGCTCTGATGCAGTTTCCATGGTGCTATTGCGCCCTCTTTTGGAAACTTATCAATTGAGCGTTTGACATAGCCAGACTCTAACCCAATCGACATCACGCGGTTAAAACTCATCTTTCCAGTGCGCGGCGCACACTGTTGCTGTTTCGTCTTATCCATATGGTTTATCAACCGACAGACATATTCACTTGTAAGATCGCACTTTAACGTCCATGAGGCATTAGTATAACCAGTGGCAAAAAAGAAATTCGGCACATCGCTAAGCATCATACCTTTGTACTGAACGGTGTCTGAAATATCTACGGACTTACCATCCACCTCTATTTCCATCCCCCCCATTGCCAGTAACTCAAGACCGGTAGCAGTGACAATAACATCTGCTTCCAGTGTCTCACCTGATTTAAGTTGGATACCTGTTTCAGTGAAGTTATGAATATGGTCAGTAACAACCGATGAGGTTCCTTTACGCAGTGACCGGAAAAGATCTCCATTAGGTACCAGACAAAGGCGCTGATCCCAGGGTTTATAGTTCGGTGAAAAGTGAGTGTCTACATCAAAGTCTTCGCCCAACCAATGCTGCGTCCACTCAATCAATTTCTCTCTAAGGTAATCCGGCTTACGCTTGCTCATACGGTATAGGATCATTTGTGACAGAATATTCTTCCAGCGCGTCAATGTGTAGGCTGCTTGATCCGGCAAATAGCGTTCCAAATTAGTGGCAAAACTGTCTATTGATGGCCTAGATACCACATATGTTGGGGAGCGCTGCAACATCGTCACATGGCCTGCAGTCTTGGCCATAGCCGGAACCAGGGTGATCGCTGTAGCACCACTGCCAATAACAACAACTTTCTTACCTGCATAATCTAATGCCTCTGGCCATTGTTGCGGATGAACAATTTGACCATTGAACGAATCACTTCCGGGAAATTCAGGCATATAGCCCTGATCATATCGGTAGTAGCCCGTGCAGCTATAAATAAAATTGCAGGTGATGATAGTGTCTTTTTGACCACTCACTTTCAGCCTCAAGTTCCAAGTAGCAGAGACACTGTCCCAGCAGATAAGCTCTACTCTTTGGTTATAGCGAATGTATTGCTCAATGTCATACTGCTGAGCAGTTTCACAGATATAGTTCAGGATCGCTGGCCCATCAGCAATGGCTTTCTCATGTTTCCATGGTTTGAAACTATACCCAAGAGTATGCATATCTGAGTCTGAGCGTATTCCGGGATAGCGAAACAAGTCCCAAGTACCTCCCATTGCACCTCTACCCTCAAGGATCGCATAGCTTTTGGTGGGCGTATTGCGAGTGAGATGGCAGGCAGCGCCAATGCCAGATAGCCCTGCGCCAATAATTACGACATCTATATGCTCAACTGACATAAAAAACCTTAAATTTTATTTAACGTGTGGAATACTACCGGAATTATGTGGCAACGAGAGTCACCCGGGCGACAAATTTAATACGTAATGAAGATCACCAGATCAAAAAAACCAACCTTTGACCGCCTTATCCAACAAAGGCCGACACTTTTTTAATTGGCTATTGTAGGTGCCAGTCTGGCGCTTGACGCTGGCAGCAACTTTGAGTAGCTGCGGTTTCTTGGTATAAGAACCTCTTGAGTAACCTCCCCAACCTTCATGATAAGCTAAATATTGTCGGTAGGGGTCGGTCTTAGAAATACCCAGTCGTCGGTGGCTAGTATCGGTATACCAGCCTATAAAATTAATCGCATCAGCAAACTTATCGCGGTCATGACGCCAGTTACCTGTCGCTTTTCGATAGTCATTCCAAGCTGCGTCTTGAGCTTGTGCATAACCAAAGGCAGAGGATTTTCGCGGCAGTGGAATGAATAGAAATTTGGGACGTTCAGGCCGCACGCTTGAACGAAATGATGACTCTTGATTCATGATCGCCATCATAATCGAAATGGGCATATCCCAGCGCTTTTTAGCCTCTCGGGCGTCCTCATACCAGTCGGTCTCACCCCAGAAAATATTGCATACATTGTCAGTCTGAGCGGGCTGGTAGGTTGCGCACCCAGAAAGGATGGTACCGATCAACAAAAGGGATATTCGTCCTGAGTATATTGTCATTAAAAGTTTTGTATCCTCCGTGAGTTTCCCAAACAATAATAGACCAGTCTAATCAAACTTTAATTCCCTGCCCTCAGCTTGCAGCTCCCTGAGCAGCAAGCTGATAGCTCTGGCCATGCTCAGCCAGCCAACCTTGAACCAGCTCGACAAACGGCTCTATGGATTCGTCAAAACAGGCATCTAATTCAAATCTTGGTAAAATACGCGTCGCGCCGTTCTCTTCTAAAAGACGGTCAAAGTCTTTTCCAGCTTGAGCAAAGGCCGGGTAACCAGTGTCACCAAGGGCGCAAACAGCAAAGGAAACTGAGCTGAGATCTGGTTCTTGAGTTTCCAGCCAGTTATACATCTCTTCCGCATTATAGGGCGCTTCCCCATTGCCATAGGTGCTAGTCACCACAATCACCAAGCTCTCATTAGCCAAGTTAGATGAATCATAATCATCTAAATCACCCACCTCACACAGAAAATCTTGGCTTTTCACAGCGGTTCCTAAGTCAAAGGCAAACTCTTCAGCAGTACCAGTTTCAGAGCCAAACAAGATAGTAATTTTACTCGGCAAGGAAGAAATGTCTTCTAACTGTTGGCTTTGGTCAATACTCATTCAAAAGTCCTTAATACTTATAATATCTTTTAGTTGTTTGTTACTGATTAGGTAGTCACTTTGGATTTATTTTATACCTGGCCAAGCACTAAAAAAATCCTCCGACGAAATCGGTTTAAGTGGCCGATCGGCTTTGCTCGGTGTGCCGACATAAAGATAACCGACAATTTCTTCACCCTCGGTCAAGCCAAGGCCTTGCTTAACAATAGCTGATGATGCATACGGACCAGTGCGCCAAACAGAACCAAAACCACTGGCATAAACTGCCATACCCATGTTGTGAAGCACACCAGCTGCCGCGATGGACTGTTCGATTTTCGGTACGCGATCATGATCCTTATAACTTGCTATCCCCACCACTATGAGGGGTGCTCTCAGTGCTTTTTTAGCGGCACTTGTCAAACTAATGGCATCTGCGTTGGGATTGTTAGACTTAAAGTCTTTCGCAAACAAGTCGCCGAGAAACTCTCGATCTGTCCCTGCGATGGTTAAGAATCGCCAAGGACGCAAATGCATATGGTCTGGNGCTCGCAGAGANGCGGTAAAAATAGAGTGCATTAATTCATCGCTCGGAGCNGGATCTTCAAGGCGAGGATGAGAGCGTCGCTGAGCCATCAATGCAACAATTTGTTCACCAGACTGCTTGTTAATGTCCACTTAGAAAACCTCTGTTCGAACGTTATTCTGAAATAATGGTATTTCTAACGCCGGCAGTTTAGTCGCAATTTACGCAGAAATCCAAGGTCTCAACCAAAAATGATAACTGTGTCACTATTGAAGTGAATAATATCATACTCATCACTTAACATAACTAATAATCATTCGTATTTATACGCATAAGCCGAGGCGAATTAGCCTATTAGACTTACTTATCTTGCCCTATTAAAATTGACCTACTTGAGCTCTCCATTGCATTATTCTCTCCCCACAGGATGTGAAGTTTAATCGGTTGTTAAGAGTTAAACTAACTAACTTTCGAACTTCCACAAGGCACCCTAAATGACAAACAGTATTATCGACAACGACAACTTTATTTTCACAGGAACNTGCCGTGCAGGCACTGGTGTTGTTGCAGCTGTCACCAGCTTTTTAGCCGACAGGGACTGTTATATCTGCGCCCTTGAACAATTTGATGACGAGTCAACTAAAAAGTTTTTTATGCGGGCTGTATTTCGTCGGCAAGAAAAATCGCCTGAGATTTCTGTTATTACAAAAACATTTGAGAGTGTTGCAGAAATCTTCGGCATGCAGTGGGAGTTTCACAGCCCGTCAGTGCCGGTAAAAACACTTATCTTGGTGTCCAAATACGATCATTGTTTGGACGACCTACTTTACCGTCAGCGCAAAGGTGAGATCAACATGGAGATTACTGCGGTCATTTCAAATCATCAAAATTTACGCCCGATGGTCGAACGAGAGGGTATCCGTTTTATTCATTTACCCGTAACCGCTGCCACCAAATCACAGCAAGAACAGCGTCTACTCGAAATCGTTGAAGAAACAGGGTCTGAATTAGTTATTTTGGCGCGCTACATGCAAATATTATCCAATGATCTTACTGAAAAATTGTCGGGTCGATGTATCAATATTCATCATTCATTCCTGCCCGGCTTCAAAGGCGCTAAGCCCTATCATCAGGCATATGCGCGAGGCGTCAAAGTCATTGGTGCAACAGCTCACTATGTTACCTCTGATCTGGATGAGGGTCCGATCATTGAGCAAGTGCTGACCCGCGTTGACCACAATTGCGGCCCTGACGACTTGGTTCGTGAAGGTCGTGACAATGAGAGCTTAGCACTAGCCAAGGCCGTTAAGTACCATATTCAACGACGAGTATTTCTTGATGGCAATAAAACTGTTGTATTTTTAGGCAGTTAAATCACCAACCCATCTTTTAAGAGCAAAGAGAGTAAGCGAATGCCTTTTGGATTACTAAAATACGGTCTTAGCAATAATTATCCTGCCAAGCACCACTTTACTCCTGCAAAAGAGCTAAAAAAGCACTACGACGTTATAATCATTGGCGGCGGCGGACATGGTACAGCGATTGCCTATAACCTTGCCAAGTATCACGGCATTACCAATGTTGCGATTCTTGAGAAAAGTTATCTTGGCGGTGGCAATACTGCGCGGAATACTGCTGTTATTCGATCCAACTATCTCACCGAAGCCGGCGTCAAATTTTACAGCGAGTCAGTCAAATTATATAACAACCTGAGTAATGAATTTAATTACAACGTGATGATGGAAAGTCGTGGCCAACTGACGCTAGCCCACAGTGATGCAGCCATCCGCAGTTTTCGCTGGCGTGCCGAAGTCAATCAGCACCTGGGTGTCCGTTCAGAATTAGTCGATCGTCAAACCATTGCGGAGTTAGTGCCCAACCTGAATATGTCAGAAGATAGTCGCTTTCCAATCATGGCAGGCCTCTGGCATGCCGATGGAGCAACAGCAAGGCATGATGCGGTGGCCTGGGGATATGCAAAAGGAGCCTGTGATCGTGGTGTTGAGTTACATCAATTGACTGAAGTTGAAGATATCGAGATCACCAATGGGCGTGTCACTGCAGTAAAAACCAATCGTGGCCGTATCGAGTGCGGTTCTGTGGTGCAAGCAGTGGCTGGCGCCAGCTCAATCGTGGCTAAAAAAGCGGGTATACCACTGCCGATACATTGCTATCCGCTGCAAGCCATGGTTACTCAGCCCTACAAACCGATTCTTACTCCGCATGTAAGCTCACCGCAGGTTCATGTCTATGTCCACCAGACGTCTAGGGGTGAATTTGTTATTGGTGGTGGCTCTGATCCCTACCCGCTATACAACACGCGAGCGACACTTGGTCAGCGTGAATCTTTGTCAGCTGCGGCGCTGGAGCTCTTTCCATTTCTATCCCAAGCCAGGCTTTTGCGACAATGGGCTGGAACCACAGATATGACGCCGGACTACAGTCCAATTATGGGGCTTAGCCCGGTAGAGAACTATTATCTCGACGCCGGCTGGGGAACTTGGGGCTTTAAGGCAACACCAATCTGCGGTGTCACCATGGCTGAATTGATCGCCACAAAAAAGGTCCCTGATCTGATTAAGCCGTTTGAGCTCGAACGGTTTTATCGGTTTGAACAAGTTAATGAAGCCGGCGCCACAGCCGCTAGCCATTAGAGGATAGCAAATGAAACTTCTCACCTGTCCTCTTAACGGCAAACGCAATATATCTGAGTTCACCTATGGTGGTGAATATCACGCGATGCCCGATCATCGCACAAGCTCAGCCCGCGATTGGGCAGAGCACGTATTTTTCCATGACAATGCCGCCGGGGTGGTCACCGAATGGTGGTGTCATACAGCAAGTTCTTTTTGGTTTTTAGCTGAGCGCAACACCATCACCGACGACGTGATTAGAACCTTCAAGGCAGATGAAATTTACCAACAGCGAGTTGAATTTACCGCGCCAGAGACGGAGGTTTAATTATGAATAACCGTCTACCTGCGCCTTATGGAAGCTTAATTAACCGTGATATTGGAGTGCAATTTGAATTCGAAAACAAAACTGTTAATGGCTTTGAAGGCGACACTATTGCCAGCGCTTTATTAGCTAATCAGCAATGGTTATTGAGTCGCTCCTTCAAATATCATCGCCCCCGCGGTGCCTTAACCATGGCCGGCCAAGACGCCAATACTATGGTCCAATTACCCTCGAACCCCAATGCATTGGCTGATAAAGAAATTATCAAAGAAGGCATGCAGGTTTGCGGCCAAAATTATACCGGAAGTCTAGAGAATGATCGCGGTGCCTTGCTGGGGCTTTTCTCACGCTTTTTACCNGTTGGATTTTATTATAAAGCCTTTTTCAAACCTCGTGGTATGTGGGAAAAATGGGCTCCCCTGATTCGTAAGAAGGCCGGTCTAGGCATTATCGATCAACAGCTAAAATCCCCTTACTACGACAAACAATACAAATTTTATGATGTGGTCGTGATTGGCGGCGGTCCAGCGGGCATGCAGGCAGCAATTGACGCGGCTGTAGACAACTGTGAAGTGCTTTTAGTCGATGAAAACCCAAGCTTAGGTGGCTCACTAAACTACGCTCGCTTCGATGCTACTGGAACGCGAGGAAAATTACTGCGTATGGAATTGGTCTCTGCAGTACAGGCCAACAATAACATTACAGTCATGACCAACGCGGTATGCAACGGCTGGTTTGCCGATAATTGGCTACCCATTATTTGTGAAAATCGCCTCTACAAGGTCAGAGCTACGCAAACCATTCTCTGCACCGGTGCGCTTGAACAGCCCGCATTGTTCCATAACAATGATTTGCCAGGCGTGGTGATGAGCAGTGCAGCGCAGCGGCTAGTTCATCTCTATGGGGTGAAACCAGGTTCAGCAGCCGTTATTCTCACCGGCAATAATGATGGTTATGGTACAGCGCTTGATCTGCTTGATGCAGGAGTCACTATTCAAGCTATTGTTGATCTGCGCTCAAATCCTGATTATGACGAAGTTGCGAAAGCGGCTATTGCTAGAGGAATTAGGGTGAAAACCGGTTACGCTGTATATGCCGCTCACAGGAAGAAAGTGGTGCACATTACCAGTGTCGAGGTGCGTGATATTATTAGCCAAGGTATCTGTGGCGATGATAGAGAGATCATTAATTGTGATTTACTGTGCATGTCGGTCGGCTACACCCCCGCCTATCAGTTAGCCTGCCAAGCGGGTGGCCAACTTAGTTATGACGATCAATCGGCCATGTTTACGCTCAATAACTGCCCAGAAACATTGCAACTCGCAGGTTCCGTAAATAGTCTTTGGCATATTGATGCTGTATTAGCAGAAGCCCGAAGAACGGCCGCAATTGCAACCAATGCTCTTGGCTTTACTCAGATCGCTGTGGGCGAAGTCGTTCCTAAGGGGACTATTAGTCCCAATCACCCTTGGCCAATATTTGCCCATCCAAAAGGTAAGGAATTTGTCGATTATGATGAAGATCTCACTATTGCTGATATTGTTAATGCCACCGGTGATGGTTATGAGCATATACAGCTAGTCAAACGTTATTCTACCTGTGGCATGGGTCCCTCTCAGGGTCGTCACTCCGCCTTGGCAGCAGCCAGAATAGTTGCTGCAGCGACCCATCGAACAGTGGCCGACACTGGCGTAACCACTGCGCGTCCGCCGTTTTCAGCAGAACAATTAGGGCATAGTGCAGGTCGCAGCTTTTATCCTGCGCGACGCAGTAGCATGCACTACCGTCACCTAGAGGCCGGTGCTGAGATGCTTCAAGCAGGCGCCTGGTTTAGACCCGCATATTATGCCCAAGATAATATTACACGGCAGGACTGTATCAATGCTGAAGTCACTAATGTCCGCAACAATGTTGGCCTAGTCGATGTCTCTACGCTGGGCGGGCTGGAAGTGCGTGGCCCCGATGCCGGGGAGTTTTTAAACCGCTTCTATACCTTTGGTTTTGTGAAGCAACCCGTGGGACGAGCCCGCTATGCGTTGCTCACCAATGAGGCTGGCGTGGTTATTGACGATGGGGTGGCCTGCCGCTTTGGTGACAACCACTATTATGTCACCGCGACTACCGGCGGTGTTGATCGTGTTTACCAAAATATGCTGAAATGGAACGCCCAATGGCGCTTGAATNTTGACATTGCGAATGTCACTTCTGCCTATTGCGGCATCAACATAGCAGGCCCCAATGCCAGATTGATACTAGAAAAAGTGTGTACCGATATTGATTTATCCCCTGCAGGTTTCCCCTATATGAGTGTTCGCAGTGGCACTGTCGCAGGCATACCTACTCGCCTAATTAGAGTGGGCTTCGTCGGTGAGCTTGGCTATGAAATTCACGCCCCTCAGCAATATGGTGAAGCGCTCTGGGATGCACTGATGGAAGCGGGCAACAATTACACTATTAAACCCTTTGGCATTGAAGCGCAGAGAATTCTGCGTTTAGAAAAGGGTCATATCATTATCGGCCAAGACACTGATGCTATGTCTAACCCCATCGAGATACGGATGAGTTGGGCAGTCTCTAAGAAAAAACCATTTTTTGTCGGTGGTCGAACACTTAGAGAGCTAGAAAAGAAACCAAGCCTGCGCAGCTTAGTGGGCTTTGTGGTTAATAATATTGAATCACCCATACCCCAGGAGAGTCACTTAATTTTAGATGGTGAGTACATGACGGGTCGGGTAACTTCCTGTAACTACTCTCCAACGCTGGACAAGGCCATCGGCCTTGCCTATGTGTCCCCTACTAGCGCCGCTAACGGCAGTGCCATTGTGATTAGATCTAGTGGCGGTGTCCTTGTTGATGCCACTGTTGTTGATCTGCCCTTTTATGATTCTAATACTGCGCGCCAGGAGCTTTAATATGGCTACTTTAGATCCTACCTCTGTAAAACGACGCAGCCCACTCAAACAACGCCATATCACCAATCATGCTCTTTTTAAGGAGTTTGGCGGTAATCTCCTGGTTGGGCACTATGGTAATAATGAAAGTATTCAAGAAGAGCATTCGCAGGCTCAGATATTGGCTATCTGTGATCTATCAACCTTGCCTCGCCTCGGTTTTAAAGGCCCAGGTGCACCATCATGGTTAGAGACACAAAAACTCAAGATACCGACACTGCCTAATACTGCGGAGTGTCAGCATGCAGGTTCTTTAGTCGCTAAATTATCCGATCAAGAAGTACTCATCCTCAGTGATATTTTTGCTCTCAGTAATGATGTGGCAACTCTCTCTGACAAGGCGGAAATAGACCACCATAACTATGATAAACAGACCTATATTCTGCCTCGTGGTGATAGCCATTGCTGGCTGGCGGTCACCGGAACTAAGGCTTCGGAGATGTTTTCTAAGATTTGTGGCGTCGATTTACGCACTCATAAATTTGCACAGGGTGAGATCGCACAAACATCCATTGCTAAAACCAATGCGGTAGTGATTCGCAATGATCTTGGAGGCACCCCTGGGTTTTATATTTTGAGCGACATTAGCGGTGTCGAATTCCTCTGGGATTGCCTGCTCGATGCAATGCATGAATATGGCGGTTATCCCATAGGATTTAGTGCATTACAGCGACTGATAAAAAGTAGTTAAGTTGGTCTCTGCTGATTGATAAAACTATGGCTCTTAACTTTCCTCTGATCACTTTTACGCTACACTAGCGCAATGAAGAAAAACAGTAATATAGAAATTAGCGCGCTACGGGTATTTTCAGCGGTTAGCGACGCTGACAGCCTGACCCAAGCGGCCGAACGCTTGGGTATTACTCAGTCAGCCGTCTCTCAGACTATTAAACAACTTGAACTGCAGACTGAAACTCAGTTGGTACTTACCCGCTCTAGACCAATCAAATTGACCCCTAGCGGCCAAGTGCTGAAGGGCTATGCTGACAATCTGATTAATGATACCAAACGCATGCTAGTTGATGTCCGTGAGGCTTCTGGTACTGGCAATCTGCCTCTCAAAGTTGGCATGATCGATTCATTTTGTGATGTCGCAGGTCTCCAGTTTATGCAGCAGGTGAAACCGTTTACTTCTAAATTAGCGCTACGTACCGGATTAGTGTCACCGTTAACTCAAGCTTTACTCTCGCGCGATCTAGACCTGTTAATTACCAGCGACCCAATAGATGAACATCCAGAGCTACGGCGACTTCCCCTGCTCAGAGACCCTATTGTAATGATTGTCCCCAATCACATTGCCAAAGGCGAAGATGTTACCCCAGCATGGTTAGCTGAGAATGTTCCCTTTGTCCATTACAACAGACAATCTCGGCTGGGCAGCCTCACAGACCTTATTGCTCGCAGACTAAATATAGAGCTCAATGCGAGTTATGAACTGGACAGTACCCAAACTCTGCTGAGGTTTGTGCAATCTGGACAGGGCTGGGCACTAACATCGGGGCTCTGCTTGGTGCGATATCCAGAATTACTCGAAGGTACTAAGGTAATATCGCTCACTAAAGGTGCCAATGCTCGGTACCTTTCTCTGGTGTATCGCAACAACGAATTAGGCGATTGGCCTGCGAAAATAGCGGATATTTGCCGCTCAATCTATACTGATGATATCGTTACCCAGATGGCTGACATTTCCCCTTGGTTAGACCAGCAAGCCTTCTCTATCAATGAACTTCCGGCCATCTAACCAGCTCATGGATCGGTCAACAATAGATTCATTCCATCAAGCACTTGTAGCGCTTCAAATAGAACTTGAAGAACTCGAATTACTATCAAAAGACACCTNAAAACCAGTGGCACTTGATCAGTCTATGGTTGGACGTCTTTCGCGCATGGNTGCCATGCAAGGCGCTGAAATGGCCCGAGAGGCCTCTCGCCGACGTAAACTACAACTAGCTCGAATCCCCTCCGCACTGGCCAGAATTGACTCCGGCGACTTTGGTCGTTGCGTAGAATGTGACGAACTTATTATCTTAGGCAGATTGCGCATTGACCCAACATACAGCTGTTGTGTCAAATGTGCGACGTAAACTGCATTGTCTAAAAAACCAATTAAAGTCCCCTAAATATATTTAAAACGATATGATTCGTATCATTTTTAATGTAATGTTGCGAGTCTAATCATTATCTATTCGCTGTCTCTTAATCGAACTTGAAACGACAAGAACGCCACTAGAGATTTAAATATTGGGGCCATTATGTCTGCGAAAATAATTCTGCCACGGATTTTACAGATCGGTGCAGGAGCCAGCAAAGAAGTTGGCGTCATACTCAAGAGCATGGGCCTGCGTCGTCCGCTAATTGTTACCGATAAAATCATGGTGCAGTTAGGCTATATCGAAAGCATTATGGAATGTATGAGCGATGCGGAAATAAGTGCAGATGTCTTTGATGACACTGTGCCCGAGCCAACGGTTAGCTCGATCCAAGCGGGGGTCGATCAAGTTCACGATGGACATTATGACTGCATTATAGCCCTTGGTGGTGGTAGCCCCATCGATAGCGCAAAAGCGATTGCCATATTGGGTAAATACGGCGGCGAGATGCGCGACTACAAATTTCCTCGTATAGTCGACGAGCCTGGCTTACCCATTATAGCTATTCCTACCACTGCAGGCACCGGGTCTGAAGTGACTAAAGTAACCGTGATTACTGATGAGACCACGGATGAGAAAATGATGTGCCTCGGTGCTGGCTTCATGCCTACAGTTGCCCTGGTGGACTATGAGCTTTCTCTAAGCGTTCCTGCACGGACCACCGCAGATACCGGTATCGACGCAATGACCCACGCCATTGAGGCTTATGTTAGTAAAAAGGCGAGTCTTTATACCGATACACAAGCCATTGCTGCTCTGAAATTACTCGGTCCAAATCTGCGTAGAGCTTTCCATGATGGTAGTGACCAACAGGCACGAGAGCAAATGATGCTTGGTGCGACACTCGCCGGCGCAGCATTTTCTAATGCCTCGGTCGCCTTAGTTCANGGGATGAGTCGCCCTATCGGTGCGTCTTATCATGTCCCTCATGGCCTTTCTAATGCCATGTTGTTACCGGCAGTAACCGAATATTCTATTCCTGCGGCCGCAGACCGTTATGCCGACTGCGCTCGTGCTATTGGTGTCGCTGATGAAAACGACACTACTGAGACTGCCAATAGAAAATTAATGGATGAGCTACATGCTCTTAACAAAGAACTCCAAGTCCCCTCACCCGAAGCGTTTGGTATCGACCNAGAGCACTTTTTAGGTAATCTAAGCGCTATGGCCAACCAAGCCTTAGCCTCCGGTTCTCCCGGAAATAACCCGCGTATACCCGATGCTAAGGATATTATCGAACTGTACAAGAAACTGTTATAACTGACCCCCTTTAACCACTTTATCGAGGAATAACACCATGGCCACAGTAGGACATTTAATTAACGGTCAAACCGTCACACCCACTGAACGTACTCAAGATGTATACAATCCATCAACCGGTGAAGTAAGCAAGCAGGTTGCTCTGGCTTCGAAAAGTACAGTGGAACAGGCGATTACGGCGGCTCAAGCAGCCTATCCAGTATGGAGAAATACGCCGGCCATCAAACGCGCGCGAGTCATGTTTAAGTTTAAAGACCTACTCGAACAAAACGCCGATAAAATTTGCGCTCTAATCGGTGAAGAACACGGCAAAATTTCTCACGATGCGGCAGGTGAACTGCAACGTGGCATTGAAAATGTTGAATACGCCTGTTGCGCGCCAGAGCTACTAAAAGGCGAACATAGTAAAAATGTCGCTCCGAATATCGATTCTTGGAGTGAATTCCAACCGTTGGGTGTAGTGGCTGGCATCACACCATTTAACTTCCCGGCGATGGTTCCATTGTGGATGTATCCCATGGCGATTGTGTGTGGCAACTGCTTTATCCTCAAGCCATCTGAACGCGATCCTAGCTCTACACTATTCATCGCCGCCCTTTTAAAAGAGGCAGGTTTACCTGACGGCGTGATGAATGTGGTCAATGGTGATAAAGAGGCGGTCGACACATTACTAACCGATGAGCGCATTAAAGCCATTAGTTTCGTGGGTTCTACGCCTATTGCAGAATACATCTACAGTACTGCTAGCGCTAACGGAAAACGCTGTCAGGCACTGGGTGGTGCTAAGAACCATGCCATTGTTATGCCCGATGCCGACATGGACAATGCCGTGGCTCAATTGCTGGGGGCAGCCTTTGGCTCTTCCGGCGAACGTTGTATGGCTCTTTCTGTGGCAGTTGCCGTAGGTGATGCGGCCGCTGATCAGTTAGTCAGTAAAATGGCCGAAGCCATGGAATCTCTGAAAATTGGCCCCTGCCATGACGCAGATAATGACTTTGGTCCAGTGATTACTAAACAGCATCAGCAAAAGGTNTTTGGATACATTGACAGTGCCGAGGAACAGGGTGCAAAAATTGTTGTTGATGGTCGAAACCCGAGTGTTGCCGGACATGAGAATGGTTTTTATGTGGGCGGCACACTAATCGATCAAGTGACACCCGAAATGGATAGCTATGATGCCGAAATTTTTGGACCAGTACTTCAAGTCGTCCGAGTAGACACCATGCAGCAAGCTATGGACCTGATTGATGCTCACGAATATGGTAACGGAACCTGTATCTTCACTCGCGATGGAGAAGCCGCACGCTACTTCTCCGATCATATCCAAGTGGGTATGGTGGGCATTAATATACCNTTACCCGTTCCAGTTGCTTACCATAGTTTTGGCGGTTGGAAACGTTCGTTGTTTGGTGACTTGCATGCCTATGGCCCTGACGGTGTTCGCTTTTACACCAAGCGTAAAACTATCACCCAGCGATGGCCTTCAGCCGGCGTTCGTGAAGGTGCTCAGTTCTCTATGCCGACAATGAGCTAATTTAGGTGTCTAGATGACAACTAATGGAAGAGAGACAGGCTCTGCTATTGCCAGAGTCATGGCCATTATTGAAGCTGTAGCCACGGCTGAGCGGCCACTGTCGCCAGCCGATCTCTCTCATCAGCTTGATATTCCCAAGCCCAGCGTTCACCGTTTGCTTAAACAACTAGAGAGCGACGGTTATTTACAAACTTCTTTACGTGGGCTTATTGTGCCGGGAAATCGCCTGCATGGGATGGCATTAGGCATTCTTTATAGCGGCCGCTTTAAAGCGGTAAGACAAGCTATTTTAGAGAAGTTAACGACTGAAATTGGAGAGACCTGCGGTATAGCCATTGCCAATGGAACGGAAATGATTTACTACGACAGGGTGCAGACCGATTGGCCNCTGCAGATTCATTTACAAGTGGGTAGCCACACGCCCAGTTGGTGTACCGCCAGCGGAAAACTCTACCTCAGCAGTATCGAGAAAGACCGCCGCCAGAGACTNGTCAATAAACTGTATCTGAAGCAATATACACGCAATACTATTACTGATGCTGATATCCTCGAAATTGAGTTACAGAGCATTAGAAAGACCAGCNTTGGNACGGACAATGAAGAGTTTGTCGACGGTATGGTCGCCTGCGCGGTGCCGGTCTATAACCGTCAAGGAAAGTTACTCGCCTGCCTGTTTACACACGCACCGGTAATACGTAAAAGTTTGCATGAATTGCTCGGCTATGTGCCAGTACTTATCAAAGCGGCAAAAGAGTTAAGTGGCTTGATTGATGAACCTGATGGCGATACTAACAGCTCTGTCTAGTGGCATGGACTGTTAAGTCTGGGTTAATCACCCGCACCTGCGCGAGAACTATCGGTGGATTCAACCAGCACTCTGGCAACTAATTTGTCGAGAGTTTCCCAAAGAGACTCCTCTATTTCGATGCCCTCCTCCACCGAATCTCGATAACTATCTGTCATTTCCTGCGCAGAAAAAGTATCTATTAGAGTACCGAATTCTAGCTCCGTCGCATATTGCTCTTCAATCGCCTCTATACTCTTACCACAAAAAATGATCAGCGACTGTGGATCAATAACATCCAGCATAGTGAAAGTTTGATACTCGGGAAGTACGGCACCTGGTCTAACAGAGACCTTCACGCAGCAATCAAGTTGCCGCCAATAAGCCACAAAGGCGAGATTACGCTGCGCCGCTTTAATCAGTCTTTGAATAATAAATGTTCGGTTATAGCAGTTAGCCAACTCTAACCCGGCACAGGCACCCTTCATGACTTGAGCACGAATTAGATCAACTGCTTCACTGCCACACAGTAAAACAGACGTACCTTTGCCATCCAGCACAAAATTATGCATATCTTCCTGCACTAAGTCTGCATGAGTAGGTACTGTGGTATTTAGATACGCCAGTACCGCCAATAGTCGGTCAAAACCATAAAAACCATGGGTCTCTAACCATACCACCATATCTGCAGCATCATAATAGTCGCCAGGCTGGAATCCCAGAGCTTCAAACGCCTTTTTCAAGGACGCTGTCAGTTCATTCTTAGACACTTTCATACTGCTTAACCAGACGTCAAAGTGGGTTTGATAGGGAACTGCCAGTCATCAAAAAATGGTTTGCCAAAATCGCTGATCAGCGGAGCACCTTGAAACATAGTATTGCGTACCCATAGGCGAGAGCGAGGATCAAATTTGCTGACCCCAAAAAAAGATAATTTACAGCGTAATAGATGAATGGGTAATACATCCCTGTGTACAAGATTTTCACGAATATCGCCGTAATGACTCTGGGCCATAGTCTGAATGCGAGCAACGATACCACTATAAGTCGGATTTCGTACTACAAAATGTGCGACATCCTGATTTGGACAAGTTTGATTATACTCGCAGAGTAGATCGTAACATTCACGCACTCTGCGACCAATACCTAGAGGCATCTCTTTTTCCATACCCATATCAATGTTGGTCTGGCCAAGACGCGGCTCCATCTTCTCTTCAGAGCGATACCAAAACGCGCCCTTAGATTCATACTGAGTAAAATCTATCGTTAGCGCCCAATCATATTTTTCTTCAATAACCTGCAATAGCGCTGTCACCGACATCTCAGGGGTTATTTGATAACACTCGTCCACCCACATATGCTCTTCAAGCCCATCAACGAGTTCAGGATACAGCTCAATCAGCAGCGTATTAATCACTTCTTGAGTTTCTATCAGCCAATGCTGTTCGGCATACTGGGTAAGAGATGCCCAAACGTAATGGCTAATGGCCAACGCTGCACTCTCTTTTTGTAGCCATGCATGGAGTATCTGTAATTCTTCGGCTACCTGTATATTGGCCTTACTTTGCCTCTCATCAGCGGTAATGATTTCATTTAAATGCTGAATAACCCGCTGAACTGAACTATCTAGTCGTAAGAGTGTTTCTAGATCAACGCCGGCCTCACTAGCGGCAACGACAGTTGCTAAGGCGGTTTCACGCATTTCAATCCACTGATTGATCAACAGCGGATGATTAATTAGAAATGGCGCCATACCCAAACCGGTAGAATTGCCAATACCTATATAGCGCTTAATATCATCATGTAATACCACAGCCTGGGTTGGCGCACGCCGCGAAGCTAAATAGTCTGCCTGCTGCATACTGAAGTGACGAAGCATGAAACAAGTAAACATCTCAGCAGCAAAGGGTCGGGCAAAATCACGATGCTTGGTCCATACTTTTTCCCAATCCGCCATGCCCAACTTACCGCTGCCATAAGCTGCAGTAGTGCGATAGAGATAACCAACGTCAGCAATAACATCAACATCGGGCTGACATCCATCGGCCAACTCACTGACCACATAGTCAAAGAGTCGTGCGCTGCGGTTGGCACGAGATAAAACCAACACCCGTGAATCTACTCGACCGGCCTCCTGCTTAGGGACATTATTACGCAAAAAATGTAGCTGCTTTGTATCCACTGNCCCTTCGCAAAGAGCCATGGTTAGATCCCACTGATCAGCNATAACTCGATCATTGCGGCGCTCAGGATCCAAATAATGAGAGAACAACACATAACTAAACNTNCCGTACTTGGCGTCGATCTGATAGACAACAGTACCATACCCATGCTCATCAAGATCAAACACTGGACTACTGATCTGCCAGTTCTCTGCCACCATACGGCGCACCAACGTACGCATAAAACTGAGGCGTGATTGGTGCAGACTGCCAAGACGTTCCAACTGCATCACCTGGCCAGCCGGACGCATAGGCAGTCGGTTTACACCGCTGTCAGCTTGATCCAGTGAGGATGGTATATGCATATTTTCTCGCCAATTCTTTAGGCTACTGTTGGCTTAAACAATAGTGGTGTAACCCATCATCATAAGCCAAACTAAGGGTACATTGAGCGCCGAGTCAGACCACTTTTGACGAGCGCAATTTTCGTCAGTTTATCAGCCCCGCGGAGAATGATTTATCAAAAAACGACAACCAGTTTTCACCCATTACCTTTGCAATATCATCGTCGTTAAAGCCCTGCTTAGCCAATCCTTGAGCAATGGTGTGTAAATCCTTTGAGCCGGAAAACCATGAAGGTTGTGATGGCCATGATGGTTTTTCTGCAGAGCCTTCACCATGGTCAACGATCGTGGTCCATCGGCCACTGCGCATCCACTCAAGTACTTTATAATCCCAATTCAAACACAGATCAGAGCCAATACCGATGCGATCAATACCGATCATCTCCGCAGTTTCACCGATCATCTGACAAAATTCTTCCAAAGTGCAGTCGGAGCCATTTTTTAGATGAAATGGGTACATGCTAAACCCAAGCATACCCTCGGACTCGCCGATAGCGCGAATAACTTTTTCAGACTTATTACGCAATGCTTTATGGAAAAACGTCGGATTAGCATGGGTAATTGCAATTGGCCGCTCCGATATTTCAATCGCTTCTAAAGTCGATTTTTCGGCGCTATGAGACATATCAATGACCATACCCACTCGGTTCATCTCTTTTATCACCTGCCGACCAAATCGAGTAATGCCGCCATCTTGCTCCTCGTAGCAACCAGTCGCCAGAAAACTCTGATTATTGTAGGTCAACTGCATAATTCGGACGCCTAACTGGTATAAAATCTCAACCATCTTGACATCATCTTCGATCGGCGAGCAGTTTTGAAAGCCAAATATGATACCAACCTTACCCACCCGTTTAGCCTCCAGAATGTCGGCAGCTTGGCGCACCGGCATAATGAGATCGGCATGATTAATAAAGTGCCTATTCCATGTACCAATGTTTTCCAGCGTCTCGCGGATATTTTCCCAATAGGCAATGGTTACATGAATGGTGTGAACACCACTTTGTTGGGCCTCTTCAAATAGTTCACGGTTCCAGTTAACATACTGGAGCCCGTCAATCATGAGCATATCGTTACGCATTTAAAACTCCCTTCACATTCCCTTTTTTATATTTAATAAGGTTTGCTGTAGTTGGTCTTTATAATGGTGTAAAAATCCCGAGCGTACTGTCCCTGCTCTCTTGGACCATAACTTGATGCCTTCCGACCACCAAACGGCACATGATAGTCAGTCCCTGCCGTGGGCAGATTAACCATCACACAACCTGACTTAGAGTGGCGTTTAAAATGACCCGCATACTTTAAAGACGTCGTAATAATCCCTGACGTTAGTCCAAAATCAGAGTCATTGGATGCCTCTAGGGCCTCCTCATAACTCTCAACTTTAATGACACAGGCTATGGGACCAAAGACTTCTTCTCGGTTGATTTGCATTTGATTAGTGGTGTTTATAAACAGTGCCGGCGACATAAAGTAGCCGTCGGTATCCAAAGATAAACGCTCACCGCCCTGAACTAATTGGGCGCCCTCTTGCTTAGCAATCTCCATGTACTTTAAGTTTTGATTGAGCTGGCGATCATCAACCACTGCACCTATGTGAACACCCGGTGTCATTGAATTACCAACCACCAAATTAGTCATAGCATCGGTCATTGCAGCGACAAAATCATCATGGATACCCGACTCAACAATAATTCGAGACGAGGCAGTACATTTTTGCCCAGTACCAAAGTAAGCACCGGCCACAGCACACTGAACAGCCGTGTCTAAATCGGCATCATTTAATACCACTAACGCATTCTTACTACCCATTTCCAGCTGCACACGAGCCATGTTATCGATGGCATTGCGCGCTATATGACGGCCTACATCGACAGATCCTGTAAAGGTCACTGCCTGAATATCTACAGAAGTGCACAGTGTCTCGCCCACTTCTCGGCCAGATCCCATCACTAGATTAAACACACCGGCAGGAAGACCGCTGCGACTGATAATTTCAGCAAGTAGCCAAGCGCTGCCAGGTACCAGCTCCGCCGGCTTTAACACAACCGCATTGCCATAACATAGCGCAGGCGCCACTTTCCATGCTGCAACCGCCATAGGAAAATTCCATGGCGTAACAATACCCACGACGCCGAGAGGCTCGCGATGTACTTCTACATCAACTCCAGGGCGGACCGAGGCGGTGTTTTCACCCATTAAGCGCAGCGCTTCGGCACCGTAATACTGAAAAAACTGACCTGAACGGCCTACTTCACCAACACCCTCCGCCAGTGTTTTTCCCTCCTCACGAGCCAAGACTGCACCGATCTCCTCTTTGCGAGCAATTAGTTCTGCGCCGATAAAATCAAGAATATTTTTCCTTTGCTCAAGACCACTTTGAGACCAACTATCAAACGCCGTGTTGGCCGCTGCAATCGCCTCTAGGCATTGATCTGAGTCAGCCTTGGCATACTGACCAACAACGTCACTAGTGTCTGAAGGATTAATATTATTGATAACCGCGTAGCCATCAATCCACTCGCCATTAATATAGTTTTTATACACTTCACTGGTCATTTCTTTTCCTCAAGTCTAAGCGCCCAACTAGCGATTACTATTCTGTCATGATTGCTATATTAAACCCATTCATCGATAAATCTATTTATAAATTTATATAGGTTTATAAGAATAGATTATTAATTTATGGCATAGTTACGGCAAATGCTTTTAGGGTAAGAGCCATAAGGACACATTCTATGAAATATTTAAATATCACACTGCGACATTTACGCACTTTTGTCATTGTTGCCCGCTATGGCAGCTTTAACAAGGCTGCAGACGAACTGTCACGCACTCAGCCAGCAATCACTTTAGCCATTAAGCAACTTGAAGAATTTGTTGGACTAAAACTCTTAGAGAGAACCACACGCCGTGTCATGCCAACCGCTGAGGGTGAGAATTTCATGCCCGTTGCTGAACGTCTAGTTCGTGATTTTGATGCCGCCATTTCTGATCTCAAGGCTACTGCTGAACGAAGAGTTGGTAATATTAGCATTGCAATAGTGCCCTCTGTTGCAAATCAACTCCTACCACCAATCATAAAAACGTTCTCTAACCACTTTCCGGGAATCAACTTATTACTCAATGATGATACCGCAAGAGCGGTTCAACAAAAGGTTGAGCGCAATGAAGTGGATTTTGGTATTGGTAGTATCTGGCAACCCAGCAGTCTTTTAAAATACACGCCATTGTTTGCCGACAAACTAGAACTTGTTTTCCATCGGGATCATTATCTGTCTGAAAGCGATAAACCTGTGCGTTGGGATGCCCTGCATGGAGAAACTTTTTTAGACTCTGGAATAACGAAGAATATGCTAGCCCGACAGGCACTGGGACAGTCGAAGTTTGATTTCCCCAACATTACTACTTTGTTAGCCATGCTCAGGTCTAACTTAGGTGTCAGCGTACTGCCCTCCCTAGCAATTCCTAAAGCAGATGGAGAGCTCCGCTCAAGGCCACTGGAACCATCGGAGAGCCGTAATATTCATCTCATCACTCGTAATGACTGGACTCTTTCCCCAGCTGCTGAGGCCATGATTGAAACGATTATTAATGAAATACCTACACAAATAAAAGCACTGGGTCTATCGCCGCATCATGATATTGAAGCTGAATAAATTAAGCCGCTAAAAAGAGCTAGTTAGCGGTCTTGGTAAATTCAATACAGCTGTCATAAACAGACTCTTTAATAGGGATCCCATCAACCAAATGTTTTGCTCGATTAGCATAACGCCGGTTGCCCGGAATATGCGCCCCTTCCATCGAGGCTAGACGAGCAATAAATTCTTCTGAGTGCTGTAACCAATTATCAGTATCGCCAAACTTATTGGGATCTATGGCTAACATAAACTCGCCACCATTGGGTGGCCCACCATCATTGTTATCGTTAACCTGAGCTTCATAGCTAAAATCCATGCCAGTAAGACCTGCCACCAGCAACTCAATCATCATTGCAATGGTAGAACCTTTATGTCCACCAAAAGGCAGCAACGCACCGCCGTCAATAATCTTTTGCGCATCGGTGGTTAGCNCGCCCTCAGCATCGACGCCTGTACCCATAGGCACCGGGTGGCCATCACGTGCCGCAATCATGACTTCACCTCGTGCCATCGACGCTGAAGCCTGGTCAAACACCAACGGCGGCTGATCTCCTCTGGGCCAACCAAAGCACATAGGATTAGTGCCAAATAAGGGCTTCTTAGCACCGGCAGGTACCACCGCAGGCTTATACGTGGTAAAAGCCATTGCCACCAAACCGGCCTCTGCAATTGGCTCTACTTCAACCCAAAGAGATGCAAAGTGATGGACATTTACCAATGCCATGGCAGCAATACCATTTTCACGAGCCGCTTCAATGAGCGCCTCACGCCCTTTTTCTAGAGCAAGAGGTGCATAACCCCGCTTACCGTCTACCCTGACTACTGAAGATGACATTCTTTCTACTGTTGGCTCCGCACACCCATCAACTTTTCCACTGCGTAATGACGCAATATAGCCCGGCATGCGAAATAAACCGTGAGATGCACTGCCGTCACGCTCAGCGGCACTAATAGTGCGACCCAAAGCGTTCGCGTTTTCACGATTACAGCCATTCGCGATCAGACAGTCACTGACTAATTTCTGTATTTCAGTTTCGGTCATTATTAAGTCAGCCATCTGTAACTCCTACTAAGTTGGTTTGATAGTGATTAAATTGGGTAACGTTTTAATACTGGACCAAGTGCGGTTTTCAACGGTTCAAGATTAGCGTCGAAATTTTTCCATTGTTCCACACCGCTTTGATAAATAGGCTGACGAACTTGCTCAGAACTCGGCGTGCGCACAGACCGCTCAGTCTCATGAAAACTGATACAACTGTCTTCAAACTCCAAACCACAATAATCTAAAATCCGTCGCACCTGTGTATCTAGGTCTGCAACCACATCTTCATACTGAACGCGCAAGACTTTACCAGGAAGAACCTTATCCCAATGATCCATTAACTCAATATAGTCTTTGTAATAGGTACCAACCTCTTCAAGACCGTAACTAAATTCTTGCCCCTCATGAAACAATTGTTTAAAGGCACTAAAGCAACAGCCCATGGGGTGCCGTCGGGCATCAATAATCTTAGCATTAGGCAGTATTAGGCTAATTAAACCTATATGCCTAAAGTTATTTGGCATTTTATCGATGAAAAATGG
>JGI24539J26755_10000183_pt1 | contig 28898 bp, 24 predicted proteins | sample NorSeaMetagenome_2_FD_26755 | JGI IMG/M metagenome (IMG submission 26755) | reverse complement strand
AACAATAGCTTAATATTTAGTTCTAATGAGATTGTTTTAACAAATGATTTATTAGAAGGATCAAATTGTGATAATAATATTGAATCAAGTTATTATAAAATGGGAGCATGGGATGGTAAGCTTTTAAATGGAAGTAATGCTCCATTTGGGGCCTATGCTTATGAACTAAGTTATAAGAAGTTAAAAGACTCTAAAACCATACGTCAATTTGGAATAATATCTTTAGTTAGATAATTCCTTATCTAAATCTTGATCTTCATTTAAATATGAAAAATCATATCTTAATATTTTCCACTTTAAATTATCATCTTGTCCAAGTATTAGATATTCACTACATTCTTGTATGTTTTGATAGATACTTTTATATTCAATAAATACATAGAAACCATCTCCAAGATTTTCAATATTACTTTCAAATCTACTTTCAATAATTTCTCTATTTTTAAATTTTCCAAATTCATTCATTAATTGTGATATTGCTGCAGACCAATGAATTGAATCAGAATTTTCTTTTACCTTTTCAGAATATAAAGTATAAGCTAAATCATATTTTTCTGATGTAATATTTTGCATCCATATTTCACCAGTTTTTATTGCTTGTTTAATATATTGATCTTTAAATATTTGAGAATAAACTGATATGTTCAATAGTAATAATGAAAAAACTAATATTTTTTTAATCATTTAAATGTATTTTTAATTTAAATTGTCAATAACAAAAATAGAAAATCGACATTTCTTAGCATATTATTTTAACGATTTATTAGATTAATTGTTGTTTTTGATAACCAAATATATTTTTTTCATTATTACTTATTAACTTTTTAACCTAGTAATTTGTTGGATGTCATCTAGTTCATTTTTTTTTATTTTATATTTTATTTTTTTTCTATAAACTATTCATTTTCAATGTTTTAGGTTATTTACTTTCTTTTTTAATTTCAATTGATTTTTAAAAATTACTAATTGTTAAATAATACAATTTCCTTATACTTATTAACAATTTTACTTAAGTCTCATCTAGTNATTTTTTTTTAATTCTAACATTTTATNTATATTAGTCCTGAAATAAATTATTAATAAAAAAAAATATTATGGCATTTACACACAACAACACAAAAGGAACAGAATATCACTTAAACTGTAAAGATGTAACTTTAAAGTCAACAGGTAGAGTTCAAAGAATCTATTATTTCTCAAAAGATTCAAGAGATACTGCTTGTGANAAGCCAGATGGTTATAATGTAAAAGAAAACTCAAGAACAGGATTACCTTTCTTAACTAAGAAATAAATTCTTAAATATCTCAATAAAAAAAGCTCTATTTATAGAGCTTTTTTTTTATATAATTTTTTAAAACTANTCTAGTCTCTTAGCATTGCTACATAATATAATAAATATGCTGCTGAAGCTAATGCTGCTACTACATATGTACTTGCTGCCCATTTTAATGCATCTTCAGCATATTTAATTTCTTGTTGATTTGATATATTTGAGGTTTTAAGCCATACTAAAGCCCGTCTGCTAGCATCAAACTCAACTGGCAAAGTAATTAGAGTAAATGCAGTCACAACAGCCTGAAGTATTACAAAAACAAGTATTATAGTTGTAAATGGGAATATTTTTAAAACCCCAGCGCCTATAAAACCTAATATCATTATCGCAGTCATTATTTTATTACTGAAATTGACCATAGGTACCATTTGAGATCTCATTTGTAACCATTGATATGCTTTTGCATGCTGAACAGCATGACCACACTCATGGGCAGCAACTGCAGCTGCAGATACGTGTTTGCCACTATATACATCAGAACTTAGATTTATAGTTCTGTCTTGAGGATTGTAATGATCAGTTAATTTACCAGCAACGGAAATTATTTTAACATTATCTATTTGATGGTCTTCTAACATTTTTAATGCAATATCTCTTCCGCTAAGACCAGATGTTGTAGGAATTTTACTATACTTTTTAAATTTACTTTTTAATCTACTACTGACAATTCCTCCAATAATCATAAAAAGTATCATTATAATCCAAATCATATATTTTGTTTTTTAAATTATATCAAAATTACTAAAAATGTTATTTTAACTAACCACTTTATTATATTAGTTTTGTTGTAAAATCACTTTAATGAATACACCTTTAATATTAATTACAAATGATGATGGAATTAATTCTCCTGGTCTTCGTTATTTAATTAAAATAATGAACACCTTAGGAAAGGTTGTTGTAATTGCTCCAGATAAACATCAATCAGCACAAAGTCATGCTATAACTATTGATCATCCTATAAGATGTGATAGAGTGATTATTGATGATGGAAAACAAATAGAGTTTAAGTGTACTGGTACTCCGGTTGATTGTATAAAATTAGGACTTTCTAAAATATTAGATCGAAAACCCGATATTTGTATTTCAGGAATTAATCATGGATCAAATTCATCTACTAATGTTATCTATTCTGGAACTGTTTCTGCTGCTATGGAAGCTTATCTAAATGGTATTACTTCAATCGCTTTCTCTTTGCTAGATCATTCAATAAATGCAAATTTTTCACATACTGATAAATTTATTTTAAGTATTACTAAAAAAATATTATCTTATAATAGTAAATTATGTTTAAATGTTAATTTCCCTAAAATATTAAATGATCAACCTTTAAAAGGTATTAAGGTTTGTCATCAAGCTGAAGGAAGATGGATTGAAGAATTTGATGAAAGATTTGATCCTAAAGGTGATAGATATTTTTGGTTAACTGGCAAGTTTGTTAATAATGATAAATCAGAAAATTCTGATCAAAATCTTCTTGATAATAATTTTGTTACTGTAGTTCCTGTGAAGTATAATTTAACTGATGAAGAACTTATAGAACCAATAAATAAATTGTTAAATGAATAATCAAACTTTAACTGGTTTTTTAGTAGGACTAATTTCCCCTTTTGTTGCTTTTTCAGTATATGTTCTATTTTTTCTAGATCTTGATTTGTTTGATACTCTTAATAAAGTTGTAGAAGCAAATAAATTACCACATATTATTAGTTTAAGTTTATTAATTAATTTATTGATCTTTTTTATGAAGATTAAAACAAATAGAGATCATGCTGCTAGAGGAGTGTTAGGATCAACAATTTTATATGGATTTTTAATAGTTATTTTAAAGTTTATATAAATGAAAATTTATATTATAACTGGAGAGAAATCTGGGGATCAACATGCTTCACAAATTGTTCGTCATTTAAGACTAAAGGATAATAATATTATTATTCGAGCCTGGGGAGGAGATAAGTTAAAATCTGAAAAAATTCAACTTGTTAAGCATATTAATGAGCTTTCATATATGGGGTTTTGGGAGGTTTTTTTAAATTTATTTAAAATTATAAATAATATCAAATTTTGTAAGAATGATATTATTGACTTCTCACCAGATTTATTAATTCTAGTTGATTATCCAGGATTTAATTTAAAGATTGCAGAGTTTGCGCATAAAAATAATTTAAAGACTTATTATTATATTTCTCCCAAGACATGGGCTTGGAAATCTAATAGAATAAAAGTCTTGAAAAAATATGTAAATAGAATGTTTGTTATATTCCCATTTGAAAAGGATTTTTATGCTAATTATGGTTATAATGTTGAGTACTATGGAAATCCAATTTATGATCAGATAATAAATGGAAAATACAATTTAGAATTAGAAAATAAAAAACCAGTTATTTCTTTATTTCCTGGAAGCAGAAAACAAGAAATTAATAAGATGTTACCTGTTATGTTAGAAATAATAAAATTTTACCCAGATTATCAATTTATAATTTCTGCAACTAATTCTTTCACTACTAATTATTATGCTTCATTTACTAATGGATACAATGTAGATATTGTATTTGAGTCGCCTTATGATTTATTATCTGTTTCAAGTGCAGCATTAGTTACTTCTGGAACAGCTACTCTTGAGACTGCATTAATGAAAGTCCCCCAAATTGTATGCTATAAAACCTCACTATTATCTTTTATGATTGCAAAGATCTTTATCAAAATTAAATATATATCATTAGTTAATATATTATTAAATAAAAATGTTGTTGATGAGTTAATACAGTTTGATTTTAATATTACAAATCTTAAAAATAGTCTGGATAAAATTTTAGATAAAAATTATTCTTTAAATCTTATTTCTAATTATAAAGAAATTATATTATTACTTAAATCTAATGGTGTCGCAAAAAAAATATCTTCAGAGATTTTAGAATCTATGAACTCATAACTTTATCTGTAATTTTAATAATATCTTCCTCTATATTTTTTGCATTTATCTCTATTTTCTCTCCAGCTTCAATTATTTTTTTAACAAATTCCTTATCTTTATAATCTAGACAATTAATTTTTACATTTAAAAAAGCTCCTCTTACTGCTGTTCTTGCACATAAGGCTGCAACGCAAGNATCTGTAATTGAATTTGGATTGCCAATTTCTGCCATTTTTTTAACAATATCCATTGATGCCAATGCAATCTCCATAACCTTAAATGGTGTTTCTATAGCATTTTTTGTTGATTCTTGAATTGCTACCTCCCTTTTCTGCATGTCAGTTTTATTGTCTTTTGGTAATTTAAAGGCTTCCATAATTTGGTTAAAAGCTATAGTATCTTCATCTACTAAATTGAGAAGTTGATCTTGAAAATTCAATCCTTTTTCAGCATAATCAGAAAACTCTTCCCATCTGTTATCCCATCCTCTTTTATTTGCTGATAGATTTGCTACCATAGTTGCTAAAGACGCTCCAATTGCCCCGCAATATGCCGCTATTGAACCACCTCCAGGAGCTGGGCTTTCACTTGATGTTTCGTTTGCGAAATCTATTAGACTCATATCAATGAGATTTGATTCTTTTTTATTTTCAATCATATACTCAATGATTCTCTCATTTGGATTAAATAAAGATAATTCATCTAATCCTAGACTTTTAATTGCAATTTTAATAATTTCTTTTTCTGCAATTCCTTTTGATCTTTTCTGCTTTTGTAAAAAATATTTACCAGCATCAATAAGAACCTTTTTTGGTACTAAACCAATTAATTCTGAACCAGTAACTCTAAGTCCTCTATTAGTTGCCATTTCGCATGTTTTATCAAATACTTTATGTAATGGAGAGAGATTAATATCTGTAAGGTTATAGGATATTTGAGCTACACCATATTCTTTTATGTACCATCCAATGCCCTTTACAGATTTAAATAATCCAGGAGTTCTCATTGGATTTCCTTTATTATCAGTAATTATTTTACCATTTATTTTATTACCTTCTCTTTTGATTCTACCGGCCTCACGAATATCAAAAGCAACAGAATTTGCTTTTCTTGTAGATGTTGTGTTAAGATTAATATTATAAGCAACTAGAAAATCTCTTGCTGAGATTGCTGTTGCACCAGATTTTGCTATACTAGAATTAAACTCTGAAGGTCCATAATCAGGTGTCCAGTTTTTATCAATTAATTTCTTTTTTAATCCTTCGTATTCTCCTGATCTACAGTTTGCCAAATTATTTCTGTCTTTTTTTAGTGCAGCATTTTCGTAACAATAAACTGGAATTTTAAGATTTTNACCAACTTTTTTAGCTAAAATATGTGCCCATTTNACAACTTCATCCATAGAGATATTTGAAATTGGTACTAATGGACAGACATCAGTAGCTCCCATTCTTGGATGTTCACCTTTATGTTTACTCATGTCTATTAATTCTTGAGATTTTTGAATTAATAAAAAAGCAGCTTCAATTACATTTTCAGGTTCTCCAACAAAAGTAATTACTGTTCTATTAGTTGCTTTTCCTGGATCAACATTTAATAATTTAACACCAGAAATAGTTTCTACAATATTAGCAATAGCATTAATTTTATCAATATCTGAACCTTCTGAAATATTAGGAACACATTCTATAAGTTGTTTCATAAATTTATATTGTTAGTTAAGCAAAGATAGTATTCTATTTATTTTTTATCAATTGAAAAAACATACTTTTGTATATATGTCATTAACAAATAATATTAATCTAAAAAATGGTCTAGAGCTACCTCTTATGGAGGCATTTTTAACTGTACAGGGAGAAGGTTATTTTGCTGGCCAGCCTTCCTATTTTTTAAGAGTAGGTGGCTGTGATGTTGGTTGTCATTGGTGCGATGTTAAGGAAAGTTGGGACCCTAATTTACATCCACTAACTAAAGTTGATGATATTATTAAAGAAATTGAAAAGATCTCTGTTAATATTGTTGTTATTACTGGAGGGGAACCACTAATGTGGAATTTAGATTATTTATGTCAAAAATTAAGATCTTTGAATATTAAAGTTCATCTAGAATCTTCTGGTGCTTATCCATTATCTGGTATTTTTGATTGGATATGTTTATCTCCTAAGAAATCTCAGCCTCCACTNGAAAAAATTAAAATAATTGCTAATGAGCTAAAGGTGATTATTTCCAATAATAATGATTTCAAATGGGCTTTATTACAACAAAAAGATATTAATGCAGATTGTAAATTGTATTTGCAACCAGAATGGAGTAAAAGAGAGTTTATTTTGCCTAAAATTATTGATTTTGTAACCTTAAATCCACAATGGATTATCTCTCTACAAACTCATAAATACATGAATATTCCTTAAATGAGATATATAATAACTTTATTGCTTATTCTTTGTTTTAATCATGCTTTTTCACAAAATCGTGATTACAAAAAATTTGATAAAGCAGTAAAACTGTTTAATAATAAAGATTATACTAAATCTAAAGATTTATTAGTTAAAATAATTGAAAAAGATGATAATTGGTCAAGACCACATCTCTTATTATCTTCAATCTTTTTAGAAGAGTTAGATTTTTATAGTGCTGTCAAATCATTATTAAATATTTATAATTTAGAAGATACAAGTGATATTTTAGGTATTGAAAGAATTGCAAATATTTTTTATGAAAATGGTTTTTATTCTGAAGGTCTTTATTATTTTAACATTATATGTAAACTTGATTCCAGTTATTGTATAGAGAAAATAGATAGATTTATTAATAATTGTAATTATTCTATTAATATTATTAATAACCCTGTTGATTTTGAACCAGCTAATCTAGGCGAAAATGTAAATTCAAATATGTCTGAAATAGGACCTGCTATTACCGCAGATAATCAAATGTTAATATTTACAAGAAGAATTGAATCAAATGGCAATAAACCTCAAGAGGATTTTTATTTTTCATTGAAGCAAGATAATATTTGGCAACAAGCAATTGCTTTCCCACCTCCTTTAAATTCTAATATGAATGAAGGTGCTCTTTCATTTTCTAGTGATCAGTCTTTACTTATATTTACTGCTTGTAATAGAGATGATGGCCTAGGTAGTTGTGATCTTTATTACGGTAATAGTAATTTAAAAAGTTATTCTTTTTTAAATTTAGGTAAAAATATTAACTCTGAATATTGGGATTCACAAGGGTGTTTTTCTTCTGATCGTAAATTTATATACTTTGTAAGTAATAGACCTGGTGGTTATGGTGGAACTGATATTTGGATTTCTAAGATTGATGAGAATGGCTTTTCTAAAGCTTTTAATGCAGGTCCTATAATAAATACAAAATATGATGAAATGTCACCTTTTATACATGCTGATAATTTAACATTATATTTTTCTTCTAAAGGTCATGTTGGATTAGGAGATTATGATGTTTTTTATTCAAACAGAATTAATGTAAATTCAAAATGGAATAAGCCTAAAAATCTTGGCTATCCAATAAATGATCATTTAAGTCAAAACTCACTAGTTGTTTCTTCTGATGGTAAAACGGCTTTTTTTAATTCCTCTAATGAAGGTTTTGGTTCTGATGATATTTTTTGTTTTGAATTGCCATACAATATTCAAGCCAACGAAGTTAAAGGTTTTGAATTAGACATTATACTTTCTAAAAAAGGAGAGGAGATTATATTAAATAATGTACATTTTTTAAATAATTCATTTAAGCTTGAAGATAAATCTTTTAAAGAGCTTAATAGATTAGCCAAGTATCTAAAAAATAATGACATTACTATATTAATAGAGGGGCATACTGATTCAATTGGAACTAAAAATAATAATAATATACTTTCTAGAAAGAGAGCTAAATCTGTATATGATTTTTTATTAACTAATGGTGTTGATGAGAATCAAATTATATTTAAAGGATTCGGTTCTTCTAGACCTATCTCAAGTAATTCAGATGCAGATGGAAGAGCTTTAAACAGAAGGACTTCTTTTATTATTCAGTAATTAGTTCTTTTTTATTTTTAGGTTTTTCATTATTTCTCCAATTAAAACCATCCAAATATCTATCTTTTAATTTAATATCATTATAGGGAGTTGTAATAGATAATGGTATTATTTCATAGTTAATTTGATCAATTTTATTGTCTTGAAATTTTATAGATATATTTGAAGATTCTATATAATTCATACCTATTTGCTTATTATTTTCATTTAAAAAGTATATGCTCTGTCCATTTCCGTTTACATCCAAATGTGATAGTTTATTTTTTTTAAAATAACCAGTCATTATATTTCCTTTAATTTGATTAAATGATAATGAGTCTTCTTTGGAAATTATCATTGGTTTAGATTTAATAAATATTCTATTAACACTTTTGTTAAAATAAGAAATATCTATACTATCTGAAGAAACTTGATACTCATCAAGCCAAATTATTGGTTTTTTAAACANAGAAATTAATGAATCTGATATTCTATAAGAAAGTGAATCACATCGTCCTGTAATTTCGTTGTTTAAAAATTTAACATTTTTAAAAGATTGAAGTACTTTATTGTTATTACTATATGTGTATATGAATTTTTTAGAACTCATAAAAAGCGTATCCTTATCTGAAAATAATTTAAGTAATGGTGAGTCATATATAATTAATTTATCTTCTTTTTGATAAAACTCACCTAATCCGCCGTATAAAATGAAATTATTTATAGAATCTCTAAGTTGAATATTATTTTTAGCAATTGAATGCTTAGTTATATTATTGTAAAATATAGTATCAGCTTTAATACTATATTCATCATTCGTGATTTTGGTGTTTTGATAGAATTCTGCTTTATTATTTTGGCTGTCAAAAAATCCGTTTTCACAGTATATAATTTGATCATTAATTTGGATTTTTGATGGCCCTTTTATATAGTTTTTCAAGCTTTTAATGTCATATTTAAGAAAATTAGTTTTTATAGAGTAATCTTTTGTTATAAAAATTACTGAATCAATAAATTTATATATTTCATCCTTAATATTATATTCTCCTATATTAGAAGAGATCATTTCATCCAAATTAATTATTTGACTTCTAGTATTGTAATATGCATAATCATTTTTAATATTTAAAGTAATTTTATCAGAACTTAGAGTTTTTGAATTATGTGTAAAGATTACATTTTCACTAATAACTGCTATACTTTCTTCTCCGTTATATTGTAGATAGTTTCCAACTACTTTAATGCTATCACCTTTAAATAATTTTACATTTTTAAATGCTTCGATTCGTTCTTTACTTGAATAGTAATATGCTGAGTCACATATCATATTTGTATTGTTATGTTTAATATTAACATTTCCTATTAAACGCCAATAATCCGGATGTAAATCATTATTAATATAGGTGAAGTCAGCATTAATAATTTCAATTTTCTTTTCCTCTTGTGCATAAATAGATACACTCACTAAAAGAATTAAAATTATAAGTTTTTGCTTTCCCAAATTTATCTAAAAAATGTTTGTTTTCTATCAGGACCTACTGAAATGATTTTAATGGGAACATTAAGTTCGTTTTCAAGGTATGAAATATATTCATGCACTTCTGATGGTGCGTCAGATAAGTTTTTTAAATCCATTAAATTCATATCCCATCCTTTAAGTTCCTTATAGATAGGTTTTAGATTGTTATTGTCTTCAAATGGCAGGTAATCTATTCTTGTCCCCGATTCATTAAATTCATAATGTGTACAAACTTTAATTTTATCTATGCCTGATAAAACATCAGATTTCATCATCATTAATTGTGTAACACCATTTATGTTTATTGCATATCTAAGAGCAGGTAAATCAATCCATCCACACCTTCTTGCGCGCCCTGTAGTGGCGCCAAACTCATTACCCACTTTTCCTAAATGATCTCCAATTTCATCATTAAGCTCTGTAGGGAAGGGGCCACTTCCAACTCTCGTACAGTATGCTTTAAATATTCCAAAAACATCTCTTATCTGGTTAGGAGCAACGCCTAAACCTGTACATGCTCCTGCAGTAATAGTATTTGAAGATGTCACAAAAGGATATGACCCAAAATCAATATCTAATAATGTACCTTGAGCACCTTCCGCTAATATTTTTTTACCTTCTTTAATACAATTATGAATATAATGCTCACTTTCAATATGCTCAAATTTCTTTAGAGTTTCCAAACTTTTAAACCAAGAAGCCTCTAGTTCTTCAAGTTTATATTCAAAGTCATAAAACTTAAGAAGTTCAATATGTTTAGTTTTTAGCTTATTGTATTTCGCATCAAAATTTTCACTTTTAATATCTCCAACTCTTAAGCCGTTTCTTCCGGTCTTATCCATGTAAGTTGGTCCAATACCTTTTAATGTTGAACCAATCTTATTTTTTCCTTTTGCATGCTCTGAGGCAGCATCTAAAAGTTTATGAGTTGGAAGAATTAAGTGAGCCTTTTTAGATATTAATAATTCTGAAATTTCTAAATTTAGTGTATCTAATGCATTAATTTCTTTTTCAAAAATTACAGGATCTATTACAACGCCATTACCAATTAGATTAACAATACCTTTATGAAAAATACCTGAAGGAATAGTATGCAGTACATGCTTAATGCCATCAAACTCTAATGTGTGTCCAGCATTAGGTCCACCTTGAAATCTCGCTATAATGTCATAATTATTAGTTAACACATCAACAATTTTGCCTTTTCCTTCATCTCCCCACTGAAGACCTAATAAAACATCAACTTTCATTTAGTTATTTAATTTAATTTGACAATCTCTACAAATTCCATAAAGATTTAATGCGTGACGACTAATTTTAAAGTGCATATCATCTTCTATAAAGTTCATAATACCTAATATTCTTGGATCACAGAATTCAATAACTTTATCACAGCTTGTACAAATTAAATGATCATGTTGTTTATTTGAATATGATTTTTCATACTGTGCATGTGATTTGCCAAATTGATGTTTTCTTACCAAATGGCATTCTAGTAATAGTTCTACAGTATTGTACAAAGTCGCCCTACTAACTCTGTAATTTTTATTTTTCATTTTAATATACATTGATTCTATATCAAAATGGCCATCATAATTGTAAATTTCATTTAAAATAGCATATCTCTCAGGAGTTTTACGTTGATTGTTTACCATTAAAAAATCAGTAAAAATCTTTAGTACTGCATCACTTGTTTTAGGGTCTGTAGACATATTTATTTTAAAAAGTTAAAAGTAATTAAAATCATTATTTAAATTATGTTTTTTTTAAATTATGTTTTAATGTTTTGATTATGTTTATAAGTTCTAGTGATTTTGACTATTCCATCTATTTTTTCAAGTTTTTTTGTTATTTCAGAAAGAAAATTTTCGTTATGGACTTTTAATGTAATTTCTCCATCAAAAACTCCATCATCTGTATATATATTTATTGCTTTAATATCAACATGCATTTGCTTGGATATAATCTGTGTTACCTTGTTAATAAGTCCAACACTATCAATTCCATTTAAATTAAGGTTAGCAATAAAGTTTATGTGATCTTTAGATGTCCATTTAGCATTTAAAATTCTATAAGCATAATTTGCTCTTAATTCAACAGCATTTGGACAATCATTTCTATGAACTTTAAGGCCATCAATTACAGATAAAAAACCAAAAATTTCATCTCCAGGTATTGCATTACAGCATACAGCAATTTGATAATCTAATACCTCTTCATCATCATTAAATACTATAAAGCTGTCTTTTCTAGTAGGTTTGGATATAATTCTATTTTTATAAATTCTATTTTTAATACTTTGATACCATCCAGCATTTTTTAGTTTAACAAATTCTTTAATATCTGAATTTGATATTTCTCCATTACCAAACTGATAAAATAAATCTAGTGTGCTACTTGACTTAAAATGTTTTATAAGCTCTATTTCTGTATTATTATTTAGTTTAATTCGTAAGTGTCTTAATTTTCTTTCTGCTAATTCTTTTCCTTTTTCAGCAATAATTTTTTTTTCTTTTTTTAAAGCACTTTTAATTTTAGATTTAGCTTCAGAAGTTGCAACAAATCTTAACCAATCTTTTCTTGGATATTGTTTTTGAGAGGTTATTATTTCTACTTGATCTCCACTTAATAGTTTATGACTCAAAGGAACTAATTTCCCATTTACTTTTACACCAAGACACTGCATGCCTATTTGAGTATGAATATCAAATGCAAAATCTAATGCTGTAGCATTTTTTGGTAATGTTCTTAAATCTCCTTTTGGAGTGAAAACATATATTTCTCCAGAAAAAAGATTTAATTTAAAGTCATCAATAAAATCTATAGCATTTGATTCAGGGTTTTCAAGAAGCTGACTAATTTTACTTATCCAAATGTCTAGAGAATTTTCTTTACTATCCTGATTTTTATATTGCCAATGGGCTGCATATCCTTTTTCTGCAATTTCATCCATTCTTTTACTTCTAATTTGAACTTCTACCCACTTACCATCATCACCCATTACAGTAGTGTGTAACGACTCATATCCATTCGCTTTAGGTGTTGATATCCAATCTCTTAGTCTGTCAGGGTTTGGTTTGTAAAAATCTGTTACAATAGAGTATATTTTCCAACAATCTGATTTTTCATTTTGCTTATTGCTATCCACAATAATTCTTATTGCAAATTTGTCAAAGATATTATCGAATGTTACTCCTTTTTGTATAATTTTTTCTCTTATTGAATAAATTGATTTTGGTCTTCCCTTAAATATTGTTTTAATCCCTTGGTTTTTTAAAACATTTTTAATGGGAATAGTGAATCTGTTAATATATTTATTTCTACTAAATTTTGTTTCATTAAGTTTAAGTGAAATTGCTTTATAAATTTCTGGTTTTGTGAATTTTAATCCAAGATCTTCTAGTTCTGTTTTGATTGGATATAAACCTAATCTATGAGCCAATGGTGCATACAGATACAATGTTTCTGAAGCAATCTTTAATTGTTGTCTCTTAGACATTGCATCTAAGGTTCGCATATTATGAAGTCTATCAGCTAGTTTTATAATTATTACCCTTACATCATCTGAAAGAGTAAGAAGCATTTTTCTGAAATTTTCAGCTTGCAATGAAACTTTTTGATCAAAAACATCTGCAATTTTTGTTAGACCATTAATAATTAATGCAATTTTCTTACCAAATAATTTTTCAATATCATTAATTGTATAATCTGTGTCTTCAACAATATCATGTAGTAGCGCACAGATAATTGATGTAGTGCCTAGTCCAATTTCTTTAGCACAAATATGTGCTACTGCTATAGGATGCAGTATATATGGTTCTCCAGATTTCCTTCTTATATTTTCATGTCCTTTTACAGCAAGATTAAATGCTTTTCGTATATTTTTTTTATCTTCTTTACTTGTTTTGTCATTACAAGCTCTCAGTAATGACCTATATTTATTAATTATCTCCTTTTTTTCTTTTTCTAAATCTAAAGGTTGCATAATATTTTAGTACTCGAAAATTTCATAATTATTCATTAATTTATTGACCTTAATCTTAATCTCCTCAATTTTTGTTTGACTATCCCAATTCATAATCACATTATCTATAAGGTCGACAATTTGAGGTATTATATCCTCTTTAACACCTCTTGTAGTTATTGCTGGTGTTCCAAGTCTTATTCCAGAAGTTACAAATGGTGATTGAGTATCAAATGGAACCATATTTTTATTTACAGTTATATCTGCTAAAACTAAAGCATTTTCAGCTTGTTTTCCAGTAATATTTTTGTTTCGTAAATCTATAAGCATACAGTGATTTTCTGTGCCACCAGAAATAATTTTATATCCTTTTTTAACTAAGCATTCTGCCATAACTTGTGCATTTAATTTAACTTGCTTCCCATAGTTTTTAAAAGATGGAGATAGCGCTTCTCCAAAAGCAATTGCTTTAGCAGCTATAATATGTTCTAATGGTCCTCCTTGAGATCCAGGAAAAACAGCTGAATTTAAAAGTAATGACATTAATTTTTTCTCACCTTTAAGATTTTTTATTCCAAATGGATTTTCAAAATCTTTGCCCATCATTATCATTCCACCTCTTGGGCCCCTTAATGTTTTATGAGTTGTAGTAGTAAGTATATGACAATAATTAGCAGGGTTATTTAATAATCCAGCAGCAATTAATCCTGCAGGATGAGCAATATCAGCTAATAAGATTGCACCAACTTTGTCAGCAACTTCTCTAAACTTTTTATAATCCCAATCTCTAGAGTATGCAGATCCTCCACAGATTATCATATTTGGTTTTTCTTTTATCGCAGTTGCTTCTAAAGATGAATAATCAATTAATCCTGTTTCTTCAATTACATTATAAAATGATGTTTTATATAATTTTCCAGAAAAATTAACTGGTGATCCATGAGTTAGATGTCCACCATGTGCTAAATTAAAGCCTAATATTTTATCTCCTGGTTTCAGACATGCTAACATAACTGCAGAATTAGCTTGTGATCCAGAATGAGGCTGCACATTAACATATTCAACATTAAATAATTCTTTTGCTCTATCTATTGCAATTTGTTCAATTTTATCTACCACTTCACATCCTCCGTAATATCTTTTTCTTGGATATCCTTCAGCATATTTATTTGTTAGACAAGATCCAGCTGCATCCATTACATTTTTACTTACAAAATTTTCTGAAGCAATTAATTCTATACCATTTCTTTGTCTTAAATCTTCTTGTTTAATTAATTCAAATATTTGCTGATCATCTTTCATCATAATTTTTTTTTAATTTCGTATAATCAACAAATATAATTTTTTTATGAATAGACTAACTGATCTTTTTAAAATAAAATACCCAATTATTCAAGGTGGAATGATATGGTGTAGTGGATGGGAATTAGTTAGTGCAGTAAGTAATAATGGGGGTTTAGGACTTATTGGATCTGGATCTATGTATCCTGAAAATTTACAACATCATATACAAAAATGTAAGCAAAAAACTAAATATCCCTTTGGTGTTAATCTGCCATTAATATATCCTAATNTTAATGAACATATTGATGTTATATTAAAAGAGAAAGTGAAAATTGTTTTCACATCAGCTGGTAANCCAATGACTTACACAAAGTTGCTTAAAGATAATGGTGTAATTGTTGTACATGTTGTTGCTAATAAAAAGTATGCGCTAAAATGTATTGATGCTGGAGTTGACGCTATAGTTGCTGAAGGCTTTGAAGCCGGTGGGCATAATGGTCACGATGAAATAACCTCTCTGTGTTTAATTCCTCAAATTAAATCTATTATTGATGTTCCTCTTATTGCTGCTGGAGGTATTGGTTCAGGCTCTTCAATGCTCGCTGCTATGTCACTTGGTGCAGATGGTGTTCAAATTGGTAGTCTTTTTGCATCTTCAAAAGAATCTTCAGCTCATAAGAATTTTAAAGAATATATTATTAATGCAAAAGACAATGATACTAAGCTAACTCTTAAGGAAATTACTCCAGTTAGGTTATTAAAAAATGAATTCTATAATAAAGTTATAGATGCTTATAATAATAATGCAACTAAAAATGATTTGATTAAACTTTTGTCTAAGGGGAGGGCTAAAAAGGGTATGTTTGAAGGAGATACANTAAATGGCGAATTAGAGATTGGACAGATATCTGGAATGATTAATTCTTCTAAANCAGTAAGTAAAATTTTTAAAGATTTGATTAACGATTTTAACTTACATAATTCTCGAACTTCTTCAATTTATTTAGAATAAATTTAAATATTTGTTTTATATAAGTTTATTCGCCATTTCTTATAAAATTTTAGTGTAATAATTTGTAGATTTGTGAGATCAACATCAATTATGAAAAAAACTGTTTTTTCTTTAATATTANTTTTATTTTCATTCAATTCATTTTCTTCTCATTTAATGGGTGGTGAGATTACTTGGAAATGTCTTAAATCTGGTCCNGATATAGGTAAGTATATTTTTACAATGAAAGTGTATAGAGATTGTGATGGTATTACTGTGTCTACTTTTACTCAACAAATTTCAGTTTGGAACCATCCTTCAGTTACTAGTATAGATGTTGATTTTCTTTTAAATCAAGATGTTTCTCCAACATGTGACCCCATAAATAGTGGGAATCCTCAATTAAGTTGTTCTAATGGAGATATTGGTGCTGTTGAAGAATATATATTTGAATCACTACCTATTCAATTACCTGGTGTTCCACCTATTACTGGTTGGCAATTTACATGGGATAATTGTTGTAGAAATGCTGCAATTACAAATATTACTCTTCCATCTTCTGCTGGCTTTACTTTAAGAGCTTCAATGTTTCCTTTTATTGATCCATCTACAGGAGTTGCTATTCCTGCAGATCCGTGTTTTGATTCTTCTCCAGAATTTAAAGAACAACCAAAAACTATATTATGTACTGGTTTTCCATTTTCTTATAGTCATAATGCTGCTGATGAAGAGCTTGATGAGTTAGTTTACTCTTGGGGAGAACCATTAGATGATTTTTTAACAGTTTATAATCCTCCAGTTGATCCTGCTCCATTGACTTATGTTGCTCCTTATTCTATAACTAATCCACTTCCAGGAAATCCAACTTTAAATTCCTCTACTGGTGAGATTGCATATGATGCTAATATTTCAGGTAATTTTGTTACTTGCGTTAAAGTACAAGCTTGGAAGTGTAATCAGTTAGTATCAGAAATATACAGAGAGGTACAAGTAGTTTTGATTAGTTGCTTACCAATGCCTGGAACAAGTATTCCAAATAACCCTCCAACTGTTGAAGCTCCTTTTTTAGATTCAATTACTAACCTTCCTAGTTTTGACACTACTGTTTATGCTGGATCATTAGTGGAATTTAATATTTCTGGAATAGATGCTGATTTATATGGTGGAACTATTCCTCAAGAACTAACAATGGAAGTTTCTGGAGGGCAATTTGCCGATGATTTTTTAACTACTTCCATGTGTTTAAATCCACCATGTGCTACTTTTAATAATAATGCAGGTGTACCTGCTCCTTTTACAAATTTTGGTGTTGTTTCTGGTATTTTTAGTTGGCAAACTTCTTGCAATCACATTGCAGCATTAACTGGTTGTGGTCAAACTTCTAATATTTTTACTTTTTTAGTAAAAGTTTATGATGATTTTTGTCCTGCAAATGGTTTGAAATTTGCAACAATAAAAGTAACTGTACTTCCTCTACCAATTGATATTTCCCCNGATATAAGATGTGTATCGGTAAAAGAAAATGGTAATGTAGATGTTTCATGGGAGCATATTCCCTCTGCTCCAGCTAGTACTGTTTATTCAATTTTTCATTCTGATAACCAGAATGGCCCTTTTGTATTGCTTGATAGTGTTTCATATCCAATTGATACATATTTACATAATTCAGTTAATGCTAATAATCAATCACAATTTTATTACTTAACATCTTTATCATCTTGTGCTGATGAATCTGCTCCATCTGATACTTTAAAATCTATTAATTTAAATGGAGTTGCTATAAATGGAGATACAGAAGCTGATTTAAATTGGAATGAGATTCATTTTTCTAATTTACCAACATCATTTTTAGAATATAATATTTTTGCTATGGATGGTAATTTAGTATGGAAAAATGTTGGCTCTTCTTTTAATACTAGCTATATTTTTCCTGCACAAACATGTAATTCTCCACAAAAACTTTATATAAGTCTTGAAGATGATAATGGTTGTATATCTAACTCTTCAATTGAAGAAGTTACTTTAAAAGATACAATAAGTCCAAATAAACCAGTAATTTTAGATGTATCTGTTAATTCAAATGGAAACTCTGTAATTACTTGGAATTGCTCATCAACAGATGTTGATAGGTACGCTTTGTATATTAAGGCCGAAGATGGTGCATGGATCACTATTGATTCAGTTTATGGTGTTTTAAATAACTCTTATGAGTATATCAATTCTAATGCTGTAAATAACTTTGAAACTTTTAGTTTACGCTCTATAGATAGTTGTGGTAATGCTAGTGAAAGAAGTGTTATGCATAATTCTATAAATATTATTTCTAAAATTAATATTTGTGAATTATCTATTAATCTTAATTGGAATAACTATATTAATTTTAATAATGATTTAAGCCATTATAAAGTCATTTTAATTACTACTGATGATCTAGCTAATATTATTTATGATACTATAAAAGTTAATCAGCAATTAGATTATCAAATTAATAACATTCAAAAAGGATATAATTATTATTTTTATATAGCTGCATATAATGGAGATTCTTCATTAGTAGCAATATCTGATCAAGTAAATTACCTAATTACATTACCTTCTCAACCCAATTACAATTATATAGACTTTGTATCAGTAAACAAAAATAATATTGAAATTAATTGTTTAGTTGATAATGATGCAATAGTTGATAGATATTTAATTTTTAGATCTTTAGAAAACGATTCAATATTTAATATAATAGGCGATGTTCCTTTTAATAATAGTAGCAGTATTAATTATACTGATAAAACTGCTAATCCAAATAGTTTTTATTATCAATATCAAGTTTATCCAGTTGATACATGTAACAATATAATTCAAGCTCCTTCAGTTTATTCAGGTGCTAATGACACATCATATGGACAAACTATTCATCTTTTAACTGAAATTAATTTAGATTATTCTGATGATGCATTATATTTTGAAGAATATACAAATACTTTAACTTTTAATGAATATGATAAATGGCTTGGAGGTGTTTCTGAATATCAGCTATTTAGATCGGTAAATAGAGAAAATTTTGATGTATTACCATTATATATATTTGATAGAGTTAATAATCCTGATGAAGAATTAAAATATATTGATATAGTTACAGAATTTGGTTCTGGAAATGGACGATTCTGTTATTATATCAAAGCAATTGAAGGTAATGTNAANCCTTATGGTTCTNCTTTAGAGGGAAGTTTTTCAAANATTTCATGTATTTCTCAAACTCCAATTCTTTTTGTTCCNTCCTCATTTACTCCTAATGGTGATGAGCATAATGAAATCTTTAAGCCAATAACAAATTTTGTTTCAGAAATTGGATACGAATTTTCTGTTTATAATAGATCTGGTATTTTACTTTTTTCCACAAATAATCCTCTTAAAGGTTGGGATGGAACATATTTAGGTCAGTTTGTTCAAAATGATAATTATGTATATCATATATCTTATTTAAATGGTGTTGGTGATCTAACTGAAAAAGTACAAGTCTTTACTCTTATACGTTAGAATTTCTGTTTTTTTATAAATAGTGTGAATTTTAGACCTTATTTTATGAACTAAATCGTTAATTTTGCGGACTTTTAGCTAATACTATGAAAAATAAAATATCAATATTAAAAGAAGGGTTAACCTACGATGATGTACTTGTAGTACCTGCATATTCTGACGTACTACCAAATAATGTTAGTACTCAAACACTATTTTCAAAAAATATTAAATTAAATCTTCCTTTAGTCTCAGCAGCTATGGATACTGTAACTGAGTCTAAAATGGCTATTGCAATTGCACAAGAAGGTGGTATTGGAGTTTTACATAAAAACATGAGTATCGAACAGCAAGCCTACGAAGTTAGAAGAGTTAAAAGATCTGAGAGTGGTATGATTCAAGAGCCTATAACATTAAGTATTGAAGCTAATGTGGGTGATGCATTTAAATTAATGAAAGAAAATAAAATTGGTGGAATACCTATTGTTGGTGTAAATAATTTACTTCTAGGAATTGTAACTAATAGAGATCTGAGATTTGAAAAAGATCATAGCTTGAGTATCAAAGAAGTTATGACTACAGAAAATTTAGTAACCACTTTAATAAATGATTTGCAAAAAGCTGAAGACATTTTAAAAAGTAATAAAATTGAAAAATTACCAATTGTTGATAAGGATTATTGTTTAGTTGGTTTAATAACTTTTAAAGATATTATTAAAAATAGAATGCGTCCAAATGCTTGTAAGGATAAATATGGTAGGCTTAGAGTTGCAGCTGCAGTAGGTGTTACTAATGATGCTATTGACAGAATAGCTGCTTTAATTGATGTTAATGTTGATGCAATTATTATTGATACTGCACATGGTCATTCCAAGAATGTTATTGATTTATTAAAACTTGTAAAATCCAAGTATAATTCTATTGATNTTGTTGTTGGNAATATTGCTACTGCAAAAGCTGCTGAAGAATTAATAAAAGCTGGTGCAGATGCTGTTAAAGTTGGTATTGGTCCTGGATCAATTTGCACCACTAGAGTTGTAGCAGGTGTCGGTGTGCCTCAACTCACTGCAGTTATGGATGTTTTTGAGGTTACAAGAAAATATAATATTCCACTAATTGCTGATGGTGGAATTAGATATTCAGGTGATATTGTTAAAGCTATGGTTGGTGGAGCAAGTGCTGTAATGCTTGGTTCAATTATTGCTGGTGTTGAAGAGGCACCAGGTGAAACTATAATTTTTGAAAGTAGAAAGTATAAGACATATAGAGGAATGGGTTCTCTTGATGCTATGCAAAAGGGATCAAAAGATAGATACTTTCAAGAGCATGAAGATGATCTTAAGAAACTTGTTCCTGAAGGAATAGTTGGTAGAGTTGCTTTTAAAGGAAATCTATCAGAAGTTGTACATCAAATGATTGGTGGTTTAAAAGCTGGAATGGGATATTCTGGTGCAGAAAATATTAATAAATTACAGGATGCTGAATTCATAAAAATAACGCAAGCTGGTGTTATTGAAAGTCACCCACACGATGTGACAATAACTAGAGAAGCTCCTAATTACAGTAGATAAATTTAAAGACATGAGAAAAATAACATTACTAATACTAACAGTTATAATTAATATAAATGTTTATTCACAAGATAATTTACTTGAAATTGAAAATGAATCTATTTCTTTAGATGAGTTTAACAATATTTTTAATAAAAATAATGATAATCAGGTAATTGATAAAAAATATCTAGATGAATACATTGAGCTTTTTATCAATTTTAAACTTAAAGTAAGAGAAGCTAAAGAGCTTGGATATGATACTCTTTCAACATTTGTTGATGAATTAGAAGGCTATAGAAAACAATTAGCAAAGCCTTATCTTAGAGATGATCAATTTAATGAGGAAATGTTTGATGAAGCATTAGAAAGAGTCCAATATGATCTTAATGCAAGTCATATCTTAATTAATATTAATGATGAGAATAACGATATTGCTTTAAGTAGAATTAATAATATTAGAAGAGAAATTATTAATAATAATATTTCTTTTGAAGAAGCAGCTGTTAAATATTCAGATGATAAATCTGCTATTGAGAATAAAGGAAATCTTGGTTATTTTACAGCATTTATGATGGTCTATGTATTTGAGTCGGCAGCTTACTCTACTAAGGTTGGTAGTATTTCTCAAGCTGTTAAAACTCAATATGGTTATCATTTAATTAAGATTAATGATAAAAGAAAAGCTGTAGGTCAAAGAAAAGTTGCGCATATAATGTTTAAAACTGGAAAAAGTGCTAGCAAAAAGAAAATTGATGAATCAAATAAAAAAATATTTGAGACCTATAATTTATTAAAAAATGGAGATCCTTTTGCTGAAGTTGCAGAAAGGTTTTCAGAAGACAGATCAACTGCTGTGAAAGGTGGAATGCTTCCAATGTTTGGTGTTGGTAAAATGGTGCCTGTTTTTGAAAATATTGCATTTGGTCTTAAAAATATTGGAGATTTTTCAGAACCTTTTGAAACTGATTTTGGATGGCATATTGTTATGCTAATTGAGGATTATCCAGTTAAATTAAATGATGATTTATACTTAAAAGTAAAAACTGGAATTGAAAAAGACTCCAGAAGTAAGTTAAGTAGTGAGTTTATGTCAAAGAAACTTAAAGAGCTTTATACTATTAAAGTATTTAAACAAAACTTTAACTCATTACGTAAATTAGCTGTCAAGGATGTTTCTAAAAGTTCTTGGGATGGAAAAAATGCCATTAATCTAAAAAATCCTTTATTTAAGATTGAAGGAATGACTTTTAATCAAGATTTATTTACTGAGTATATATTAAAAAATCAAAAGAATAATAATGATTTTGATATGCTCTATTTAGACTTTCGTGATATTTGTTTATTTAAATATGAAGAAACTCAGCTTGAAAATAAATATCCAGAATTTAAAATTCTTCTTAACGAATATAGAGAGGGTATTTTATTGTTTGATTTAACTAATAAAAATGTTTGGAAAAAAGCTGTTGATGATTCTTTAGGATTGAGTAAATATTTTGCTAATAATCTTAATAAATATAATTGGGACAAGAGAGTTGATGCATCTATATATAAATGTATTAATCTAGCAACTGCTAAAAAAGTAAAATCATTATTATATAAATTAAATCGAGGCAATATAAATAATAGTGAGATTCTTGATATTATAAATAAAGAGTCTCAATTAAATCTACAAATAATATCAAATAAATTTGTTAAAGATGATAATGATTATATTGATAGTATAGACTGGAAAACTGGTATTAGTAAAGATATTAAAGATGATGATGGAAGTATTGTTATCGTTAATATTACTGATATTTTAGAAGCTGGTTCTATGACTCTTAATGAAGTTAAAGGAAAGGTTATTTCAGATTATCAGAAATATTTAGATAATAATTGGATTTCTTATTTAAGATCTAAATATAAATACTCTATTAATAAAGAACTTCTTTATACTTTAATCAAGTAAATTTAGTGAGAGTTTTATTAACTTTTTTCTTCTTATTAATTCTAATTATATCTTCATGCAATAGATCTGTTGAAGATAATGTTGTAGCACAAGTAAATGATGATTTATTATATTTTGATGAAGTCATAAGAGATATGCCAATATCGATTTTAGATACAAGTACTTTTATTGATAAATATATTAGTAAATGGATTCGTAATAAGGTTTTACTTGACCAAGCTTTAATTAATTTAGATGAAAATAGTGACGATATAAAAGATAAGGTAACTCTTTATAAAAATTCACTTTTAATATATGAATATCAACAACGTTTAATTAATCAAAATTTCGATACTTCTGTATTTTTAAATGATATCTTATCTTATTATAATGATAATATTAGAGAATTTAAATTAAATCAAGATATTTTTAAAGGTAGGTTTGTTATTGTTGAAAAGAACGCTCCAAATATTAAACAGTTATTAAAGATGTTCAAATCAAATGATAATGATGATATTGATGATTTAGTAAGTTATTGTATGCTTTATGCTTTAGAATATTATGTTAATGATTCATCATGGAATTATTTTAATACCATTAAATACAAGATTCCTAATGATATTATTCCTAATAATATTTTTCTATCAAAAAGAAAATATGATATAATTGAGGATGAAAAGTATCTTTATTTATTATTTTTAAAAGATTTTAAAATAAAAGGTTCTACTAGTCCGTTTTCATTAGAGAAGGATAAAATAAAATCACTTATTATAAATAATAATAAAATTAAATATCTAGATATTGTTGAGAAGGATCTGGTAAATAATGGTATATCCCTAAATAAAATTAAAATTTATTAAATGAAAATATTAAATATTCTTATGTTCCTATTATTTGTTAATTGTGCTGCATTTGCACAATCTATTGATAAAATAGAAGCAATTATTGGAAGTGAGATACTACTTACTTCTGATATTGAAAATCAATATAATCAATTTTTAAGTCAAGGTATTATTAACACTGGTGATATAAGATGTGATATTATAAAAGATTTGCTTTTTCAAAATCTTCTTGTTCACCATGCTAAAATTGATAGTAATATTGAAGTTAGTGTTGATGATGTTACCCAAGAGGTAAATAAAAGAATTACATATTTTGAAGGCCAATTAGGATCTCTTGAAAAAGTTGAAGAGTATTTTAAAAGAAGTGTTGAGAGTATTAAGGAAGAGCTTTCTTTTGTTGTCAAAGAACAGTTTTTTAGTCAAAAAATGCAGGGTTCAATAATTAATGATATAAAAATCACCCCTAATGAAGTTAAAACTTATTTAAGAAGTTTAAATGTTGATGAAATTCCTACAGTAGAAACAACTTGAATTATCTCAATTAGTTGTTTTGCCAAAAATTACTCAGGATGAAAAGAATACTATTAAAAGTAAATTAAATAAATTTAGAAAAAGAATATATGATGGTGAGGATTTTAAAGTCTTAGCTGCTTTGTATTCTGATGATGTTGGATCTGCCAATAATGGTGGTGAGCTTGGATTTATGTCTAGAGGTGAATTAGTTCCAGAGTTTGAAAGAGCTGCTTTTAAATTAAATAGTAATGAAGTTTCTGAAGTTGTTGAATCAACATTTGGTTTTCATATTATTCAGATGATTGAAAGAAGGGGAGAGCAAATAAATGTTCGTCATATTTTAATTAAACCAAAATTTTCCTCAAAATCATTAATGAATGCTAAAGAGGATATCACAAAAATTAAGTTAGATATAGATAGTAATATTATTTCTTTTGATGCTGCTGTTAAAAAGTTTTCAGATGATAACAGTAAAAATAATGGAGGATTAATTATCAATCCATCTACTGGTTCTTCTCAGTTTACTTTTGATCAATTAGATCCAACTATTAAATACTTAGTTGAGAAAATGAGTATTGGTGATTTAACAGCTCCTTCATTAACTAAATCAAATGATGGTTCCCAAGCAGCATATAGAGTTATTAGATTAAATAATAAGATTAAATCTCATAAGGCAAATGTTTCTGATGATTTTGATACACTAAAAGAATTTGCTCTTGTAAGTAAAAAACAAACAGTTATCGATAAATGGGTTTCAGATAAAATACCTTCAACATATATAGAATTATCTGAAGANTTATCTGTATGTTCATGTTATAAAAAATGGAAAAATTAATTATGGATGATAAAACAAATAATGTACAGTTAGTAGATAGCTTTGTTANTTCTTATAAAAGTTTTAAAACTGAAATATCTAAGGTGATTATNGGTCAAGAAGAGGTTATTGATCAAGTGTTAATATCTATTTTTTGTAATGGACATTGTCTTCTTGTTGGAGTGCCGGGTTTAGCCAAAACACTCCTTGTTCAAACTATATCAGATTGTCTAGGCTTAAATTTTAATAGAATTCAGTTTACTCCTGATCTTATGCCTTCGGATATAATTGGTTCTGAAATATTAGATAAAGACAGGAATTTTAAGTTTTTAAAAGGTCCAATTTTTTCTAATATTATTTTGGCTGATGAAATTAATAGAACACCTCCTAAAACTCAAGCTGCTTTATTAGAGGCAATGCAAGAAAAATCTATTACTAATTCTGGAAATCTATATCAACTAGATAAACCATTTTTTGTTTTAGCAACTCAAAATCCTATTGAACAAGAAGGAACTTATCCTTTACCAGAGGCTCAGCTGGATAGATTTATGTTTAATGTTCTATTAGATTATCCTAGCTATAATGATGAATTAGAAATTGTGAAAACTACAACTTCAGGAACCACTCCAGTACTTAATAAGATAATTAATGCACAAGAGATTATTTCTTATCAAAACCTTGTTCGATCTATACCAATAAATGATAGTGTGTTAGAGTATGCGGTTAAATTAGTTTCCAAGACTAGACCTAATTCTTCAAATTCAGATGCTGTTGTAAATGAATTTATTGAATGGGGAGCTGGTCCCAGAGCTTCACAATATATGGTTCTAGCAGCAAAGTGTTATGCTCTTTTAAATGGTAAGTACACTCCTGATATTGAGGATGTTAAGGCTGTAGCTAAACCTATTCTTAGACATAGAATAGTTAAAAATTATAAAGCTGAATCAAAAGGCATGAGCGTTGATCAGATTATTGAAGAAATTCTTTAAATATGGTTTTACCAATTATCGCATATGGTGCAAAAGTTCTAAGAAATCCTTGTACTGATATTGATTCTTCATTTAATGAGTTAGATCTATTATTAGATAACATGTTTGAAACTATGTATGCGGCAAGTGGAGTAGGTCTTGCAGCACCTCAAATTAATAAATCATTACGTTTATTTATTATAGATACAAGTCCATTTAAAGATGAAGAATCTCCTGATCATGTTATTTGTAAAAAGGTTTTTATTAATCCTAGAATCTTATCTTCTTCTGGTGATTCTTGGGCTTTTAATGAAGGATGCTTAAGTATTCCAGAAGTGCGTGAAGATGTTAATAGACTTTCTGATATTACAGTTGAATATTATGATGAGAAATTTAACAAGATTACTGAGGATTTTTCTGGATTAAATGCTAGAGTAATTCTGCATGAATATGATCATATTGAAGGTGTTCTTTTTGTTGATAAGATTACTCCTTTACGAAAAAGAATGATTAAAGGTAAATTACTTGATATTAGTAATGGAAAATTTAATGCTCAATACAATATTAGAGCAATTAGATAATTTATTTAATATCTACAGTTAATCTTTCTGAATCATTAATAAATCCTGATAATTTGTCTCCAATATGTACTTTTCCAACTCCTGAAGGAGTACCTGAATAAATTAAGTCTCCTGTTTTTAGAGTATAAAATTTTGATATATATGAAATGATTTTATCAAATGAAAAGATTAGATCTTTAGAATTTCCTGACTGAACTAAATTATTATTTAATTTCAGATGAAAATTAATATTATTAATATCTAGATTTTTTTTATTTATAAAAGAATTGCTTATTTGAGCAGAACCATCAAACCCTTTAGCTATTTCCCAAGGAAGCCCAAGTTTTTTACATTTATCTTGTAGATCTCTNGCTGTAAAATCAATACCCAATCCAATTTCTTTNTAATATGTATGCGCAAATTTTTCATTTATATTTTTACCATTCTTACAAATTTTTAAAACAAGTTCAATTTCATAATGTATATTGTTAGAAAAATCAGGAATAAAAAAAGGATGTCCTTTAGGCTGAATAGCACTATCAGGCTTAAGAAAAAATAATGGTTCTTTAGGAATGTTATTTCCTAGTTCTTTTGCATGTTCTAAATAATTTCTTCCTATACAAATTATTTTCATAATTAATTTTCAAATTTCTTCTGTAATTTAATTTTAACAATTAAATCTTTTAGAACTTTCTTAGTATATAATGGGAAATCAGCTTGATTTATCCAAGAAAAATATCCTGGATTTTCATTGTAGACCTCTTTAATTGTTTTGTTTTTGTATTTACCAAAAGTTATCATCTCCTCACCATTATCATCTAGCTTAATAAAGCCAGCAATATCTACACTCTTATTTCCTCTTGTTGAAAATTGTGANAAGAATTCTACATTATTATCAATCTCATCATATTTCTCAATTTGTGCTAAAAGGATTTCATATGTTGCTAAAGTATCAGCTTCAGCTGTATGAGCATTTATAAGCTCTTTATTACAATAAAATTTATAAGCAGCAGATAATGTTCTTTGTTCTAATTTATGAAAAATATTCTGCACATCAATTGCATTTATTAAATCCATAGAGAAATCATGTTCACATCTTAAAAATTCTTCTGCTAGCAAGGGTATGTCAAATTTATTTGAATTATATCCTGCAAGATCACAATTATTTATAATGGTTAATATTTCTTTATGCAACTCATGAAAAGTAGGTTCATTAGCAACTTTTTCATTTGTTACACCATGAATATCTATAGTTTCTTGTGGAATAGGAATAGTTGGATTAACTAACCAGGTTTTACTTTCTTTATTGCCATTTGGAAAGATTTTTAAAATTGACATTTCTACAATTCTATCCTTAACAATATTTACGCCTGTTGTTTCAAGATCAAAAAATACTATGGGTCTTATTAGTTTTAGAGACATATGGTGATATATAAAAAAGACTCCTTTTTTAGAGGAGTCTTTTATTAATGATTTATACTATTGTTGTTGTATCGAATTGCTCTAAATAATCAGCAACTTTTCTAACAAACTGACCACCTAATGCTCCATCAACTACTCTATGGTCATATGAAAGAGATAGGAACATCATATGTCTAATTGCTATTACATCTCCATGCTCAGTTTCNAGTACAACAGGTTTTTTCTTAATTACTCCACAAGCTAATATTGCTACTTGAGGTTGGTTTATAATTGGAGTACCCATAAGATTTCCGAATGTACCTACATTTGTCATTGTTATTGTTCCACCTTGGATATCATCTGGTTTTAAGTTTCCACCTCTAGCTCTAGATGCAAGATCATTTACAGATTTAGTTATTCCAACAAGATTTTTATTTTGACATTCCTTAATGACTGGAACTATTAGATTGCCATCAGGAAGTGCAGCTGCCATTCCAACATTTACATTTTTATGAATATGAATATTTGTGCCATCAACTGATACATTAATCATTGGAAAATCCTTTACAGCTTTAGCCATTGCTTCAATAATAATAGGAGTAAAGGTGATATTTTGTCCCTCTCTAGATTTAAAACCTTCTTTAACAGAATTTCTCCAATTAACAATATTTGTCATATCTGCTTCAACAAATGAAGTGATATGTGCAGAAGTTGATTTTGACATTGTCATATGAGCAGAAATTAATTTTCTCATTCTGTCCATTTCAATAATTTCTGAG